>Ga0247757_10000764_pt1 | contig 25070 bp, 30 predicted proteins | sample UWRJL126311R4_FD_180929 | JGI IMG/M metagenome (GOLD analysis project Ga0247757, IMG submission 180929) | Plant litter microbial communities from Arlington Agricultural Research Station in Wisconsin, United States - UWRJ-L126-311R-4 | ecosystem: Environmental > Terrestrial > Plant litter >...
TCCCTTTGAAGTCTTCTATACTCGAACCTTTTGGTGGTATTTTAACTACTCCTTGTATGGCTTCGGATTTTGGTATGCAAGAGAGGCTATAATCAAGCAGAAAAAAATAAACCTGCTTGAACGAAAGAACTTCATTACTGAAACCAACTTTCTAAAATCACAGATCAATCCCCATTTCCTTCACAATACCCTAAACATGTTGTATTCACAGGCACACCAATATTCAGCTTCACTTGCGGACAGTATTATGCGCCTATCAAACATGATGCGATACTCTTTGGAAAGTATAGAGAAGGAAGATGGGAAGGTGTTATTAAAAGATGAACTTGAGTATATGCAGGATCTCATTCACATTCATCAGGTACGGTTCGCCAATCAACTATGCATTTCTTATGAACAGACAGGACATTTGAATGGACAGGTTATTCCAGCGCTTTCGCTAATCACGCCAGTGGAAAATTGCATGAAGTACGCTGATTTGAAAGATAGTAATGACCCAGTAATTATCAGGGCTGACATTCTTCCAAACGGTATTCATTTTGTGTGCAAAAACAAAAAGAAAGAAACCGTAACAGAGGAATCGCATGGGACAGGCATCGGCAACCTGAAAAAAAGATTGGATTTTCTGTATCTGGATAAGTATCAAATGCTCACGACTAACGAAGAAAACCATTATACGTTTGAACTAACTATTCAAAGCTAACTATGATTCGGTGTGTTGTCATTGACGATGAACAATTTGCGGTCGATGTACTTGTAGGGTACATTAGTAAGATTCATTTTCTTGATGTCGTGGGGTCAAGTACAGACCCGTTGATAGGAATACAAATGATTCACGAGCAAAATGCGACCTTGGTTTTTCTAGACATTCAGATGGATGTAATGAGAGGGTTTGATGTTCTAACCTCATTGCCTCAGAATGTTAAGGTTATATTCTGTACAGCCTATTCTGAATTTGCGGCAGATAGTTACGATGCAGAGGCCATAGACTATTTACTTAAACCTGTGTCGTTTGAGCGATTTGCTCGGGCCGCACAAAGGGCCGCTAATGTGTTAACGGGCAGAACTTCAGAAAATGAGATTGAAATTCCCAACGACTATATTTATATCAAAACTGAACAGAAGGGAAAAATTATCAGGATCAACCTGGATGATATCGATTACATAGAAGGAATGAAAAATTATGTCGCATTTCATCGTGGAAAAGAGAAAATATTAGCCTACCTGACAATGAAAGAGATGGAAGAACGACTTCCCAAGAGTCAATTCATGCGTGTGCATAAATCCTATATTGTTCCTTTAAACCGCATAATAAAGGTGGAAAATTCATATCTGATATTCAAAGACCGGAGCGATCAGATCCCGCTTAGTGATACCTATCGTAACATTTTTTTTGAACGCATAGGTAGTAAATTGATTCAATGATATTTCTTTGAGGTTCAGCAGCTAGGTAATTTAAAGAAAGGCATCGTTAACCATTAATCCGCGCTGCTATGTACCAATATCCAGAAGCAAAATTGGCTTCGCCCAGAAAACCGAATTCGCAGAAGGAGGCATTAATAAAAGCAGCGTTATTGTTGCTCGAAAAATGCGACACAATTATTGCCAAGGCAGTTCCGTCTAACGATTCATTGGTATCGGGAAATCTTGGCGCCTCGCTCTACCATTACGAGGCCTATCATGTATTTGGCAAAAAAAAAGATGCTGATCGTTCAAGGGAGCTTCTGGAAAATACGATCAAAAAGCTCAACGATCTTAAATCAGATCTATTCAATCCTTCCTATGCGCGGGGCATCACGGGGCTCGGCTGCCTATTGCAGTATTTTTCAGCTAACCAATTTATGGACCTTTCAATCGAATCGGAATTTTCGGAAATAGATCATTATTTATTTTTGCAGGCAGATGCACAAATTAAAAAGCATCGAAACGATTGGCTGCATGGTGCGTTTGGAACAATCTTCTATTTTCTACACCGCGAACAGACACACACCATAGAGCAATACTTAGATGTTCTATTATCGTTGTTGCTGACAAAAAACGATAACGGGCTGTCCAATTCTTTAATACGAAATTTTTTTTTGCATCGGGACCCGACAAGAATTAATCTTAGCTTATCTCATGGTCAAACAGGATTTTTACTCATCTTGATGCAGGCGCTACGCGCCGGATATAGGACAGATCAAATATCAACACATATTAAACAAGCTGTTGCCGCTATTCTTCAATATCGGGTCGATCCAAGAGGTACAAATCGATACTTTTTTCCTTTTGAGATTTTATTACAGGAGAATAAACAGGCATGCAACAATCGACTAGCTTGGTGTTATGGTGATCTCAATTTAGTGCTTCTATTGTATGAGACAGGGATCTTGTTTAATAACAACAGATATCGTGAAATCGCCGATTTCGTTGGTCTTTCCTCAATTGATCGTACGGAATTTTCAACCACATTGTGTACTGATTCACATTTTTGTCACGGCAGTTCGGGCATCGCGCAAACATTTAAACGACTGCACGCGTTGCGGGCACTACCGGAATATGAGAACGCTTACCTGCGATGGATCAGCCAAACGATCAGTTTCCTGAAATCTAATCTGAACTCTGGCAGGTTTCGAGATCAGGAGAGTGCCTTTCTCGAAGGACTACTAGGGCCTGCGATGGTATTGCTTTCATTTATTCATGAAGAAGATTTGGGTTGGCCAAAGTTCTGGTTACTATGAGTTATAATGCATAAGTTGGTTTTTCATAAAAAATTATTATTACGGGCGCCCGTACGACGAGCCGATAAGGATTTCACGCACGAAACGCTTGTCACTCTAATGAAGGATCCGGCATTTCTGGAATCCATTTACGTCGCCTCGCCTGTATTGTATGCAGATTGCTGCAAATGGAAAAAGGATACCGACAGTATAAAACCTTCTCGAGAAAAAAAGTTGTTTGTTTCATTGGCCAAATACTACATGCGCATGAGCACCCGGAGCACTCCGTTCGGCTTGTTTTCGGGTTGCAGTCTTACAGAATGGGAAAATGAACTCTCTCCTGAAAGTGGCAATTCTATATTTAGCCGATCAACCAGGTTAGATATGCATTGCATCTGCCTGATTACTGAATGGATTTGCAGGCAGCCACTCATCAAAACCAAGTTAACCTATCATCCAAACAGCAGCCTTTACCCAGTAGGCCAAACCCTGCGTTTTACAGAGTATGTATATAGGGATGGTTATCGTAAATACCAGTTGTCATCGGTTCCGCAAACTGAATACCTGTTATCGTTGATGCAAACAGCCAGGGATGGCGCCAGCTATGAAAAATTACTTCAACAGCTACAGGGGTTTGGTGTCAGCATCCTGAACGCTACCGAATATCTCAACGAGCTCATCGATTCACAGGTATTAGTAAGTAATCTCGAACTGGCGATCACCGGCGGAGATCCGCTGCAACGTTTATTGCGTGCCATGAGGTCAATTTTAGGTTTAGCCGATGATGCCAAAGGGGAGTTACTCGTTTTGATACAGGAACTGGAAATCATTGTGGAAATGGTTAACAGACTTGACGACTTCCCTGTAAATGATATTGTACGCTATGAAGAAATTGCCACAAGGCTCGCCAAATTCGAACTACCATTTGAACCCGCCAAACTATTCCAGGTTGATCTGGTCACCGGAAGCATCTCCCAAGGATTGTCCCAATCCATACAAAAAGACCTGCTGGCCGCTGTTGAAATATGCTCATTGCTAGCGGAAACATCCAGCAGCAAATGTTTACAAACATTTCAGCAAGCGTTTACAAACAGGTATGGCACAGAAGAAAGAAATCTGTTGGAAATCCTCGACGAAGAATGCGGGATCAGGTACGGTAATAATGAAGGGAATAATACGAACGATGAATTTCTGAAAACCATCCCCCGACAAAGCCGCAGTCTTAAATGGACACCGATCACTCAATTTCTATTCGACAAAGCATTGGCTGCCGTGAGCGCCGGGAAACAAGAAATCAACATCAGTTTAGAAGAAGCAAAGAGTGTTCGCGCAATAGATAACAGGCAACTGCCGCCATCTATGGCCATCATGTTTCGCGTGTCCGATCAATCCAATGGGCCGGGCTCCCTGTATTTTGAAAGAGCCACCGGTGCAAGCGCGCTTAACATGCTGGCGCGTTTTGGCTATTCAGACAAAGCAATCGCAGACTGGTGTATGGACCTGGCAGCCACGGAAGAAAAATACAATCCTGGTATTCGCTTCGCCGAAATTGTACACTTACCCGAGCGGCGCACCGGCAATATCCTGTTGCATCCTCCTTTCAGAAAATATGAGATACCCTATCTCGCCAGTTCAGCCCTTCCCAAAGAACAACAGGTAGCAGCGGCAGACCTGGCAATAAGCGTAAATGCCGGAAAAATAATCCTGCGCGACAAACGCACGGGCAACCAGATAATACCACGCTTAAGCACCGCACACAACTATAAAAGAGGTGTTCTTCCCATCTACGAATTCCTGGGAGATCTCCAACACCAGAATCTCCACTCCCAAATCGCATTTTCCTGGGGGGCATTGGAGGAAATGCTCTGCTTTTTTCCGCGGGTATGTTACGGCAATATAGTCCTGTCGCCCGCAACCTGGCGGTTATCGCAGCAACATTTTGCCTCCCTGCAAACAGCTACAGAAACCAACCAACAGGAAAAGATCGGGCAATTTATTGCCGAATGGAACCTGCCTGTTGATTTCTTACTATGCGATGGCGACAATCATTTACCTGTCTTTTCTCAAAACCATTTAAGTGTTACCGCATTCCTCGACACCATCAAACAAAAGCCGGCGATCCAACTGCAGGAGTTTGGGGCAGGCTTTAACCCGGCAAACGCTAATTGTACGCGGCAATACATCGCCTGTGTTACACAGGAAGCCACGGTTTATCACGGTACCCCAAAAGAAATACCGATAGTTGCTGAAAAACAAAGAAGCTTCGTACCCGCTACCGAATGGATCTACTATAAACTATACTGCAGCGAGAAACAGGCAGATCGCCTGCTCCTGCACTTTGTGCATCCGCTTGTTAAAGAGGTCAACCAAAAAAAGCTTGCGAACAAATGGTTCTTTATCCGCTATCGCGATCCGGATTTCCATATCCGCTTACGGTTTCATTGCACAGGCCCCCGCTGCATACCGCAAATCATGGCATTGTTTAACAAAAAACAGGAAGCCCTGGCGCCCGCACCCGGCTTCTGGAAAACACAGCTTGATACCTACACCCGCGAACTGGAACGATATGGCCGGCAATCCATCACTAACGCCGAAACCATCTTCTGCATCGACAGCGAAGCGGTGCTATCCATGCTGCACCACAAGCAATCCCCGATAGACCCCTGGTTTCCTATCTGCTGGTTGCTGAAAGCCATCGATGATATGCTTGAAGCATTCTCTATACCGTTACAACAAAAACAAATACTATTACAATCGATCCGCAACGATTTTGCCCGCGAGTTTAACGAGGGCAAACACACCACCAGGCAGCTCGATAGCATATGGCGCAGTATCAGGCAGAAAAGCGAAGCATTATTGAACAGTGATAAAGAGGTATGGACAAATGATCTAACCAATCCTTTACACAAAAGGTTCCTTGCACTCCGGCAGGAAGCCGCCAAACTCCGGAACCTGCAGCAACAAAACCTCCTCGAAAAAAATATCGAAGAACTGCTCCGTTCTTTTATGCATATGAGCTGTAACCGGGTATTCGCCAGCCAGGCAAGAAGACAGGAGTTTTTTGTGTATGATTTTTTATGCAGGTATTACCGGTCGAGGGTTATAAGAACGAGTGAACCCTCATAGCTCGGTAATCTGTTGATCTGGGGTAATTTCTGTTATAAAACAGTTCAAAAATGGCAATTTTTGACGCATATCTAACAAACATGTGTCAAAAATTGCCATTTTTGACACATGTTCAATAAACATAAGTCAAAAAACGCCATTTTTGACTTATGTTTGCTTCTATTTTGACAGAATGCCCGTAGCACCACTCCCCATAAACCAGGAATTAGAAACCAAAGCCGTGCTAAAAAAACTGGCACTGGCTCACCGTGCGTTAGCGGAACTGAAGGGTATTATTACAAGCATTCCTAACCAGGCTATCTTACTTGAAACACTCACCCTACGCGAAGCCAGAGAAAGTTCGGCAATAGAAAATATTATAAGCACTTTTGATGAGGTTTATCAAAGTAACCCCTTCAGCGACGCTTTTGCCAGCCCTGCTGCTAAAGAAGTGCATCAATATGCTGCCGCTCTACGAAAGGGCTTTGAACTGGTAAATCAAAACAAACTGCTTACTAATAATCACATCCTGGAAATACAGGCAGTAGTTGAGCAAAACAATGCTGGTTTCAGGCGATTACCAGGAACAAAACTCCTCAGTGATCAAACAGGTGATGCAATCTATACACCACCACAGGATCACGAAATGATCGTAGCGTTAATGAATAATCTTGAAACATTTGTGAACGATGATGACATGATGGATTTGGACCCACTGGTAAAAATGGCTGTCATACATCACCAATTTGAAAGTATCCACCCGTTTTATGATGGGAATGGCCGAACTGGTCGCATCATCAATATCTTATTTCTTGTACAGAAAAACCTTCTTCATCTGCCTGTACTATACATGAGCCGCTATATAATACAGCATAAGAACGATTATTATCGTCTGCTTCAGGAGGTGAGGGATACTGAAAATTGGGAAGAATGGATATTGTTCATGCTGGATGGAATTGAAAAAACCGCGGTAGAATCAGTGAGCCTTATTAGCGCAATTAAACATCTTATGCAGCTATATAAACAACAAATTCGCAGTGATTATCCGAAGTTATATAGCCAAGATTTACTGAACAACCTTTTTAAATATCCATACACAAAAATTGAGTTTTTGCAAGCCGATCTGGGTATAAGCAGAAGTACAGCTATTCGCTACTTGGAATCCCTGTTAAAAGCGGGAATTTTAACCAAGCATAAAATAGGTAGAGATAATTTTTATATGAATGAAAAACTATTTGAGCTGTTAACAATGGAGGGGGTCTAGTGAAATACGGTACAATAAACATTACTGATCGCAGCAGTCAGAACCCGCATAATGAAAACAAAAGTTTTATTCTTATCAGTTTATTTGCCATCATGATTGTGGGTTGCTTAGACAAGGATGAAAAAAACAGCAAGGACCCCTTTTATACAAATGCAAATGCATCATGGGATGTCATTCGCATTCCCCTAATTAAACCCTATGAGTTGATCCAATTAAATGGCAGCGGCGAATGGACAATGAACTTACAGAAAACACCTAGCTCTGCATCTAATGTAAAAGGCATTGCTGTAGTAGATAGCACTATTCTCATTCATTCGGTACAAACTTATTGTCAAGACGAGCTAGTTCCAGAGGCATGGTTTATTGTTTCTAAACAGCATAAAATTGAGAAAGGATTTGTTAAGGCAGTGGAATTTAAAAAAGTGCTGTTATCTATCGGTATAAAAAATCTGAAATTCCATAATGTCGATAGTGTTTTTAACAGCTTTTCTTCCGGCGAAAGCATCCAATGGAAATGAAGTGCCATGGGCCGGTGGAATATCAGAATATTACGATACGGCCGGGAAAATAGCCGCAATTAAAAAATTTTCGCAGCTGCTTGATTGATTGTGTCGGGACCAGAAGTGCCTGCCTGTAAATATTTCCTCTTTGCCCCTGTGTTGAAACTGCGTCCCTGTATTCCCTGTGTCCTGACATGTGTCAGAAATTATGTTTCTTCCCAGCGAAATAAAAATCGCCAATTTTCTATCTTTATAAAATACCAGTACCATGGATAGATCATCAAGAATATACAAAATGATTTTCGCGGGGGTTTACCCCCTGTACATCCAGAAAGTGGAGAAAAAAGGCCGCACCAAAGCAGAGCTGGATGAGGTGATCTGCTGGCTTACCGGCTACAATGCAAAATCATTACAGGAGCAGATCGATAAACGTTCCGATTTCGAAACGTTTTTTAATGAGGCGCCAAAGCTGAACCCAAACGCCTCGAAGATCACCGGGCTTATCTGCGGGTACCGGGTGGAGGAGATTGAAGACAACCTCGTGCAGAAAGCCAGATACCTCGATAAGCTGGTAGATGAGCTGGCCAAGGGTAAAAAGATGGATAAGATCCTGAGAAAGTGATTTCCTCCTTCGGGGAAATTTTCTGCTGTATATACTTGCTGTTAAAAGTCCGTTGCCAATGAGCACAATCAAAAGGGATGATATACGTATCATCAGCAAATACACCAATCTAACAGAAAAGGGGATAGCCAAAGCCCTCGAAGAACAGGTATATCATAACGGGCAGGTGTGGCAAAGATTTTTCCGGCTATTGTTCATCAGCCTTGGCATCGGGTTTACGTTAGCTGGTATTATTTTCTTTTTTGCTTATAACTGGGCCACGCTGGACAAGTTTATCAAGATCGGCCTGATTGCATCGATACTGGTTATCGCAGTTATTGTTGCGCTGTATGTTGGGACCGATACCATGATAGGCAATATTCTGCTTTTAGCCGCTTCAGTTCTCACAGGCGTATTGTTCGCGGTATTCGGGCAGGTTTACCAAACAGGTGCCAATGCCTACGATTTCTTTTTGGCGTGGACAATATTCGTAACGATATGGGTTATCGTATCAAGTTTTGCGCCCCTCGCACTTCTTTACCTTTTCCTGATAAATACAACAGTGCTTTTATATGCAGAGCAGGTTGCCGCCAACTGGTCCATTGTGTTGGTGTATATGCTGCTTTTTTTTATCAACACCGCGGCGCTGGTCATCGGCAATCTCTTTCCCGTTTTCAAACGGGCAAAACCGCCTGTTTGGCTGCTGTATACGATCGCGTTGGCTGCTACCAGCTATGCAACACTGGGTATGATCCTGGGCATCATGCGTTATCAGCCGGCATTCCCTGTATTAACATCTGCTGTTATCATATTATTTGCAGGAGGGCTGTGGTACGGCTGGAAGTTCCGAAAGCTCTTTTACCTGACAGTGATACCATTTGCGGTCATTATCATCATTTCGGCGTTGTTGATGAAAATATCAGAGGATGCCGGCATGCTGCTCCTGCTCAGCATATTCATATTGGGCAGCGTAACACTCATGATTAAACTCCTCATCAATCTTCAAAAAAACTGGGCAAATGAAAACCAGGGATAACATACAAGACATGTTAACTTATCTGCAGGCAGCTGAAGAGCAGGCAATCGATTTTGACCACGATGCCATCATTGCCGGCTACCAGGATAACAAAGCACAACACTCGCTGACCATCAAAATACTTACTGTTTTTGGCGGCATACTGGCAAGCCTGGCGTTCCTGGGTTTTTTGCTCGTCAGTGGAATGTACGATTCCGGTATCGCGTTGTGTTTTCTTGGAGTCATCTGCATTGTTGCAGCTGTCTGGATCAACAGGCAGTATGACCTGTTCATCTTCGACACCATAAGCATATCCTGCTTTATCATCGGCTTCTTTACACTTGGCGCGGGGATGTTGACATGCAAGGCAGGAGACAGTTTTGTGTGCCTGGTGTTTATATTTTTTTCAGCTGCTGCATTGATCGCCGTGCAACGGTATATCATATCGTTCATTTCAGTCCTGGTCATCAATGGCAGTATTTTAGCCTTATTGGTAGAGAACGATGCCTACGCGTTTATTGCTTTCTATACGGCAAGCCTTGCATGGCTCACATTTTATTTGTTCCGAAAAGAGGCCAGGGCACTTGCATCCAGGCACGCGTTCACGATGCTTTATGAGCCCCTGCGGCCCGGATTGATCCTTTCTCTCCTGTCTGCATTATTTTTAATGGGAAAAAAAGCGCTGTTCCCGTTCGCGGAAGTGTATGTATGGCTTTGCTCCATTGCCATTATCGCTGTGATAGTACACCTTATTACAAAATTGTACAGCTTTTTAAACATAGTAAAAGCACAACACCGGGTAATAATTTGTATGCTTACCATTATCGTATTGATCCCAACCGGGTTGTCTCCCGCTATCTCCGGGTCTTTGCTTATTATCCTGCTGTGCTTTATGGTTAATTATAAAACAGGACTGGTGACAGGTATCCTTTCCTTCATCTATTTTATTTCGCAGTTCTATTATGATATGCGTTTCAGTCTGCTGATCAAATCTGAATTGCTGTTAATATCGGGCCTGTTTTTTATCGCATTGTATTTGCTCACCAATAAAAAACTGGCAGGAAATGAAAAAATATAAACAGCTATTCATAATCCTGAACCTGTTGCTCTTGCTGTCGTATTTTGCGTGGGCAGTGATCCAAAAAGAAACGTTGTTAAAAAAAGGACAACTGGTGCTGCTGGAGCTTGCACCGGTAGATCCACGCTCGCTGATGCAAGGGGATTATATGCAGCTGCGATATAAGATCTCTGAAGACTTTGATGCGAAGGGTATGCCAAAACGCGGGTATTGCGTTGTTAGACTGGATAAAAATGGGATAGCCGATGGATTGCGGTTCCAGAAGCACCGGTCGCCGTTGAATCCGGGAGAACAGCTTATCGAATACGCTTCATCCGACAATCGCGGGATCCATATAGGAGCAGAATCCTTTTTTTTCCAGGAGGGACAATCAAAAAAATATGAGAAGGCAAAATACGGAGGTATTAAGATCGACAGCAACGGCAATAGTCTCTTGATTTGCCTGTTCGACGAACATCTTTTGAAACTTGAATAGAAACGGCGCAAAAGCGCAGTAGTGTTCCATTAAATTGTTGTATTGTGTATCCCTATCATAACAAAATAAAACAACGCATCAATAACGGCGAGTTGGTACGCTATGAGTATGTGGAGAAGTATAAGCATATCAGCCCCTGCCTGTTATTGTACTTTTCTACTGAGCCTTATATCAAACCCATCCGCGAACACCGGTTTGAGGAGTATGAGCAGTTATTAAAGAACAGAACAAAATAACCATCCATGCAATCAGAGATCTTATCCACTACTCCAGAATCGGAGATCGTTAATTCGAGGGTCGTTAATGCGCCAAGGGAAACCGTATGGGCTGCCTGGACGGATCCTGGTCATTTAAAAAACTGGTGGGGGCCAGCAGGGTTCACCAATACTTTCCACGAGTTTGATCTGCAGGTGGGCGGCAAATGGGTATTCACCATGCATGGACCGGAGAAAGGCAATTACCCCAATGATTGTGAATTTATCAAAATAGAAAAGCCCGCACTGATCGCCTGGAAACGCCACTCGCAACCATGGTTCCAGGTGCTCGCCACCTTTGAAGCCCTTGGTCCGGGTCAGACCAAAGTGGTGTTCAAACAGCTTTTCGAAACAGCAGAGGCCTGCAGTAAACTCCGTCCCTATGTGGAAGACAAAAACGAAGAAAACCTTGACAGGCTGGAAGCAGAGCTGCAAAAAATGATGGGCTGATTATTCACCAGGGGGCATCGTGGTATTGCACCGGAAACATAAATGGATTAATTTGTTTTGGCAGGATTGGCTTATGAATATGCGGCCACCATTTAAACAGTCAGACCACACTCATTTATGATGGATTCTCTGGAAAACAGACCAAGGATAAGACCGGAACTTACAAATTCCGATAAGCTAATAGAAGCGATCGGGTATGTGTTACTTGCGGCGATGTGGGTATTAACGGTTGTTGGTATGCTCATCCTGCCTGAAACCATCCCCACCCATTATGGCTTTTCAGGAACGCCTGATGCTTTCGGAAGCAAGTACACCTATATCATTCTCCCCCTGATTGGAACGGTACTTTTCTTCCTGCTGACGGTATTGAACCGGTACCCATGGATCTTTAATTATCCATCAGCAATCACAAGCGAAAATGCACCGGTCAAATACAGGAATGCAACAAGGGCGCTTCGTCTTTTGAAACTATTCATACAGCTTATTTTTTTCGGCATACAACTGTTCACCATATTTGTTGCCTTACATCAACTGAATGGTTTGGGCTGGTGGTTTTTGCCGTTGGTGATAGTCCTTTGTACTATTCCTGTACTCATGCTGTTTTTGGGAGCGCGCAGTAAGAAATCAATATAAAACTTTGGAACAGCAAAAACATTGTCTTGTTCCAATGAATAGTCTAACCATAGAGCAAGCCACACTGGATAATATTGTTGCAGATCTGCAAAAGGTCATAAATCGTAAGGCTGATAAATATTAACCGATACAGTTAACGGTTAAATCATGTTGCTAACAATATTCCCTCACTAAAAGGGATACTTTTATATAGCTACCCACCACTTGAATTTCTAAGCCGTTTAGAGACCCGATTTCATTTAATTCAAAATAGATCTACATGAACAAACCAGACTGGCTCGAACCCAAAGCAATGGCCATACCCAAACACAGTGATGAATGGCAACAGGGAAGATATGGCCCCATCTACCCAAAAACACCTGCATGTTATGGCTTTACAGTTATTGCACATGTAAAGCCTGGCAGGGCTGAGGCTATCAGGGCTTATGCCGAAAGGATCACAGCAGCTGTTGCCGGAAGTCCTAATGTGCTTGCTGTACTTAAATTACATTACCTGCGCTGGGTATTGTTTGATGATGATACCCGTTTTATGTACCAGGGTATTTTTGATACCGACTTCGATAAGTACACCGAGGATGCGATCTCGATCTTTACGGCTACTGGTATAAATACGGTTTTTGAGAACCTGGTAGGGTTTCCTGAAGACTGGAAAACAAATAAGGAAGCGTTTATCAAGTTTGTTCGCGACCATCAATGCCCCAGTTTCATGGAGTACAGTGAGTATCCCTATGTTTCCGCGGAAGAGATCAAAAAAGCATTGAAACTAAAAGCTGCATTTTCTGATATGCTCGATGAAATGCAATAGTTGATCATTTCCAAAGAAACTTTCATGCTGGAATTAGAAGATATACAACATTACCTCTTGGCGCGTCCAAATGCGGTGATTGCACAATATAATTTCATCACATTCAGGGATCCGGCAGCGGCCAGAAAATGGGTGGAGGCACTGGCGCCTATAGTAGGAACGGCTAAAACAGTACTTGCAGCAAATCCTGAAGACATGCGGTGGGTTAGCCTGGCCTTTACGTTCAACGGTCTTCGCAAACTGGGTGTTGATGAGGAATCGCTGGCCAGTTTTCCCGAAGCTTTCAGACAAGGTATGGCGGCACGCGCAGCCATGTTAGGCGATACAGGCATTAATCATCCCGATAACTGGGAAGACCAAATGGCCAGTGAAGACCTTCATGCTGTTGTGATCCTTTTTGCGCGGGACAAAGAAGAGCGTGAACGTTGCATTAAGAAACACCAGGAATACCTGGACCAGACACCCGGCGTAGAAATATTGTCTTCGCTACTGCTCGAAGCAGTTCCTCCTTTTGATTATGTACATGAACATTTTGGTTATCGTGATCGTATCACTACACCTGTAATCGAAGGGATGGGTATTGAAGCCACGCCAGGCTCACATCCTCCCAGTAAACCTGGTGAGTTTTTCCTGGGTTATCCCGATGAGTCAGGATCGATTCCATTACAGCCACACCCGGAAATATTGTCAAAGAACGGAAGCTTTCTCGCTTACCGCAAAATGCAGGAGCATGTTGGCGCTTTCCGTGATTTCCTCAAAGCAAATGGAGAAACAGAATATGAACAGGAGCTGATCGCTGCAAAACTGATGGGCCGCTGGAGAAAAACAGGCGCACCATTGGTACTAAGCCCTGAGCAGGATGATCGTGAACTTGGTTTCGACGACCAGCGCAACAACAATTTTGATTACGAAAAAATGGACCCGCATGGCTATAAGTGTCCAGTTACCTCGCATTGCAGGAGAATGAATGTGCGTGATACCAATGTGTCGCAGATCATGAACAGGCGTCTTATCATCCGCAGGGGCGGCACATATGGTCCTCATCTTCCCGATGATGCACCCGAAGATGGCGCTAACAGGGGTATCGCTGTTTTTGGCGGATGTGCAGATATAGCACGCCAGTTCGAATTCCTTATTTCGGTATGGGCCAATGACCTGGAGTTTGAAGAGCTGAATGAAAAAGATCCTTTTGCGGGCAGCATCGACGGTTCTTTTACAATCACCATTCCAAAACGACCCATCAAAAAGAAACTAAAAGGACTACAGGCATTTACAACCTTAAGAGGCGGCGCTTATTTCTTTATGCCTGGTATCAGGGCTTTGAACTATCTCGCGTCACTGAAATAAACAGACTACTATGAGTACATCATATCCCTCGCCGAGAACATACAACCATATTCTTGCGCCACGTAAATTTATCCAGGGCAAAAGAAGGTTCAGCGTTTACTGGACCTGGAGCTACCCATGGGAGGCAAATCGTGACGTTACTGAACTCGATAACCGTTTTTCAACGATCACTGAAGTACGGAGAGTTGCCTGGCCTGTGTATGAAACGATCGAATATTCCGAAAAAATGTTCCTGCAGGGTATTTCCGGTACACTTGAATTATTCCATCTCAGCATCGTTCGCTTCCAGCAGGTGGTGGAATCGGTAACGGGGCAGCCTACTGCCGTATACCAGCGTATCGACCAGGCCGGCCAGCGTTTACCGATCGATGAAAGGATCCTGCGTGATACCGATACTTTAATGATATTCGGCCTCGATCATATGATCACCGAACAGGAGGCATCAACCGAAGAGATTGAATCGCTCAGGGAATGGTTAAAAAGAGAAGGCACCTGCCTGATCATTGGTCCGCACCATGATGTGGGTTTTTCAGAAGACCTGCAACAGCGGCAGCTGGAATACAAACACCATGGCGATCCGCTTGTTCCCCGGCAGCAACGTTTCGGTACTTATACAAGATCTATCATGAAAGGATTGGGTGTGCCGGTTGAGAATCGTTTTGGTCTTCGCCCCGCAACGATCAAAGGCACCAAAAACCAGTTGGTTGCTTTAAACAAGAATGCGGATTTTGATAAACACAGATTATTGGAAGGGGTGTCGACATTCAATTTCCACATGCACCTTCCGCACTATGCGGTAACAACCGAAGACCAGGACCTCATCCATGTGCTGGCAAAACAACCGATAGATATGGCCCATCCCCATCCGTTTATCGAAGCGGGCAATACTGAGTTCAATATGTTCTTATGGATGCCGCCGAATCATGAAAGGGCTGGCGATATTTTGCTGGCCGATTCCACCATATTTACAACATTGTTTGGTGGCGATGAAAGCCTGGAACGTTTCTGGAAAAATATTGCATTGTTATAGCAACCATTATTAAATATCGGGTATTGGGCAGGCAGTTCATTTTGTATGTTGTTTGGATACTGGTACCCGCTTACGCTGGCGCACAACAAAACAAAACCAGCCTGGAAGTGTATGGATATATCATGACCGATGGCGGTTATAATTTTAATTCCATCGACCCTAACTGGTTCGATGTAATGCGGCCTTCCAAACTACCTGCCTATAAAAACCAATATGGGCCGGATGGCAATACTTTTTTAAGTGTTCGCCAGACCAAATTCGGGATCAAAACGAGCACGCCCACAGCGCTGGGAATATTACGCACACATCTTGATTTTGATTTCATTGGTTTTGGAAAAGATGCAGGCCAGACGACACTGCACCTGGTTAATGGATATGCGCAACTTGGCAAAATCGGGGCCGGTCAAACCGCTTCGCCGTTTATGGATCTGGATGTTATGCCGGTAACATTGGATTACTGGGGGCCTTTGTCGAGAGTGTTTTTCCTGAATATCCAGTTGCGTTACGCCGCTATAGAAAAAAAGAATGAGAAACTGATCATGGCATTGGAACGCCCCGGCGCTACAGCGGATGGAGGGGATTATACAAACAGTATTGAGTTGAAAAATGTAAAACCAGAATTCCGGTTCCCAAACCTGACGGCGCAATACCGCAAAGGCGGGGATTGGGGCTATGTACAGGTTGCCGGCCTTCTCAAAAGCATCAGGTGGAAGGATGTGGATACAGCCAGCTATGATTTAAGCGGCAGCGCCACCGGCTGGGGATTCAATCTGGGAACTGTGATCAACGCAAGTGATAAGATCAGATTGAAACTACAGGGTGTTTTTGGGGAAGGAATACAAAACTATATCGCTGATGTAACACCTGATGTAGGATTAAAAGCACAGCCGGGTAATACCAGGCAACCTGTACAAGGCATTGCGTTACCTGTATGGGCTTTTTTCAGTTTTGCTGAAATAAAATGGACAGAGAATTTGCAAAGCACGATCGGTTATTCCATGGAGACCGTCGGCAATTCCGACCTGCAGTCTCCCAATGCGTTCAGGAAAGGGCAGTATGGTTTGTTCAACCTGCGTTATTATCCGGTGAACAACCTGATGACGGGTATTGAATATCAGTATGGGCGCAGGGATAATTTCAGTGATGGGTTTTATTCAACAGGAAACAAAATACAGCTATCAGTCAAATTTGGATTCTCTTATAAAACGATAAACGGCATTGGATCACTATAAAATCCCTGTCAGTACACATAGGCCGTCGCAAAAAAAACATTCGATAACAGTAACATTAAAAACCCTTGTCATGGAAGACATTTTTACACGCATCTGGCATAACCTGGTTGAAAGAACAGAAGGCCCGATGCATTTCCGGTTTTTTCTGCAGCCAACCATGTCGCTGATATTCGCCATACGGGCTGCGATAGGTGATGCGAAATCCGGAAGGGTACCCTATCTCTGGCGGTTTGCCAGTTCACACAAGACCGAAAGGAAGGGGATCGCAAAAGAGGCATGGAAGCATGTAGGGAAGATTTTTATACTGGGTATGATACTTGATATTGTTTACCAGCTTGTAGTGATCTTCGGATTAAAGACCGAAGCGAAATTTTACCCACTCGAATCGATCATTGTTGCTTTTGCGCTGGCCATCATACCATACCTGCTTTTCAGGGGTCCGGTGAACAGGCTGGTACGTATGTTCGTGAAAAAAAACGACGGATCAAAAGCAGACGGCTTATCCTAATGCGGTTTGTTTGTTATATTTTTTCCGGTATTCCAATGGTGACATACCCGTGATCTTCCGGAATACTTCGCGGAATGCTTTGATGTCTGAGTAACCAACATCATACATCACTTCATTAATGGTTTTCCGGCCGGTTTCAAATGCTTTCTTTGCGGCTTCTATTTTCACCCTTTGCGAGTATACCAATGGGGTATTACCGGTGGCTTTGATAAATCGCCTGTCGAAATTTCTTCTCCCTACCGCAAACTTTGCAGACAGGTATTCGATGGAGATTTTTTCATGCAGTTTGTTTTCAATATAGGTCTGTGCTTTTTTCACTACTTCATCATCATGTGTTTTCTGCCCGGCGAAAATGATAAAGTCGGATTGTTTGCTCCTGTCGATCTCTATCTGGAATATTTTTGAACAGAAAATAGCGGTTTTCCTGTCGAAGTATTTCTCTACCAGGTATAGGATAAGGTTCAAAAAAGAATAGGCGCCGCCATTGGTATAGATACCGTTTTCATCCGTGATCAGCTTGTCTGTCCGGAGATCGATCTTTGGAAACATCGCGCGGAAATTATCTGCGGCGGCCCAATGAGTGGAGCATGTTTTTCCATCCAGCAAACCAGATGGCGCCAGCAGGAAGGCGCCCGTACAAATGGTAGCCAGTTCTGCGCCTTGTTTATATTGTTCGCTGATCCAATCGATCAGAGGCCTGTTATGTTTTACCGCTTCCACATAGTCGTGGTTTAAAGAAGGAATGATGATGAGATCTGTTTTGTTTATCTCTGAAATATGTTTGTGCGGCCTTACAGAGAATAAACCATCATAGTAATCTACTTTTTTCGACAGCCCGGCCAGTTCAATAGTATACAATTGCCGCCTGCCACTATGCTTCCAATAGGTATTGGCCCTTGTCAATATTTTGTATGCACCCACAATACTGCTCAGGTTATTGCCCTTCCCATTGGGAACCGTTATGGTGATATGTTGCATAAGTTCTGTTTGTATAAAGGTACTTAACAGCAATGTCCAAATCAACCCCTGATAATGTCTATTTGGCACCCCTCCGGAACGCTTTGCAGATGATAGCTTTACAATATGCGAAAACTGGTCATAGAGGAATGGATCTCCCTGGATGGACATGTTGCAGATGGTTTGGCCCGGCTGGATTTCTTCACTGGTCTTGTTCGCGAAACGTATACAGACGATCATCGCACACAATTCCTTGAAACCATCGATTGCCTGTTGATGGGTCGCAAAACCTATGAACTCTTTGCTGCACTATGGCCGGATCGGCCAGTGGAAAATGATTTATTGGCAGCTAAGATCCATCACACGGAGAAAATTGTTCTGTCAGGTACATTGATCAACGCGCCATGGGGAATATGGCAGCCAGCTTTGGTAGAACCAGGAGATGCAGTGGAAGTGGTTACAGCACTTAAGAAACAGCAAGGGAAGAACATTGTGTTGTGGGGAAGTATATCGCTTGCACAAATATTGATGAAAGAGAAACTGGCAGATGAATTCCATTTACATATTTGCCCAACAATTACCGGTGGAGGAAGAAAATTGTTTCCGGAAGACATGGCATCGTCTTCCTTACAGCTTATCGAAACCAAACAATACAAAACAGGCATCGTATTCCTGCGTTACAATGCAGGATGACCGGTGCTCACCCATCAACCGCATACCATGAAAAATGAAGACTTCACAACAACCATGCTGGTAAATGCCAGTCCTGCCGAGGCTTTTAAAGCGATCAATAATGTAAGGGGATGGTGGTCATCCACATTAAAAGGTAATACTGAGAAACTGAACGATGAGTTCCATTACCAATACAAAGACATGCATAGCTCCACGCAGAAGCTGGTAGAAGTTGTGCCTGATAAAAAAGTAGTGTGGCTTGTGTCCGACAGCATGCTGAGTTTTATTATGCAAAAAGATGAGTGGGATGGAACAACCATCAGCTTTGAGCTCAGCCCCAAAGCAGAGCAGACAGAGATCGTATTTACCCATCACGGACTGGTTCCTTCAGTAGAATGCTATGATGCCTGTTACGGGGGATGGAGCCATTACCTGCATGAAAGCCTGGTGCCATTGATCAATACAGGAAAAGGGAACCCGGATTAAAATCAAACGACATGACTATACAAGCAATCGTTGAGCGTTTCAATACGCTGGCGCAACAGGAAAAATGGTTCGAGATACAGGATGAGCTTTTTTCGGATGATGTAAAAAGCATCGAACCTCCAGGCTCTCCTTATATGACCAATGCGGCGGGAAAAGCAAATGTGCGTGAGAAAGCTACCGTTTTTGTGCAAAAGATCGAGGCGGTGCATGGGGCACGTACTACTGCACCGGTAATAGGCGGAGATTATTTTGCGGTAGGAAGGGAAGTAGATATAACTGTAAAGGGATTGGGAAGGGTACAGATCAACCAGGTCATGCTTTACCAGGTAAAAGACGGTCAGATCGTATCAGAGCAGTTCTTTTATTAAAGTGTTTGCGGTCAGAACGTTCTTGTCCATGTTTCCGTCCGGCCAAGCAATGAAACGCCGATATAGCCGCGTACTTTCATGGTATTCCAGTCTTTGAGTTTGATATAACTGCTATAGGTTTTTCCTCCTGCCGGATCGTATATCTGTCCTTTACTCCATTCATCTTTTCCATCAAACACAAAATCTCTCAGCATCACCAGGTTGATGATGGGTGCTGAGCGGAGTTTTTCATCGGGATTTTTGATATCCAGTTTGGGTTTGCCGTGTTCGTCCAGAGGGTTTGTCAGGGAAATGATCTTACCGTAGTATTTATCGCCGCTATGATAGATCTGTATCTTAGCCGGGTTCTTGCCCGATGTAAGCCATACACCCACGATATCACCGGCTTTGGATTGTGCCGTTACATTGCTGCAGATACCAATAAATAGTAATGAAAAACAAATCAACTGTTTCATAATCCCGGGTTTGACTGATCGATTGATAACAATGTACATATTCTTCTTCTACGGGTTAGCGCTCTTCGTGTTGCGATATGTTAAATCTTGTTTTTAACCCTGCACCACACATAAAATACCTTGTTTATACTACGCTTCAACCTCCTTATTTGTTACAAGTATTGTGCCGTGCATATGAAAAATCTCATGGGAGCACACAGGTTTTACGTCATTTAAAAGAAGCATTACCCGCCAGATTGTTTGTGCGCCTGTTCCGAACGGCCAGGTCAGCCGCAACGAATAGGCGGATCTTTATGTAATTTTCAGGAACGATGCATCTTCCGGCTATGAAATACATCTTCCTGTTGTTGCTCCTGCCTTTTGCTTCCTCTGCACAGGAGAAAACAGACTTCAGCCGGTATACAAAAGCCTGGGTGATCGCCAGCGATGAAATAATTGACCGGTGGTGGAAAGAGAAGGAAGTATACGCTATTAGTAAGTCATCGGCATTATCAAGGCAACCAGGAGGTGTTTCTGTTTTTATTCCGGATACCGCCCGTATCGCTAAACCCAATGGATCGGTTTATATTTTAGCCTACCTGGTGAACAATTCAGGAGACACCATCAGTATAGCAAGGGCAGATAATACAATCGCAGCACCGGAGACACAGATTTTTGCAGAAGGAGCATGGAAACGTTTTCAGATCAGTATGGGCTCTGTTTGTGCAAACAGTTATTTCAGCACACCGCTTCCTCCAAAATCCTATAATATCCTTCATATAGAACAGCCGGAAGCAGGAGATACAGAAACCCTTTTCCGGGTAAAGATGGTAATAGAAGGCAAAACCTATTTTTCCAACCCCTGCGCTGTTTATCTCAATAAAAATACCATTGCCAAAGCCGGAACATATATCAGACCATTATCGTTTTAAAGACAGCAGCCTATAGCAATATCGTTACTCGGTTAATCGTGTTCCTTTGCTAGCGATATTTTTTTATATACTTTCAATGATGACCAAAAAAGAACTACTCACCCAGCTTCAGCACCAGTTTTATGTGGCTTTGAAGCCTTCCGGTATTCATGGCATCGGTGTTTTTGCGGTGCAGGACATCCCCAAGGGCTGCCGGGAGATCTTTGCAGCGGAGGAAGGGGAATGGATTACCCTGAGTTTTGAAGAAGTGGCCGCCCTGCCCGCACATTCGCGCGAATTCATCGAAACCTATTTTTTGTACGACGAAAAACAATACTTCCTCCCAGCCCATGGCTGTAAAGTGATGGACATGGCCAGTTACCTGAACCATTCCGGCACGCCCAATATCGTTTCCATTAACGAGGGCGCCATCTTTGAGGCACTGCGCGAGATAAAAAAAGGAGAAGAGTTGTTTGTAGATTACGGAACGATCGTGGAAGGAACGGAAGGGTATTGAATATCGAATAACGAACAGGGAATATCGAATATTGAAGTGAGGTTGTCTTCGGTGGTATTATATAGTAACTTTTATTGCAGTTCGAAAGGGTGATTTCACGCAAAGACGCCAGTTGAAAACAAGGTTCAAAGGGAATGCCGATAATATAAATATCCCGAAATCATCTTTGCGCCTTTGCTTCCTTAGCGCCTTTGCGTGAAACAAAAAAATTAAACCAATTCAACTCGCTTCCTTCCCGCTGCAGATTCATAAATAGCTCGTACGATCCGTATATCGCGCAGTCCTTCTTCTCCCGGCACCTGCATCGGTTCATTGCGCATGAGCGATAGGGCGTCATCATCCATTTGTTTCGCCTGCTGAAAAGGTACCTGGTAGTTAACATTGATCGGTCCAAGCGGGCTGCTTCCTTTGGCGCCGCTGTATTCGGAATAAGGTTTCAGGTTGATCTCACCTTTCTCACAGGTGATATTCATGAAATTGGTGTTCTCTCCAAATGTTGTTTTGATATCAGCGATCACATTGCCGGGAAATAATAACTGCGCAACGGCAGTTTCATCCAATCCATCTTTATAGATCTCCGGTCTTGTGGTAGATGTTTGAGCAGAAAGTATGGCAATGGGTTCCATGCCTGTACCGAGACGCGCACCCTGAATGGCATATACCCCCATATCGTACATCACACCACCACCCAAAGCACGTGTTTGTTTCCAGTGATTGGTGCGGTTGTCGCGATAGCCTGCGGCACATTGCAATTTCTGCACTTTCCCCAGTAACTGATTGTTCACTATCCGACGGTATTCCTGTGTATTGGGCTCGTGTTGCAAACGATAGCCGATAGCGAGTTTTTGTTTGTTGCTGCGGCAGGCATTGATCATGTCCTGGCATTCCTGCACCGTCATCGCCATCGGTTTTTCACACCATACATGTTTGCCGGCATTGGCGGCACGTATCACATATTCGCGGTGCATGGATGGAGGTAATACCACATAGATCACATCGATGTCCGGGTTGTTGGCAATGGTGTCGAAATTGCTGTAGTTATAAATATTCTTATCGGGAATATTGTATTTCTGCTTCCATGTTTCCGCTTTGGACGGCGTGCCTGTTACAATACCTGCGAGATAACAGTTCTTTGTTTGCTGCAAAGCGGGCGCCAGCAGATCGGTGGAATAATAACCAAGACCTACCAGGGCGATTCCCAGCTTGTCTTTTTTCTTTCTTGTGGCCGCCAGCAAGCTATTCGGAGAGAATAACAAGGCAGTTCCACCCAATGCCAGGGATTTGACCATTTTTCTCCGGGAGAAAGTATGGATAAGTGATTGCTCATTTTTCATATTGTCTGTTTTACAGTTTACCAATGAAATCACACAACAACCGGCGGCAAGCCTGCTGAAGCGGAGCAATGAAGGCATTACAAGTTAATACAAGAAGCGGAAGAAAGCAAACGGTTTGATAGTTGAAAAACAGATGAGGGCGCAAAAAAGTCCCGCCACACAGCGGGACCGGATTGGGGGCAGGCAGCGCTTACAGCGCTATGAATTGCGGAAACTGTCGCACGATTTTGTCCTTCAGTTCCTCCTCTACTCCTTCCAGGCGAAAACTATTGGCGCCATCTAGGGAGAAGATAAGTACCAGCGTACCGTTTTGTTTGTTAATCTCATCGCTGAAAGGCCTCAGCCACATCTGGAGGCTTTTAATAAACAATGCTTCACGCTCTTTGGAGGGGATCTCTCCATCCTCATACTCAATCAGAATATTATTGATCATATCATACCTTGTTGCCCACCATGCATATTGATGATGCGGCGCAAATTGTTGGAAAATAAAATGTCGGATCTCAGCAAACAATGATTGCCGGCGGACCACGTAGCGGAGCATCGGCTAATGCCGGTTGTTGTGTAAAAGGAGTTGAATAGTAAAACCGAAGCGGGTATTCTGAATGAACTATCGGCTCGTGGAGGAAATAGGTCGGGGTAAATGAGGCTGATTTGGGATGGAATCTTTTAGTAGGTACTGTTTTGCTTTTAGCCAGAACAGCCGCATGATTTTGTTTGGCAACCAGTTTTTCGGAGAATGTATGTTTTTCATTGGCTACCTGCCGGTGCAGTTTCACCGTACTGGCCACATTGAGATTATACCTTACCTGGAAGCCAAGGAATAGCACATACATCACCAGGAACATCGTACAGGTGAGCTTCCTTAATATTTTTGCATGGGGGTGCATAACAAACAATCATCAAATCTACCCAAAAAAACGGGGAACCGAAACACGGCGCACAGGTGTTTTTTGACAAACGGCGAAACTATTGTGAAACTGTTATCGCTTGCCGTACATATCCGCGCGTTTCCAGTTGCGCTACCATAAAACGCGCAAGGTTAAGCCTGCTGATCGTTAGTGCAGGTTTTGGATGCCCGTTTATACTTATCCGCACCTGCTTTTCTTTCCGGCTATTGGTCAACCCGGTGGGGCGAACAATGGTCCAGTCCAGCGAAGATTGCTGCAACAGTTTTTCCTGTCGTTCATGATCCGTATAGGCAGCACCAATGTTGCTGTGATCAATAAACCAGCGGAACCAGCCTGGAATTTCCTGCCTGGTTTCGGCCACGCCCCAGGCAGAACAGATAATGATGCGACCGATAAATTGTTTTTCGCACACAGGGATCAAAACACGCATCGTATCCGACAATAGCTCCGGCGGCGTGCGCAGTTTTGACCAGGGAAAATCTGATGTGCGGGAAATATTTAATGCGCTGATCACCGCCTCACAACCCTGGGCGGCTTGTTCTAAAGCTCCAGTATCGGTGGGCAGACCTTCAAATACAATAAGCCGGCCGCCTGTCTGGCCGATCTTTTTCCTGTCTCTTACCAATACCTGAACGGTATGGCCACGCTCTAAAGCGTCCTGTAAAATCCATTTGCCTGTTCGGCCGGTGGCGCCGAGTAGAAGTATTGTCATTGTTAAACATTTCTGCAAGACAACCTATGTTTTCTATGTACTTACCTATGTACCTATGTGTTAGATTGTTTTTAAAACACATAGGTACATAGGTAAGCACATAGTGAACATAGGGTTAAAGCAAATATCGCGCTTTTAATATGTTGATATGATGCAACTCATGACCGATAGTTGCTTTCAAAAATTCTTCCACTGTCAATTCATATTTCCAGGCAACGCCTTTCAGGGCAAGCTGTTCCGCTGATAGCCCATCAATAAAATTATTGGTGGCAGCCCTTACATTCTTGAATTCAGTCAACAGGTGCTGGAAGCCTAATTCATCAAACCGGCTGTTGGCAACGAAAAGATCCTGGTCGTAACCGGGTAATAGTGTGCTGTCTTTCCGGCTGAAACGCAATGCGCGATAGCTCATGATGCGCTCATGATCTGTTATATGTCCTATCACCTGTTTAATACTCCATTTTCCCGGTGCATAACGATGGGTGGATTTCTCTTCGCTGATCGATTCCAGCAGCTGGAAATTTTCATTTGAGGAAAAGAGTTGTTTATAATCTGCGCTGCCAATCAGTTCTATATAGTAAGGGAATCCATCCTGTACAGTGTATTTCATTGGTTGTAGTTTAAGCAGGAGCTATGACCTGTACAGCCAAATTAATAAAGGATAGTCAGAATTCCTGTCCTCCTGGAAAATCAGTTAATCAGTCGTTCTCTGCGAAAACTCCGCCCCTTCGCGTCTCTGCGGTTCAAAAAAAACTACAAATTTCAGCCTGTT
>Ga0247757_10000765_pt1 | contig 25059 bp, 26 predicted proteins | sample UWRJL126311R4_FD_180929 | JGI IMG/M metagenome (GOLD analysis project Ga0247757, IMG submission 180929) | Plant litter microbial communities from Arlington Agricultural Research Station in Wisconsin, United States - UWRJ-L126-311R-4 | ecosystem: Environmental > Terrestrial > Plant litter >...
GAATGTCGAATGTCGAATAGGAAGATCAAAGGTGGAAACGTGAAAATTACAGGTATTAATACGCTAAACGCAATAGGTTAGGTTTCGTAGATTACCTATCTAATCTGTTTTGCAATGTCTACTAAATATGACCTTGAGAATCGGTTGATTAACTTTTCAGTTTCCATCATAAAACTAGCAGAATCTTTTCCCAGATCATTTTCGGGCAGTCACCTGGCGAATCAGGTAACAAGAAGCGCGACTTCTCCTTCCTTGCAATATGGCGAAGCGCAGGGAGCAGAGTCGCGATCAGATTTCATACATAAAATGAGAATTGCTTTAAAAGAATTGCGTGAAACCAATTGTTGCCCGGCTAGATTGGTTTGAGAAAGACACGCTGGAAGGACCATTGCGTGAGTGTCACGAACTTATTTCAATTTTTATGAAAAGTATTTCTACGGCAAAGAGAAATTTAAATAAAGCCCTCTAATATCTCTGTTCGTTAACCTGCATTTATTAAACTTATAATAACTTCACTTCGATATTCAATATTCCCTGTTCAATATTCGATATTGTTTTTCATGATTAAAAAAATCGTCATCATCGGTCCCGAATCCACGGGTAAAAGCACGCTTTGCGAGCAGCTTGCGCAACACTATCGCATGCAATGGTGCCCGGAGTTTGCGAGGGAATACCTGCTGACCAATGGCAAAGAATACGATTATGATGACCTGCTGGTAATAGCCAAAGGACAACTCGCGCTGGAAGATGAATACACGACGATGGTGAATGGTCAATGGTCGATGGTGAATGAATCTACCAGTGTTAACCATCAATCACTCCAGACTTCGAGGCATGCGCCGATGTTATTTATTGATACCGATATGTATGTGATGAAGGTCTGGTGTGAATATGTCTTCGAAAAATGCCACCAGTTTATCATCGACCAGATCGTAGAACGGAAATATGATCTGTACCTGCTTTGCAATACCGATCTGCCCTGGGTAAAAGATGAATTGCGCGAATATCCCGATGAAGCCAACCGCAAAGAATTATTCCATATCTACAAAGACCTGCTGATTAACCAGCAAACGCCCTGGGTGGAGATCAGTGGCGGGGATGATGACAGGTTGGTGCTGGCGATTAATGCAGTGGAGGAGTTTTTGTAGTGGAATGTGGTAATTTGAAAATCTGCTGATTTGAAAATTGAGCCATTGTTGAATGGTTAAATTGTTAAATGGTTGTAGTCTATAAAAATCCTATAACAATTTAACCATGCAACAGTTTATCACCAGATCATTTCAACAACTCCCTGATATCCTCCTCATCCTGTATATTATTCATCTGCTGCATGATCTGCAGGTAGCGCCAGGCTACACGGTTGCTCATGGGTTTGACGGTGAATTTTTTAGGGTTGGGTAAACAGGCAATGATCATGGCCGCTTCTGCACGGGTGAGGTTTTTGGCGCTTTTATTGAAATATTTACGCGAGGCCGCTTCTATACCAAATATGCCGGGACCCATTTCAATTACGTTCAGGTACACTTCGAGTATGCGTTTCTTACCCCAGATCCATTCGATCAGTTTGGTGTAATACATCTCCGGCACTTTGCGCACGTAACGGGTGAATCCACCGGCCTGCCACAAAAAAACATTCTTGGCTGTTTGCTGCGTGATAGTGCTTGCTCCTCCGCCCGGAGGGATGCGGCTTTTTTTTCTTTTCTTTTTTGGATGCAGGCTTTTCTCCAGGGCATCCCAGTCGAAACCGCTGTGATCCACAAAAGCCTGGTCTTCGCTGGCAATGGCGGCGAGTTTTACATTGTCGGAAATATTATCCCAGCTTACATAATCACGTTTCAATCCGTACCCAAAACTATCCCCGATCTGTGTAAGGGTTACCGGTGGCATTAAAAAACTGCAGATCGCCACGTACAACAACGAAGAGGTGAACATAAACCATACGATACACCTGGCCCAGCGCCAGCAATTGCTCCAGCTGAATCGTTTGGTTTTGGTCATGAAGGAAAGATACTATTTGAGGTGATACGTTCTACAATTGCATGGCCAAATTGTTTCAATTGGGCGTATTGGATGTATTGATTGTTGCCAGCGAATACTTCTTTCCCAATACAACATCCGTTTCATGCGTAGCTCCGAGGATGATACCCACGCCAATTACAGCCAATGCTATCCCGATACCCGGCATATTATCCGAACTGAATACCTGCTCTCCATGCGTAAGGCTGTTGAAGACATTGAAGAAAATATACGCGCCGCCCGCTATCTTAAAAAATGCGCCGCTCGTAAACATTCCCCCACCCTGTTTGGCTTTGGGCAAGGCGTAGATCTCTTTGATATGGAGTTTCAATAGGCCGATCTTCCCGGTATCTATCGTTGGCAATCCAAACTGGTTGGCTACCTGTCGCAGTACGTATATATCCAGCAGCAGCGAATCGTTCCTGATGGTTTTAATAATAGCCTGCAACCATTGCTTATTGCTGAACTGAAAACTGATCGAACTGCCACGGACCCAGGTTTTGACGATCTGGTTTTTCTTCTTGAGAACCAATAAATCATTTTGAGAAAAAGCGAAGGATGCGCTGATCAGTACTATAAAAACAGTTAGCCGGATTCTCATTGGCAACTAAGTTAGCCTGAGGGATTCTAATTAATCGTTAAAGAATCTGTTTAACCGTTACTTGATCCTGTCGCCATACGCAAGGATACCCCAGCCCAATGCGATGCCAAACCCTATGAGGATCAATCCCGAGATCTTGTTGATGACGCGCAGGATCTTCGGCGTTAGCCTGGACCGTAGTCTCGAAGCAAGAACCACTTTCAATATATCTGTCAGCAAAACAAACAAGAGGCAGGTAATAAAAACGATCAGCCTGTATTGTAAAGGATGTGGTGTGGTTTGAGAATCGGTTAGTATGGCTGCCGTCCAGGCAAACCAGAAAAGAAATACACCAGGATTGAGTATGTTGATCAGGAAACCCGAAACAAAGATGCCGATATAATGGTGCGTGCGGAATTGTTTTTGTATGAGGTTATTGTCCTCATCCGTTTTTACCTTTTTGAAAAAAATGGTATAGATCCCAAAACAAACCAGGAAAATACTTCCCGCGATCGCGATCGCTGTTTTGTGGTTGATCAATGTGGTGAACAGGGATGTAAAAAGATTGCAGATAACCACCAGCAGGATATCGCTCGCAGAAATCCCCGCCACAAAAATATAACCCGCCTTATGACCGTTGTTGATGCTTTGTTTGAGAATGGCAAAGATCACCGGTCCTACCGAAATGGCAAGAAAAACACCCAATACCAATCCTTTGATCAATGGCTCCAGCATGTATGCGCTTGTTCGTTAAGTACCCGAAAATAAGTGGTATTATTTATAATTAAATGATCATTCCACTATTGGTAGCGAATTGGGGTGGAAGATGGGTTGGTGTTGGGAGTTTTTGTCGCAGATGCGCAGATTATTTGACTGCCGGTTTCTGATTTTTTTCAACACAGAGGCACGGAGAGCACAGAGTGGCACGGAGGGTTGCTGTGTTGAATGGCTGCCGCTATATTATTATAGGCAAACAGCTATCGCAGCACCTGGGCTGAAATGATCCTGTCGAGCCATGGAAACTTTTTTTCGAAATAAGCGTTGCCATGAACGTAGAGCGAATCCTGCACAGCGGCGGGCCATTTCCCATAACCGGCATAAAAAGCGGTGACCACATCCATTCCCCTTATTACCCTCGCTATAGGCGGATAGCCTTTCACACCACCGCGCACAACCGTATCCAGTTTATGATTGTCGGTAAGGTTGATGAACAGGTGCGTCGCACGGCTGTCTTTCCCTTCACGCGCAAAACCAAGTGTGCCTTTCTCATTTTTCTGCACCACCGGTTCGTCGGCTATTTTTTTGGGATACCAATAGTGGTATAAAGATTTTTTCGCGGCTATTCCAAACTGTACTACATAACCGGTCTGTACGCGGAAAATGATATTGTTATTATAAAAGCCACTATTGATCAGTTGGTACAACCTGTCGGCACCCAGTGGCGACCAGTCGCGGTGCACTTCTATTTCAAAATCGCCTTTGGTTGTGCGGAATAATGCGCGAAAGGTTTGCGGGGCTTTTTGGGATAAGGGCCCATCGCCAAACTGGGATCTGGCGGCTAATGTCAATAAACAGCTCATCAGTAAAAGGAAACTGGAACGCAACATAGGATTGATCAATGGATCGCCATTTCTTTTGTAAGGAATGCCTGCCAGTCTTCGAGTATTTTTCCTTTCAGCACACGCGGAAATTTGTGCTGACCGCCAACTTTCCCCCTGGCACGCATAAAATCCATGAATTGTTGTTCGCTGAGCACTTCCACCCGTACTTCTTTTAATGCACTTTTTCTTTCTACGGCGTAGTCGTCGTTCAGTTCTTTTAATTTCTCATCGATCACTTCGGCCAGTTTCACCGCGTTAACGGGGTCATTACAGGCAACATACCATTGATGCGCAAAGAAATTGCCATGCGGCATACCGGCTACGGTAAATTCGGGGATGCTGATATTGAGTTCATCGCTGGCGAGTTGCACCGCCCTGTTCATATTCTCCACACTAAGGTGTTCGCCTACCAGGCTGAGAAAATGTTTGGTGCGACCGGTGATCACGATCTCGCATCTTTCCTTGTCCACAAAGCGGATGGTATCGCCGATCAGGTAGCGCCAGGTTCCTGCTGCGGTGCTGATGAGCAAAGCATAATCCTTTCCTTCTTCCACTTCATGTATCATCAATGCTTCGGGATCAGGGATCATTTCTCCGTCGGCATCGAAATTATGGTCATCAAAAGGAACAAACTCCATGAAGATGTGTTCACTTGTCACCAGCTTCATCCCCGGACCGTTCTGCCTGTCCTGGTAAGCGATAAATCCTTCACTGGCCAGGTAGGTTTCGATATAAGTGATCGGCTTACCTAATAATTTTTCAAATCCTTTTTTATACGGCTCAAAGCTTACACCGCCATGTACAAAAAACGCCAGGTTGGGCCAGATATCGTGGATGTTGTTGAGTTTGTAGCGGGCGATCACCATTTCCATGCACATCTGTATCCAGGCAGGAACGCCTACCAGGAAACCGATATCCCATTCGGGCGCTTTTTCAACGATCTCTTCGAGTTTTTTATTCCAGTCTTTTTCCCGCGCGATCTTTTTACCCGGTTTATAAAAAGGCTGAAACCAGAAAGGTGATTTTTTTACGGTGATACCGCTCAGGTCGCCGGCAAAATAACCGGAACCTTTTTGCAGATCGGTACTGCCGCCAAGTGTGAGCCATCCCTTGCTCACCGAGCTATAAGGAATATCCTCATAGGTACGTAGGCTCAACAGTTGCTTGATCATAACGATCTTATTACCGCGAAGCAGGTCATTGGTGATGGGAATGTATTTACTCGCAGCCTCACTCGTACCACTGCTGAGTGCATAATACCTGATCTTACCGGGCCAGCATACATCGGGCTTACCTTCCAGTGTTTTATGCCACCAGTCTTTATATATCTTATTGTAGTTGAAAGTAGGTACCAGCTCCTGGAATTTTTTTCCGGGATGTTTGCTTACGAGGATCTCATCAAACTTGTATTGTTGCCCGAATTCTGTAAACCTTGCTTTGCGAAGCAGTTTTTTAAGCACCTTCAATTGCTGCCTGCGCGAATTGTTTTGCGGTAGCCGCAATGCTTTTAAAATCGAATTGGGGAGCTTGATATCCAGTATCGCCATCGTCAGAAAACCTTTACGGGTATACGAAATTACATAAAATGAAGGTATGCTAACGGTAGTTAATATCCCCAGCAGCGCCCTGAAACCACGCCTCTGCGCGCGTTAACTTTCACGCAAAGGCGCAAAGACGCGGTTTGGCAGCGCCGGTTCAGGTATCGGATTGGCGGTATTGGCTGAAGATATAGCCCACCTCCTGCCACCAGTCGTAGTTGCCGGCGTAGATCCTGTCTGAGCGGTGTTTGATCTCATTGCTGGAACTGGCCAGGTGTGCCGATTGCGGGATAACCTGTTTCCGGAGCTCCGGTAGTCCTTCTTCGGGTAAGAGATAGCCTACCCATGTTTTATCACCCCAAAGTACACGCCATGTATTCCGTAGTAGCCGGATTGGGTTTTTCAGGAATAAAAAATGGAACGGAGCCATCAGCAGGTATAATAAAGCGACCAGTATGTCGACCAGCCTTTTCATCCGCTGCTGGTATGGCTGCGCAATACGCCAGGTATTGATCCAGCCGATCGTTCGCCCGGTGATGGATGGCATATCGCTTCCTACCAAACCATGGCTTCCGCGCATGTGAAAAAGGATGCGTTGCTGTCCATCGAGCCGTTGCACCTGTGCGATAATGGCCGAAAGCGATAAGGAGCCTTCGCAAAAAACGAGTTGCCGGATATCATGTGTCTGCAACAGTTCCGGGAGGTGTTTTACCAGGCATAATGCATCTCCCGCCCAATCGCCCGGCGCCACCCTGCCCAGCAGTTCTTTTTCCAGGAATGCATTTTCGAGCAGGGTTTTAACGGCTGCATATTCCTGCTCATCTCCCACCACAACGGTTTGCCCGCTTTGTTCCATTGTGTAGCCCAGCCTGCTATGCCACCATTTAAACAGGCTAACACGGAACCAGCTGATGAGCAGCGCTCCTGCCACGGAACCAAAAATGATCACACCACGCGAGAACCTTACTGTTTCAGGCAATAAAGAATAAGCAGCCAATGTGGTTATGATTGCAAAGGCCAGAGACACCAATGTTCGGGAGCTCCGGTAGGTTTTATCATATAATCCCGTCAGTGCTGCACTCAAAACGAAGAAGCCGGCAAAGAGTGGTAAAGCATAGGGAATAAACGGCACATGAAAATCGTGACCATCCCGGAACAGCCTTACCCAGCTGGTGCGTGCCACCTGTAGTGATAACCAGACCAGGCCCATATCAATCAATGGCAATAGTATTGGTTTGATCAGCTTTGCAAGAAAAGAAATACCCGCCCTGCACCTGATGGCCACCCCAAGAAAGAACAACAATATCCCTGCCCGGTTGCCGCGATAATGTTTCTGCACAAAAATGCGCATGGCCCGGTAGAAATGTGTTACCCTGTCGAGCGGCGCTTTGCCCGAACTTTCTCCTTTAAAATGAATAATAGATGTGCCGGCGAAATAGGCCGTTTTCCATCCTGCTTTGTTGATGCGGTAACTCAGGTCGATATCTTCGCCATACAGGAAATAGTCTTCATCAAAACCACCGAGCTCTTTCAACACACCAGTCCTTCCCATCAAAAATGCACCGGCCAATACAGGTACTTCATGGTCCTGGTCTTTATCCAATCCTCCCAATGCATACCTGTTGAATACCGCGGAACCTGGAAACAAAGCCGCCAGCCCCGTCAATTTGTAAAAAGATGCTATCGGCGAAGGGAATGCGCGTTTGCTTTCAGGCAGAAACCGACCGCGGCCATCCAGCATCTGTACCCCCAGGGCACCCGTGTTGGCATTCGCCTGAAGAAAACTGATGCATTTCTGCAGGCCATCCTCCGGTATCAATGTGTCGGGATTGAGAAACAGCACATATTCACCCTTGCTGATGGCCAGCGCCTCGTTATTGGCCCTGGCGAATCCGAGATTTTGGCGGTTGGCAATAAAGTTTACAGAGGGGAAAATTGGTTGCAGGTAAGCAATACTATCGTCTGAAGACGCATTATCAACAACAATAACTTCTGCCTCCATCCCCGCTACCGCATGCTGCACCGAATACAGGCATTGCTCGAGGAAATAGCGGACGTTGTAGTTGATGATGATGATGGAAAGAAGCATAGGCGTCACAAGCTAGGAAATATCGAAAAAGGAATTAGGAATTAGTAATTGGGAATTGGGGAAGGCCTACTGCTTCCTGGTTCCAAATTACCAATTCCTAATTCCTCCCGAAAAGATATTCCCTAGCTTTGCGCCATGCTAAAACAGACCTTACTCAAAGCCACCGAAGCCGGCGCAGCGGAACTTACCCGTTATTTCAACGGCGATTTCCAGATCAGTAACAAGGAAGGGGTAAACAACCTGGTAACCGAAGCAGATCATGCGGCGGAAAAAGCCATTTTCCAGGTGATCCAGAAAGATTTTCCCGATCATTATATATTAAGTGAAGAAACAGGCGCGATCATCCAGGACTCTGCTTATAAATGGATCATCGATCCTATCGACGGTACGGTGAACTTCGCCAATGGCATCCCTATCTGTTGTGTAAGCATCGCCATCGAACATGAAGGGGAGATGCTGATGGGTGCGGTATACAATCCGTTCCTCAATGAACTGTTCTTTGCGCAGCGTGGATTTGGCGCTACTTTAAATGATAAACTGATACAGGTAAGCGAACAGCCAAAGCTGATCAACAGCTGCCTGGTAACCGGCTTTCCCTACACTTATCTCGATATGCCAAACGGCCCATTGCAGGTATTTGAGAAACTGATCCGCAAAGGCGTTCCTGTAAGAAGACTCGGAAGCGCTGCCATCGATCTTTGCTGGGTTGCAGCGGGGCGTTTTGATGGTTTCTATGAACACAAACTGCAGGCATGGGACAGCGCCGCCGGTTTCCTGATCGTAAAAGAAGCGGGAGGAAAAGTAACCGATTTCAAAGGCGATCCGTACTCACCCTATCAGCCACATATCATCGCCAGCAATGGCAAAATCCACGACGAACTGGTGAATGTGGTGAATGGAGGGGATCTGTAGTAATTAGTTAAAGCCGTTAAAAAAAGTAAAGGAGGTTAATATGAGTGACCAAAGAACAGAGATTGGAGAACTGGGTGAATTTGGGTTGATCGATCATCTTACCCGCAATTTTGAAACACACCATGCTTCAACCATACTTGGTGTAGGTGATGATGCTGCGGTAATCGATCATTTTGGTAAACAGACCGTGGTAACAACCGACCTGTTGATCGAAGGCATCCATTTCGACCTGATGTATACGCCACTTAAACACCTGGGCTATAAATCGGTGATGGTAAACCTGAGTGATGTGTATGCGATGAATGCAACACCTACACAGATCACGGTAAGTATCGGTATCAGCAACCGTTTCAGTCTCGAAGCGCTGGATGAGTTTTACGAAGGCATTTTCCTCGCCTGCCAGAAACATGGGGTTGACCTTGTTGGCGGCGATACTTCTTCCTCTCAAAAAGGATTGATCATCTCCGTTACCGCCATCGGCGAAGCAACACCTGATAAACTGGTCAAACGCAGCGGCGCACAAAAAGGCGACCTGATCTGTGTAAGCGGCGACCTGGGTGGTGCATTTCTTGGTCTTACCCTGATGGAGCGCGAAAAAAAGATCTATCTCGAAAACCCGCAGGTACAACCCGATCTCGAGAACGAATCATATATCGTTGGCCGCTTATTAAAACCAGAAGCAAGAAAAGACATCATTGCTTTTTTTGAAGAACAAAACATACTCCCCACCTCCATGATGGATGTGAGCGATGGCATCAGCAGCGAAGTATTGCATCTGTGCAGACAAAGCGCACTGGGCTGCCGTTTATACGAAGAAAAAATCCCCGTTTCAGAACAAAGCCGCCAGGCCGCTTTCAAGTTCGGCCTCGATCCTACTGTTTGCGCCCTCAACGGAGGCGAAGACTACGAACTGATCTTCACCCTCAAACAGGAAGACCACGATAAGATCGTACTCAATGAAGAGATCAGTGTGATCGGTTACATGACTGATATTGAAGAAGGATGCAAGTTGAATACCAAAGGCGGTAATAGTTTCCCGATTACAGCGCAAGGGTGGAATGCCCTGCGGGAATGATGAATATCGAACAGGGAATATCGAATGTCGAATGGAATTGGGAATAAGGAATTGGTGTTCGTCGTTCTCTGTTCTCACTTTCATTCGACATTCGACATTCCCTGTTCGATATTCGATATTCCCTCGCTATCTTTAAATCTGCTCAAGCCCGGTGACGATTTATGAAAAGATGCTGCAGACTCCTGGTAATTTGTTTTGTATCCTTTTTTTCCATCAATAATTCAATGGCGCAGTCCGGTCTCGTGCCGCCACAACATGCTCCACTGCCAAGGATAAGTCCGCAGTTGTTGCGGGATGATCTGGGTTTATTGCAAAAGATCCTCGAAGCCAATCACCCCAGTCTCTATTGGTATACTCCCAAAGACAGCATGGATCTTTTTTTTGCGGAAGCCATCAACAGTATACAGGATTCGATGGATGAAGTAGCATTCAAGAACAAAGTATCTTATGTGGTCAGTAAGATCCGTTGTGGTCATACCACCGTCAGGTTTTCGAAAGCATATTCTAAAAAAGCGGCCCGGTTCCGGTATCCGCAGTTTCCTTTTTCGCTGAAAGCATGGAGTGATAGTCTCGTGGTATTGCAAAGCGCCAAACCCCGAGATTCGATCTTTAAAAGGGGAACGATTATTACCAGTATCAATGGCACGAGTAACCGGTGGCTGCTGGACAGCATTTTCTCGCATATGAGTACCGATGGTTATTCGGAGAACTTCAAGAACCAGGTGATCAGCGGTAATTTTCCTGCCTGGTACAAAACCGTGCTGGGCATCGATAGCGCCTATGCGATCGGGTATATCGATAGCAGCGGTAAGGCGGCAGTGGCACAAGTGAACAGTTATTATCCGCCTCTTTCGAACCTGAAAGACAACCGCGCTTTGCCGGCTGTTCAGAAACCTACGCGCAAACAATTACGCAAAGCGGGTCTGCTGGAAAAAAGGTCGTTGGTGATCGACACACTAAACAGCACAGCTTATATCCGCCTGAGTACTTTTTCCGGGGGCGGGCTACCTTCTTTTTTCCGCCGCAGCTTCCGCACGATCAATAACCTCCAGATACAACATCTTGTGCTGGATCTGCGTGAGAATGGCGGTGGTAAAGTGCATAACAGTATCCTGCTGGCAAAATACCTTTCTGATCATTCTTTTAAGGTAGGAGATACCGTAGTGGCGAGGAGCCGCAGTTTAAAATATGGCCGCTACATCAGCAATTCGATCGCTTATTGGTTCTCGATGCATTTTGGTTCCAATAAAATGGAAGATGGATTGGTGCATCTGCGCTATTATGAAAAACATTTGTTCAACCCCAAAGAGAACAATCATTTTAATGGCAACATCTATATCCTGCAAGGGGGATATACTTTTTCGGCGGCAACAATGTTTATCTCTTTTGTAAAAGGCCAGAAAAATGTGATCACTGTAGGCGAAGAAACCGGCGGGGGCTATTACGGCACTTCCGCTATGCACATACCTACCATCACACTGCCAAACACAAAACTGCAGGTCGGTTTACCTACACACCGGCTCGTGATTGATCATACCAGACCCAAGGGACATGGCTTCCTGCCCGATATAGAAATAGCGCCATCTTCCGTGGCCATCAAACAGGGCGTTGATCTGAAACTGCAAAAAATACGGGAGCTGATACAGCAAAAAAGCCACTAACCGCATCTTGCCCGATACAAAGACGCTGTTGACCGGGAATTCTACCAATCAAGGCTACCAGTGGTTTTACCTTTGCACCCGCTTATGTGGCAAAAGCTACTTATTACATTTCTTGGCTGTTTGTTGGTCCTGCTGGCCGGTTCCTTTGAAGCAACCGCGCAGGCGGATACTGCTGCGATCACCAGAACAGATTCGCTGCCCTTCAAAAAAAAGACCATCAAACCCACCGGTGATTTTGACCAGCGTTTTTCTTTTATCGATGGCAAATCTGTGAGCATCTGGGGCTACCGCCTGGGATTGCTGGTGAATGATAAATTCAAAACAGGCATCGGCGGTTATTTTACCAAACAGGAAGTAGATGGCATCCGCCATGATCTAGAAGGAAACCCGATCCATAAACTCACGCGGAACCTCTATTATGGCACGGTGTATTTCGAACCCTATCTAATCAGGAAAAAAGTATGGGAAAGCAGCCTGGTTTTTGAAGCCGGCTATGGCAGGGCTGTACTTGATTCTGTGAATAAAAGAGGCGGTGTCTTCCTTAGCAAAACGGCTACCGAAACATTTATCCCGGTAGGCGCAGGTCTTTCTTTAAACCTGATCATTCCCGATATACGCGGTCTCCATTTTCTTTCTTATATGGGCATCAACAGCATGATCGGTATGCGTAAAGTGATCTTTCAAAGCGAATTCAGGGAGAACTTTGATGGCTGGTACTGGAGTATCGGCGGAGCGATATTTATTGATAAAATCTTTACAGATATTTCTTCTGGGCGAAAAAAGCAGAAACCCCTTAGTTAATAGCAGAACATTTTGTTGGGAACACCTGATTCTTTAACACATAGGAACAATAGGAAAAACCACATACAAAACAGTAGGGTTGTTTATGTGCCCTATGTCTCCCTATGACCCTATGTGTTAAAAATTATGAGGCGACTTCTTTCACCTGTAGTTGTTCATCCAGCATCACCATGCAGGCACTATATCCTTTTTCAATCCGGCCGAGTTTATCTGATAGTTGCATTACCTGTGCAGGATATAAACTCACCATACGCAACGCTTCCTCCAACTCAATTCCCACGTGCTGAACAAGGTTCCGAACCGATTTTGCCATTGTTAATGCGGATCCGCTGAGAATACCGTTGGACTCGTAACGGTCCCCGTTTAACTGGTGGGGATAGGGGCCGCTGTCCGTGTCTGTAACAGCATCGGTGATCACGAATAATCTTTCTTTCATGATCTTTTTGGCGATGCGTATCGCGGAAAAATCAACATGGTATCCATCGGGCACCACGCTGGCCATTACTTTATTGTGATCCAAAACTGCACCCACAACACCCGGCGCACGGTGCTGTAGCGGACTCATCGCATTGTACAAATGCGTTGCCGCGGGAATACCTGCATCAAATGCGGCCGTTGCTTCTTCGTAGGTTGCATTGCTGTGGCCCGCAGAAATGATCACGCCGTAAGAATGGATCAGGTCAATCACTTCCCGGCTGCATACTTCCGGCGCAATGGTGATCATTTTGATCACATCCTTCCCATATTCCAATAACGATCTGGCTTCTTCAACAGATGGGGAATGAATAAAACGTTCCAGATGCGCTCCTTTTTTTGCTTTGCTGATCCAGGGACCCTCTACATGTAACCCGATACAACCTTTGCCACCTTCCTTCCAGTATGCTTTTACCGCATCCACACATTGGTGAAACACCGCCGCATCATTGGTTGCCACTGTAGGTTGAAAATGTGATGCACCTCCTGCTGAACAATAGGCATACAGTTTATGCAAAGAATCTGTTTCGGGGTATACCGACAACAGTTTACCATACGCACCGTAAATCTGTATATCAATAAATGCCGGAGCCAGTATGTCACAATCGATCACTTCACCCGTAACATCAGTTGAAGGAATGATCGCTGTTATTTTTCCAACTGATACCTGCACTGCATGGTTGGTCAGCCATTCGTTACCGGTAAATAGTTTTTTTGCTTTGTAGGTTTGGGTGCTATTCGCCATCGTCCTGTAATATTTTAAAATCATCTGCGTCTTTCCAGAATGGAAAACGTGTTCTTATTTCCTGTAACGGCTCTTTTTGCAGCGTAATAGTGTGCACTATTGCATCATTCGCCTGTTGAAACAATACGGTGCCCAGTCCGTCTATCACCATGCTATCGCCACTATGATGAATATTATTGCCGTCATTGCCCACGCGGTTCAGTCCCACCACATAACACTGGTTTTCGATGGCCCGCGCGGTGAGCAATGTTTTCCATGCATGATTCCTTCGTTCCGGCCAATTGGCTACGTACAATAGCAGGTCGTATTCCGGCGCTTCACCCGACTGTTGCCGCGCCCATACCGGGAACCGCAGGTCATAACAAACCTGCAGGTTGATCTTCCAGCCATTCACACTGGCGATCATGCGTTTTTGCCCCGCGGTATATTCTTTGTCTTCGCCCGCAAATGCGAAACGATGACGTTTGTCATAATACCCTAATGATCCATTTGGCAAAACCCATAACAGCCTGTTGAAATAATGATCATCTTCTTCGATGATCAAACTACCTGTAAGAATGATCTTTCTTTCTTTGGCAACCCGTTTCATCCACTGCACAGATTCGCCGTTCATAGGTTCGGCCAGTTGTTTGGGATTCATGCTGAATCCTGTGCTAAACATCTCGGGTAACACCACGATCTCCGTTCTTTCCTGTATGCTCATAATTTTTCCTTCGAGCATAGAAAGATTGGCTGCTTTATCTTCCCAATGAAGATCGGTCTGGATCAGCGATAAGGTAAGTGATGATGACATCAGGCGATGCGATGTTTGGATCGCCATGCAAATTACGGGAAACGGTAACTCAATTGAAGCGTTCCGTATTGTTGGGCGGCTTTTTGGCTTAGTGCTTCTTTATCCTGGAAACAAACACCCGCTTTGATGGTCCATCTTGTTTCGGCATAGCAAAGTCCTACGGTATTCTGGAACATCCATCTTTCGGGTTGGGCTAGCACCGCGCCTTGTCCTTTGCTGAACAGCCCGCCCTGCACAGTGGCATTGTATCCCTGCCATTCCAGTTCGGGGTACCAGTAAATAAACAATTCGGATTTACGGCGCAGGTCAGTGCTGTATTGCTGAACACGCGCATTCCAGAGAGCGCTGTTGGCATTTTTTTCGATCGCTCCGAGGCAGAAATAATTACCGATACGTGCATTGGTATAATTGGTACCGAGACTGATCTGCCCAACCGGCACCAGTTTACCCCAGGAACTGTTTTCCAGGAATGTAGTGGCGTACAACAAACCAATATCCGCACCTACGGCATTTTGTACCTGGTACTGCCAGCCGGTAAAGCGCCCATAATCAAAAAGACGGTGATACCCGTTCTGCATGCTTTCGCCGAGAGAAAGATTGCCCACTACGCCAATGGTACCACTGTATTGGAAAACCGCGTCTTTCGGCGAGAATTTTGTGCGGCTGTATTTGGCAAACAGGTAACCGCAATAAGGGCGATCGATATCAGTGGTGGACTGTGTTTTGCGGATCAGGGGGGTATAGATCATCTGTCCCAGCTCGGCCGACTGCACGATTTTGTTCCTGTTCTTTTCCCTGGCCCAATTGACCAGGAGGAAAATACCATTGGTATAATATGCGTCGTGTTTCCGGAGCAGGTAGGCATCGTTTTCGGTAATAACGGAGAATTCCCACGCAAGTGGTTGTTTGCGTGCGGTCTCCTGGGAACGGGTGCAAACCGAAACCAGGACAAAAACCGAGATGAACAGGTACTTCAACATCCTTTAATACAGCTGGCACTAAGATGGATCCTGGATTTTATGGATAACAGACCCGATCGCCGCGCCTTCGTATCCTTTCTGCAATAGGTATGCCCGGGTCCGGGCCTGGCGGGTAATCGGCTGCTCGCCTGCAAGTGCATTCCATTTGGCGATGGCGAGACGATACAAAGATGCATCATAATCCTCCGCTTCTATCTCCCGGAGGGCTATTTTGATCAGATTTTCGGAGATTTTCTTCTGGCGCAGGGCATAGACGATCTTATTCTTACCCCATTTTTTCAGCCTGAAATGACCCCGGGCAAAGCTCCTGGCAAACCGTTCCTCGTTCAGCAAATCATCTTCTATCAGCTTGCTAATCAATGGTTCTACCTGGTTTTTGAAAAGGCCCATGGCATACAACTTCTCCCTGACCTCGAAATGGCATCTTTCGCGGTACTGGCAAAAATGCCTGATCCTGGCCCAGACCTGCTCAGAAATAAACGGGGTTTTTCCCATAGGAACCACTTGTTATACTCAGATTTTATCCACTATCTTTGACCAGGTCCAATATCCCTCGGACGAAAGATCCCTGCATCTGATCAGTGCGTATTTTATACCTGTAACCTAATCATGCAGTTGCCTACTCATAAACATATTGTTTTTCTGATAGATGATGACAACATCTATCATTTCACCGCGCGAAAGATCCTGGAGTCGACCGGACTGGCAAAGCATATCCATTCATTTTATAACGGCAGCGAAGCTATCAAGTATTTCAAGAACAGCAACGCGCAGGACCCCGATACTTTCCCCGATGTCATCTTCCTGGATATTAATATGCCCATCATGAATGGCTGGGAATTCCTGGAAGAATACCATAATCTCTATGGAAATTTTCCAAAACCAGTTGTGGTATACGTGGTAAGCTCTTCAATCGACAGTTATGATATGAAGAAATCGAGGCAGTATGATGTCGTAACAGATTATATCGTGAAACCTGTTACCCGTATCAAATACAAGGAACTGATCGAAGGCCTCTGAACCGTATCAATTCACACCCGATTAACACCAACCCGTTAATTCCCCCCATTACACTATTTACCGTACGGAATATTAACATTTTGCGTTAGGTTTGTTGCCAACCTAAATTCTGCAGAATGAAATTTATTGTCTCTTCTTCTTCCTTGTTGAAACACCTGCAGCAGATCAGCGGCGTGATCAATGCCAATACGGTATTGCCGATACTGGAAGACTTTTTATTTGAGATCCAGGACAAGAAACTGAACGTAGTGGCTACCGATCTCGAAACTGTGATGCGCGTACAGATGGATGTGGAAAGCAAGACCAATGGTAAAGTGTGTATTCCCGCCAAAATATTGCTGGATTCACTCAAAAACATCGCCGATCAACCGCTTACTTTCAATATCGATAAAAACTTTGCGGTAGAGATCACCAGCGATAATGGTAAATACAAGGTAATGGGCGAAAACCCGGATAACTTCCCCAAAGAACCGGCGGCTGATGATACCACAGGCTTCACCATGTCAAGCGCTGCTTTACTCACTGCTATCAACAAAACTTTGTTCGCTGTGAGCAATGACGACCTGCGCCCCGCGATGACCGGTGTATATTTTGAACTCGCAAAAGATGGCGTTCAATTCGTAGCCACCGATGCACACAGGCTGGTGCGTTATAAACGACTGGATACAAAAGCATCCAAAACAGACTCGTTCATCGTTCCTAAAAAACCATTGAACCTGCTGAAAAATGCATTGCCTGATAATGATGATGAACTGAACGTGAGCTACAACAGCAATCACCTGTTTGTAAGCCATGGTTCTACGCAGATGATCTGTCGCCTGATCGATGCGCGCTTCCCTGATTATAAAGTGGTGATCCCTGCCGACAATCCGTACCGCCTTGTGGTAAACAAACAGGATTTCCAGAACGCACTGCGCCGTGTAAACGTGTTCAGTAACAAAAGCACCAACCAGGTAGCGCTGAACATTACCGGCAGCGACCTGCAGATGGCTGCACAGGATGTTGATTTCAGCTTTGAAGGTAACGAGCGTATGGCCTGCCAGTACGATGGTGAAGACCTGCAGATCGCCTTCAACGCCAAATTCCTGATCGAAATGCTGAATGCAGCTGATACAGATGATGTAAAGATGGAATTATCAACCCCTACCAAAGCGGGTCTGATCAAACCAACCGAACAGGCCGATGGCGAAGACCTGCTGATGCTGGTGATGCCGTTGATGTTGAATAACTAACTAATCCAACACGCATAATTGATACCCTCGAGAAATCGGGGGTATTTTTTTGAATATCGAATATTGAACAGGGAATGTCGAATTTCGAATGGAATTGGGGATTAGGAATTAGGAATTCGGTTTTTACTTCCTGGGTTTCTCAGTTTCATTCGAAATTCGACATTCCCTGTTCAATATTCGATATTCTATTCCTTAAATTGCAGTAAACCCACTCCTGCCCATGCGAAAACTTTCCTGCGCGGCGATCAGTCTGTTTACTTTACTTACAGCTTCGGCGCAAAAAAACATTACCGGATTTACCGACAAAACATCCGCCGCTCAAAAACAACTCGAACAACAATTTGATGCACAGTTAAGCGCAGAACGTATCGGGCAGCACATCAAATCACTGTCGTCACAACCACACCATGTAGGTTCTCCCGGAGGCAAAGAAGTGGCAGAGAATATCCTGGCTAAATTCAAAAGCTTTGGATGGGATGCTAAGATCGAAACATACCAGGTATTGTTTCCTACTCCCAAAACAAGGGTATTGGAAATTTTATCTCCCACACCTTATACTGCTGGGTTGAAGGAGAACGCATTAAAAGAAGACGCGACTTCCGGACAGGAAGGACAATTACCTACTTACAATGCCTGGAGCGCCGATGGTGATGTTACCGGTGACCTCGTGTTTGTAAACTATGGCCTGCCCGAAGACTATGAGAAACTGGAAGCGATGGGTATTGATGTAAAAGGAAAGATCGTGATCGCGAAATATGGCAGGAGCTGGCGTGGTATCAAACCAAAAGTAGCGCAGGAACACGGGGCGGTGGGCTGTATCATTTATTCCGATCCAAAGGATGATGGGTATGTACAGGGTGATGTCTATCCCAAAGGCGCTTTTAAAAATGAATATGGTGTGCAACGCGGTTCTGTGATGGATATGGTGATCTATCCCGGTGATCCGCTCACACCCAATATCGGCGCAACGGAAAACGCCAAACGGCTGGATCGTCTCGCAGCACCTAACCTGTTAAAAATACCTGTGCTGCCCATCAGTTATCATGATGCCAAACCATTACTCGAAGCTTTGGAAGGACCGGTGGCGCCTGCAGAATGGAGAGGAGGATTGCCCTTTACTTACCATATTGGCCCGGGTAAAACAAAAGCACATCTCAAACTTGAATTCGAATGGAAATTACGGCCCGCATATGATGTGATCGCTACCATCAAAGGCAGTCAATATCCTGATCAATGGGTGATCAGGGGCAACCACCACGATGCCTGGGTGAATGGTGCCAACGACCCCATCAGTGGAATGGCGGCAGAGCTGGAAGAAGCGAGGGCCATCGGCGAATTACTCAAAACAGGATGGAAACCCAAACGCACTTTGGTATACTGCGCCTGGGATGCAGAAGAGCCGGGCTTACTTGGTTCAACCGAATGGGTAGAAGATCATGCCAAAGAATTGCAGGAGAAAGCCGTGGTATACATCAACTCCGATAGCAATGCCCGCGGTTTTCTCAGCGCCGAAGGATCACATGCGCTGGAGACATTGATCACCGAGATCAGCAAAGACGTAGAAGACCCGCAAACAAAAGTTTCGGTGTTCGAACGCGCCAAAGCAAACAATGTAGTTGATGCCACATCCACCAAAGAGAAAAAAGAGGTGATGGCGCGCACGCAGATGCGGCTGGGCGCCATGGGTTCGGGATCGGATTACTCTTCTTTTATCCAGCACCTCGGTGTTCCTTCGCTTGATCTTGGTTATGGCGGCGAAAGCAGCGGTGGCGAATACCATTCCATTTACGATTCTTATGATGATTATACCCGCTTCAAAGATCCTGGATTTGTATATGGTGTGGCACTCGCAAAAACCGCAGGACGTTCTGCACTCCGGATGGCCAATGCAGAATTATTGCCTTTTGATTTCAGAAGTCTGCAGCGGACTGTTAACAGTTATGTGAAAGACCTGATCGACAAAACCGACCAGATGCGCGAGACCACTGCAACAGAAAACGAGATCATCCGTAACAAACTGTATTCGCTTGCAAACGATCCAAAGGATAAACTGATCACACCGGCAACAAAATCAGAAGTGCCTTATCTCGATTTCTCTCCGCTGCAAAATGCTTTGACGGAACTGGAAAAAACCTCCGGTCGTTTATCTGAAAAATGGAGCAATACATTATCTACCGGCCAGGATCATGTTTCACTCAATAAAGCTTTGTACCAGGCCGAGCAACAATTGCTTACTGAAACGGGTTTGCCTCGCCGCGGCTGGTATCGCCATACTTTGTATGCACCGGGCTTTTATACAGGCTATGGTGTTAAGACCATGCCCGGCATCCGCGAAGCCATTGAACAACGCAACTGGAAAGAAGCACAGGAACAGATCGGGATTGCCGCACAGGCAATCTCGCGTTTTTCGGGATATTTGCAGGATATAGTGAAATAAGATGAAGTACTTTCTGTGGATACTGGTATTACTCGCGGGTAACCGCGTTTCGGGACAAACACCAAAACCCGGCACCACATCATTTGGCAAACTGAAACTGATCGGCGAATACACACTGCCCTTCTTTACCAATTTCAGAAGTACCAACGCAGGTGGGTTGTCGGGGATTGATTATGATAAAAAACGTGACCAGTATTATCTGATCTGTGATGATCGTTCTGCGATCAATCCTGCGCGTTACTATACCGCGAAATTATATTTCAACAGCAGCCGTGTCGACAGCGCTGTGATCGTGGATGTAAATACGCTTTTGCAACCGGATGGAACGCCTTATCCTCCTACCACCAAATCACCTTTGCTCACACCCGATCCGGAATCTCTGCGTTATGATCCGGTTACGAACAGCATGATCTGGACCAGCGAAGGAGAAAGAACCATCCGCGGAAAAGACACCATCATTTCCAATCCATCCATCAATATCATATCCCCGCAGGGAAAATTCCTCGACAGTATTCCATTGCCGAAAACCCTGTTGATGCAGCGCACTGAAAAAGGACCAAGACAGAACGGTGTACTCGAAGGCTCCAGTTTTTCCAGCGACTACAAAACATTTTTTGTGAACGTTGAAGAGCCCTTGTATGAGGATGGTCCGCGCGCCGAAACCACACCCAATAATGCCTGGATAAGGATCTTCCGTTTTAACATGGTCACCAAAGCCAATACCGCGCAATACGCATATAAACTGGATCCCATCGCACATCCATCCACTCCTGCCACTGCCTTCAAAGTAAATGGCGTACCGGATATTCTCTGGGCTGGTAATGAACAGCTGCTGGTGATGGAACGTTCTTTCTCTACGGGTAAACTGGCATGCACCATCAAGATCTTTTTAGTTGATCTTTCCAAAGCGGGAAATATCATCAACAACACCTCGCTCAAAAAAACACCTCCTGCAAAACCACTGAAGAAAAAATTATTGCTCAACATGGATTCGCTGGGAATGTATATCGACAATGTAGAAGGAATGACATTTGGTCCTACACTACCCAATGGACACAAAACCCTGGTGCTGGTGGCCGACAATAATTTTGTTCCCCTGGAGAAAACACAATTCTTTGTTTTTGAGATCATACCATGAAACGGAACCTGTTGATCATATCTTTAGCCGTGCTGTTGTTTTCCTGCAAACAAAAACAAAGCGATACGCCGCATGTCCGCATTCAAACAAGTAAAGGAGATATTGAATTGGAATTATATCCTTTACAGGCTCCTAAAACAGTGGCGGCGTTTTTGTCCTATATCGATTCGGGCTATTACGGTAACAGCAATTTCTACCGGGTACTCAATGTAGGCAACCAGCCATCCAATGCGCCTAAAACAGAATTGATACAGGGTGGTATCTGGCGAACACAAAATGCATTGGCGGTAAGAATTCCCGGTATACCACACGAGTCTACACAGCAAACAAAGATCCTCCACACCAACGGCACCATCTCACTGGCCCGTAATCAACCCGGAACTGCGGGAACAGAATTTTTTATCTGCATCGGCAACCAGCCCGGTCTCAATTACGGCGGCGAAAACATTGCCGACAAACAAGGCTTTGCTGCCTTTGGAAAAGTTGTCAAAGGCATGAATGTGGTAGAAAAGATCTCCCGCCAGAACGAAACCGAAACCTACTTTGATCCGCCGGTGATAATTGTTAAAATTACGCGCCTGTAATTTTTAACATCCCCCCTCATTCGATATTCGACATTCCTTGTTCCTTGTTCGATATTTTAAGTCGCCCTTAAGACTATCTGGCATAAGTATTGACTTATATAGGAAAAAAGAGGAGACATTATGAACAGCACAAAGAAACTGGCAGGATGGTTAGGTGTTGTGTTGGGTATGTTCATTTTTGCTGCTTGTGGTAGTTCGGCGCACATTCAGAAAGATGATACCTATAACTTTTCAGGTATCCGTTCTTATGCCTGGGTGAACGGTACGCAGCAGACTAAAACCACTGCAGAAACCCGTAAAAATACCAACGACCTGCTTGACAAAAAGGTCCACGAACAGGTAGATAAAAGTTTACAGGCAAATGGATGGAGGGAAAACAACCGCAATCCCGATGTATTGCTTGTGTATGATGTGGATGTGCAGCGTGAGAACAGGAATGTAAGTAACCCTGTGTATTCTCAACCGATGACACGTTACTTCTACAACCCGTACGCAAGAAGATTTGTACCGGTGTTTTATCCTTCACAGTTCCTTGGTTATGACAATACCACAGAAACCGTAAGAGAAGGTACTTTGACTTTAAGTATGATCGATGCCGACAGCGATAAAACCATCTGGCAGGGATGGGCTACCACGGAAGTGAATGGCCGTAGAATGTCTGACAGGGAAATCGCCAGCAATGTAAAAGCGATCATGAAAAAATTAGATAAGTAATTCGATCCACTTCCGAGCCCCTGAAAAATCCAATATCTGATAGCCGCCAGAGTAGTAATATACTGGCGGTTGTTATCCGGAGGCCGCTTTAATTAGCGGCCTTTTTTTGTCTTTTTAACTTACCTATACTTCGCTTCGATGGTCGTGTTCATAAACCTTTTCACCTCCTCGTTTAGATCCTCTTCGCGCATCATTCTGAAATGGTGATTGAACTGTTTCTCTCCGGGCACCTGCGCTATTTTATGGAAACAAAGATTATCCGGGTATGGCTCGCTGAATGGAAAGACGATATCTACAAAATCCTTTCCAAGTCTTGTTACCCATGCAATCCTTTTATCGGTGGCAATACCGATCATTGTTTTGGTGGGATGGATGGTGACCGGTACGAGTTTGTTGTATTCGCGTATAAAATGCCAGAACAGGCCAACAGTATGCGGCGATTTACTCTTCAGGAAATCTTCCAGCACTTTATCGTTGCAGGAATGAGGTTGGTTATTATTCCTGAATGATTGATGACAAAGGGGGCAGGTCCACATGATCGGTTTATTTTGCTTTTTGGAAAGGTTTGTACTTCTTATTTTTCAACACGGAGGCACGGAGTACACAGAGTTGCACGGAGGGCCTCCGTGTTTCTCCGTGTACTCCGTGCCTCCGTGTTGAAAAAATACTAATTCACCAGGTTCTTTAACAATACGATCTGGCCCAGATGATAGTGCGCATGTTCTACGATCCCAAGCAGGTTAAACCCAATGGTAGTTGTTCTGTCCTTCACCAATAGCTCCAGCTTATCCGCAGGGAATGCCCGGACCGCATTGATCAGTTCATCAAACGAGATTTGTAATCGATGGATCAGGTCGCTCCATTCCTGCTCACTATTGATCCCGGTCACATCCATTCCATTCTCTTCCGGTATCGCAGGGTTTACTCCATTCATCCGTTGAAGGATGATCGTATTCCAGAACCAAAGATGGTTAACAAGTGCCGCGATGGTATTGGCAGATGCATCGGTTTTTTGTATCGCCTGCCGGTAACTGATGCCGTTCAGCGTGTCTGCAATAGATACATCTGTCCAGTTATTACCATAATACACATGGTGAAGATTTTCGGCGATGAGCTCGGTGTTGTACATGTGCATTTTTATTTCTTCAGGCCGTAGTCGTTTCTTTTCTTGACCGCCGCGCTTTCGTAAAAAAACGCATAAACAACCCATATAGCAACCCGCCGATTGCTACAGGTACGATAGCTGTTCCCAGATCACCGCCATTTAATGTGCCCTTTTCGATCAGTGGCCAGACAATCCCTTTAAAAAGATAGATAATAAACATAAAACCAATCGTCGACTGCAACCAATTGTAAGATGGCGCTTCCAGTTCTAATGGACGGGCAAACCGTTGCCTTTGCTTATCGAGCCATTTTGCTTTCCAGGTTTTCCGGAATGGCGCCCAGAACGGATAACTAATACCCCATAATACCAGGCTGGTAATATTCGGCAAACAGGGAATGGTTTTTTCACAATGATCACAGTACAAACCAAACCAGTTACCAAAAGCAGTATTGTTCTCTACCGACCATTTTGCTGCAGGATGCAGGGTATTACAATGCGGACAAGGAACTTTCGTTCTTTCCATCAATGAACTGAAGTCGTCCTTTTCAATCAGCATTTTACGCGGAACACGTTGTCCCAGGAAAACTTCGTTAATAGCCAACCCCGGATTGATCATCCAGTGCAGCATCAGGGGATGCGTCCAGGTCCAGGTTTTGTATTGGGGTGCGTTGGAAGACATGCAGTTGTTTTAATAAATATAGAAAGAAGGAGTGAAATAGGGAATTTGGAATTTGTAATTCGGAATTGGGAGTTTATATACATCCGGTTCCGTTTCACAACAACATCTTTCCCTCTAATTCCCAATTACAAATTCCAAATTCCAACCTCCTCACAGATCTCCCAGCCGCAATGCATTCTTAAACGCCAGCACAAACCCATCAATCTCACTGGTCTTCACATTCACCACCGATCCCGGTATGATGTTTCCCGAATCAGCATAGCGCTGCGAAACAACAATGTTCCAGCCGGCAGTAACCACTTCAAGACTGGTATATACCAATGACACCACCACATTGTTGTTGGTGGTATACGTGTAATAAGGTTCATTTTTAGGTGGTTCTTTTTTGTTGCTTTCTTCGAGAAAACGGTTCAGCGCTTTGCAAAGACCATCGAGTTCATCGAAATCGACGTAGAGCGGGCGGGTAGTAAATAGTGATGCGGCGGATCTCCTGGCTTGCGCTAACACAACAGCTTCGCGCGACCTGCCGCCGGGGTTGGATACTTTCTGAAAAGTAATCTCCGTTTCACCCACATAACCGATACGCGCTGTTTCGATCTTCTTTAAAACATGTTTTTCGGCAGAGAATGCTTCAAACCTCGAGAGTAAGCGGAGACTATCCTGTGCTTTTAATGATGATAGTGCAAATAATAAGAAGGAAAGGACAATTGGCTTCATAAGCTTTGGTTTGCGAAACCTGTAGCAACAATAATGCCGGTATGAAGTTCTCAACACAGAGGCACGGAGGGCACAGAGTTACACGGAGGGCCTCCGTGTACTCTGTGTTTCCTTGTTGAAAAAAATCCGCTTAGTTCACCGCCTTTTTCTTCTTCCCTGTACTACAAC
>Ga0247757_10000766_pt1 | contig 25055 bp, 22 predicted proteins | sample UWRJL126311R4_FD_180929 | JGI IMG/M metagenome (GOLD analysis project Ga0247757, IMG submission 180929) | Plant litter microbial communities from Arlington Agricultural Research Station in Wisconsin, United States - UWRJ-L126-311R-4 | ecosystem: Environmental > Terrestrial > Plant litter >...
CGCCGTCCGCACCGCCGGTGTGGGTCCCGCGCTGGTCCAGGCGGCCTGCGCGTACGCGCAATCGATGGGTGTCCTGCGATTCGAGGCCACAGTGCAGCAGCGCTACGCCCGACTGTTCGACAGTCTCGGGTGGGAGCTGCTGGGCACCCGGATGGTGGCGGGGCACGAGCACGCCTGGGTGCGCTGGAATCTGGACCCGATCCAGCGGGTGGCCACCGCCACCAAGTCCTTCCTCGGCGACGCCCTGGCACCCTTGCGGGCGCTACCCGGCGGCCTGGGCCCGGTGGGCTTCGTCGGTGACGACGGTGTTCCGGTCCCCGGCAGCGATGTGATCGCTGCCTGCGACGCGATCGTCCCCTCGATGGTGGAGCGCGACCCCGAGTGGGCGGGGTGGTGTGCGGTCCTGGTCAACATCAACGACCTCACCGCGATGGGCGCCACCCCGGTGGGTCTTCTCGACGCCGTCGGCGCCCCCACGCGCACCCTTCTCGATCGGGTGATCGCCGGTGTCGCACGTGCCTGCGCCGCCTGGCAGGTGCCGGTGCTCGGTGGGCACACCCAGGTGGGCGTCCCTGCCGCGCTGTCGGTCACCGCGCTCGGCCGAAGCCGCGCACCGGTGCGCGCGGGTGGGGCCGCGGTCGGCGACCCGGTGCGGTTGATCGCGGACGTCACCGGCGGGTGGCGGCCGGGCTACGCAGGGCGGCAATGGGATTCGACAAGCGCGCGAGCCAGTGCGGACCTGATCGCGATGACGGCGCTGGTGGCTGGGTCGGGTCCCGCAGCGGCCAAGGATGTCAGCATGGCCGGTATCGCCGGCACCCTCGGCATGATGGCGGAGGCCTGCGGCACCGGCGCCGAGATCGATGTGGCGGCGGTACCCCGGCCCGACGCCGCAGCCATGGGTGATTGGCTGACGTGTTTCCCCGGCTACGCCATGCTGACCGCCGGTCAGCAATCGGACACCCGGCGACCCGCGGGAGTCGCGAGTGCCGAATGTGGCGTGCTGACAGACGAACCCGGAGTGCGGCTGCGGTGGCCGGACGGGGAGATGACGACAGCGCTGCTTCCCGCCGTGACCGGTCTGGGCCTGTCATAGGGTACAACCGATGACTCCGGTGACCCTGGCTGCGGTGGCCGCGCACTTCGGACGCGACCTGCCTCGGTGTGTCGACAAAGTGGTCAGCATCATCGCAGCCGCGCGGCAGGACGGCGTTGATCTGCTGGTGTTCCCGGACGCCTGCCTCGGCGGTTACATCGGTGACTTCCGCACACCGGATCCTGCGGACCCACCGCCGGCACTGGATACCGACGGACCCGAGATCGCCGCCGTGATCGCGGCCGCGGGCTCGATGACCGTGTGTCTGGGCTACGCCGAAGGATCCCCAGGTGGCGGGCGCTACAACGCCGCCGTCTGCGTCACGGGCGATGGCGTCCTTGGCACCTATCGCAAAGTGCACCAGCCGGCGGGTGAGGCGTTCACGTACCTGCCCGGAGACCGATTCTCGACGTTCGACACACCTGTGGGCAGGCTCGGCATGCTGATCGACTACGACAAGACGTTCCCGGAGGCCGCGCGGGAGCTCGCCTCCGCCGACGCACAGATCATCGCGGCGCTCTCGGCCTGGCCGGCGAGCATCACCGACCGCGCGTCACGGCTGCCCGCCGACCGCCAGTCCCGGCTGTTCGACCTGTATGACTGCGCGCGGGCCGCTGAGAACCAGGTGGTGTTGGTGTCGTCGAACCAGACCGGGGTGATGGGCAATCTGCGCTTCCTCGGCCAGGCCAAAGTGGTCGGACCCGGTGGTGACATCCTCGCCACCACCCGAGCCAAAGGTGGGCTCGCCAAGGTCGAGATCGACGTGGACGCCGAGATCAGCCGGGCCCGAAGGGTACTCAACCACCTTGCTGAGTTGCGCCCCGACACCTACCGGAACCGGCAGTGACGATGCGTGTCGCGCTACTGACGTACTCCACGAAACCGCGCGGTGGTGTCGTGCACACGCTCAACCTGGCCGAGGCCTTGGCCGCTCGCGGCGCGGCCGTGACGGTCTGGTCACTGGCCCGCGCAGGGGACCGGGGTTTCTTCCGAGCTGTCGACCCGGCAGTCACGGTGAAGCTCGTCGAATTCACCGACATGGCCGGTGACACCGTGACCGATCGGATCGTGCGGTCGATCTCTGTGCTGCGAGAAGCGTTCTGCGCCGGCGATTTCGACATCGTCCACGCCCAGGACTGCATCAGCGCCAATGCGGTGGGCCGATGCGTCCGCACCATCCACCACCTCGATCAGTTCACCACCCCGGTGTTGGCGCAGTGCCACGAACGCGCCATCGTCGAGCCTTACGCCCGGATCTGTGTCTCAGAGGCGGTGGCCGCAGAGGTCCGTGCGGGTTGGGGCTTCTCGCCCGAGGTGATCCCGAATGGCGTTCAGTCACAACGATTCATCGATGCCGCAGATGACAAACCGGCCCTTCGGCGCTGGCGTGAACGCCTCGGACGCTACGTGTTGGCCGTCGGCGGCATCGAGCCCCGTAAAGGCACGATCGATCTGGTGGATGCCATGGCACGGCTGCAGCAACGAGACCCCGCACTGTCCCTGGTGATAGCAGGCGGTGAGACGTTGTTCGACTACCGCGACTACCGCGCGGCGTTCGAGCGGCGGTGCTCGGAGCTCGGGGTCAGCCCGGTGATTCTCGGCACCGTCGACGATGCCGACCTCCCCAGCCTCGTCGCCGGGTGCCAGGCGTTCGCGTTCCCGTCCACGAAGGAGGGATTCGGCCTGGCTGCCATGGAGGCCCTGGCGGCCGGGCGGCCCGTGGTCGCGCGGGATCTCCCGGTGCTGCGTGAGGTGTTCGGCGGCACCGTGGCGTACGCCGATTCTGCGGCCGTCTTCGCCGCTGAGCTCCGGGCAGCCATCGACGCACCCCCTGATCCCGCACCAGGCGTCGCACTGGCGACGAGCATGACCTGGGATGCCGCCGCGGCGGCGCACCTGGATCTCTACCGGCGTCTGGACTCGCTCACCCGCCCTCGTGGCTGGTGAAAATATTGGGGCTGCAACGCCGTTCGACTGTGAGGCGTTCCTGTCGCGGAAGCGTGGCGGGGGGCCGCGCGGAGGGTGACTCGCTATGTTCTCTCCCCCGCCGCCCAAGACGATCTGGAACTACACCTGCGCACGGTGGGATGGCGTGCCATTATTCTAGAAGATTCACCAATTATCTTGGCGGCGAAGATAACAAGTGCCATCGCGCTTCACGCCGACAGCCTCCGCTCTCCTGCACCCTGTTTCTCCGAGCCGGTGATCAGCTCGTCACGAGATGATCTGTATGTTGCCGGTAGGTGCACCTTGCACCGTATTGACACGCTCGCGGTCCGCCTTGCTGCGTTGTTTCCAGTGCTCCGGCATCGACGCCGGAGCCAGTGAGAACTGCGGCGCAATGGCCCGATCAACGCCTGCAACACGAACGCCCTAGGGGCCAGCGTGGGCCCCGACCTGAGCCAGAATGAATCTTCTATCCCGGCGAGCGGCTACTCGGCGTCTGAGCCCGCCGCACCAGCCAGGAGCGCTTTGGGTCTGCCCTGCCGTGCCGACCCGCGGTGGACCGAATGAAACGAATCTCGGTGGCCGACGTGACTTTCACACATCCGTTCATCAAGTGGCATGAAAACGGCCCCCGGAGTGATCTCCGAGGGCCGTTCTACCTTAGTAGCGGGGACAGGATTCGAACCTGCGACCTCTGGGTTATGAGCCGGCCGGTTGCGGTCTTGCAGGCTCTACCGTAACTCAAAGGTGCAGGTCATCGGCCCGTTGTCGTCTCAAGCTTTGCGGTAAGTAGTCAAAGATCTCAGATGTTGCGCAGGGTTTCGTTCACAAATCCGTTCACATCGACCGTCTCAGATCGAACGAGCAGGTCGTTCCGTTGCGTCTGCTTGCGCCAACAATTTGGCACCGCCCTTGCCCATGGGACCCGAGATGTAGAGCAAAAGCCGCCTCAGAGAATTACTCAAATGGCGACGTTGGACCTCTGGCTCGAAGAGCGGGCCAACTGCAGCCAGCAATCAGCGTGCGGTCGCCACAACCCTGATGACACGGTTGGCCGCAAAATGCCTGCTCGACGAGTAGCAGCCCGTTATCCAAAACGCACCCGAGGCGCCACTCCGCCCCCAGACTTCTGTTGACCAAAGCGCCTGTCTCACTAGGATATTCATCACACATTATGTGGGCATTTGACTTAAGAATTGGACATCAAACTTGAGGACCTCCGTCTTTGTGACTCTCAATTCGCGTCCAATTGCGGGCTGCTGATCTGGGGCGACGCGGGGGGTCTCACGCGGTGTCCACCCGTATGGCGTCGCTTCTCAGACTTGTTCCAACGACCGCCAGTCGGCAGGCCGTCAGATCCGTTTGGCGATGATGTTTTTGCCGGCGCCTGCGAGATCGGCCAGCGCGTCGGCGCGGCCGGCGATCGCCATGAGGAGTGCTTCACCGGGGCCGCGAAGGGGTGCGCCGTGGCCGCTGCGCCAATCGATGTCGGTTGCTTCGAGGCTAAGGCCGTGAACGCGCCAGGGGCCGCGCATCAGGGGCGCGAACCGCACGTAGTTGAGGACTGCTCGTAAACGCTCGGGCGGAATCGTACGGGCAAGGCCGAGTGGGCGTCGGATGTCTTGGTGGTGAATGACGGCATCGGAGAGACCGATCATTCCGTGGTAGGAGGCGGCGAGTCCGCGTGGTCGGCTGTGCTGGCGAAAAGAGTCAACGAGCTGTGCGGTGGTCAGCGGTCGCGCGTGCTCGACACCGATCTGGTTGGCGCGTGAGGGCGACAACTTGGCCTCGGCCAGGCGCCTCAGCACTGCTGGAGGATCAAGCTGGTCGTAGCTGACGACATGGGCTGCGACGTCCCTGACTTGCCATAGGGCGCACAGACTTCGGTGCTCCCATTGCGCGGGTGCGAGTTCTGCTAGCAGAGCGGCGAGGTCTCGACGTTCCGCGGTCGCCATTTGCATCGCGCTTGGTGCGTCATGATCATTCATCGTTCGACTACTTCTGCAGGAACCTGTGGGCGGGTGTCGAGTGCGTTGAGCACCAACCGCAGGATGTCGATCTGCCCGACAGGGGTCGGATGCACGCCGTCGACCAACCAGTAGTCCTGAAGTGCCATCGGTCCCTTGCGGAGGTTGATGGCGTCGGGATCGAGGTCGAGGACCACGTTGTCGAGGTCGTCGAAGTCGTCTTGCACCCAACGTGTTTGGACTTTCGACGGTGAGGTGGGTGGCGGAGTGATCAGGTTTGCGACTGCGCCGGCCTCGGTGGCCATGGCGAACATGGCCGCGAGGTTGCGTCGGACATCGACCATGGATGTCATGGTGATCGTCGTGGAGCTTCCGTATCGTCAGATGTCGTTGACGCCCAGCATGATGAAGACATGGGTGGGTGCCTCTCGGAGCACGTTGGCGAGGGCTGCGATGCCTTCGCCGGTCGTGCGGCCGGTCAGCGAGTTGTTGGTGACGTGCACGTGTGGGTGAAGTGCGGTGAAGAGGTCTCTGAACAGGTTGGCCCAGCTGAGTGCGTCTGCGCTGATCGAATCTCCGACCACCAGGATGCGCTGCCCCAGTAATGACGGCAATCGCATGAGTAACTCGGTCAGGTGTGCATCGTTGAGCAGTTGGTGTAGGGACGAGCGGCGGGCGTGAGTGAAGGCTGCGCGGTAAGCCGGGAGGGTGTGCGGCGCGACGTGCAGTGCGGCGGCAGCGAAGGCGTCGAGCGCTGCGGTGGTTACCGCGGTCTGGAGTACCAGGGGGTGCCAGGTCAGGTCGATGTAGCGGGCCAGGGTGGATGCCTGGTGGGCTACACGATGGTCATCGCCGATGCTCATCGCGTCGTTCCGAGCCGCTCATGGGGCTGCACCGCTGCGGGGGCTGGGAGCCAGATTGTCATGTCGGGTCGATTCCGGTGAAGTGGCGTTGCAGAGTGTGCATGAGGTCACGTAGCGCTGGCTCGTCGCGTGGGTGAGCAGAATCCGTTGGGCGCCCGCGTCCACGAGTTGTTCTGCCCCGCGGGCGATGTCGTCGGGGGTGTGGCCGCCGGCGAGGACTGTGACTTCGATATCGGTGTGGTCGCGTTCTAGGAGGACGCATTCGCGACGAAGGTCGTCGAGCAATTGTTGCAGTGTGTGAGGGTCCGAGGTTCCCGGGAAGAAGCCGTCACCGATCCGGGCGGCGCGGCGGACGGCTGCCGAAGACGAACCGCTCACGACGATCGGGATGGTGCGTGCGGGCGGCCTGGGTTCGCTGACGACGTTGCCGAAGCTCACCGAGTTGGTGTCGACGGAGGTGAGGTCTTGCGCCCACAGCGCCCGCATCGCTACGAGGTGGTCGTCGTGGCGGCGACCGCGCCCGGCGAAGGGAACACCCAGGGCCTCGAATTCCTCTTCGAGCCAGCCAGTTCCGACGCCCAAGATGAGACGGCCGTCGCTGAGGGTGGCGAGGGTAGCGAGCTGTTTGGCGGCGATGAGCGGGTTTCTCAGGGGAAGGACAGTGACCCCGGTCGCCAGCTTGATGCGGGTGGTGGTGGCTGCTGCGTAGGCCAGCCAGACGAACGGATCGGGAAAGTGGTCGTCGGCCATCTTGCCCGAGGGGTCGTAAGGGTAATGCGAGCTGTAGGTGCCGGGCACGACAGTGTGTTCTGCGGCCCAGAGGGATTCGATACCAAGGTCTTCGGCGAGACGGGCCATGTCGGCCACATCAGCACCGGTCGACATGGACGACGGAGTGTTGGCCCCGAAGATGCCGAACTTCGGTGCATAGGTGGTGGGAGTGTTCATGCTGCGGCTCCGTTCATGGCGACGGCTGCGGGAGGTCGGGTGCGCTGGTGCGTCGAAGCGGTGTCAGGTGGCGGGGGCGATGCGCCTCGGGTGGTGGTGAGAGGCATCGGATCGGCGGGTGGCTGGGTGAACATGGTGATCGCTTCCCTGAGAGGGGCAAACCAGGATGCTCAGAAACGTAGGTCGGTCACCGGCGCGCTGGCATCGCTCAGTTATGCGATGTTCTAGGCAGCGCAATCGGGCCGTCATCACACGTGAGCGCACCACGTGCGACGAATGTCGCAGCGTCTGGGCTGGTCAGACGGCCGGGTCAGGCTCGCCGAGAGTGGTGAGGCGGGAGAGTTCGACGCGGGACCGGACGCCGGTCTTGGTGAAGGCGTGGCGCAGGTGGGTGCTCACAGTGTGCGGGGACAAGAACAGCTGCGCGGCGACTTCGCGGTTGGTGGCTCCGCGTGCAACGAGGTCGACGACGGCGCGCTCAGAGGTGGTGAGTACCGCCATTGGGTCGGCTACCGCCGTTCGGCTGGGTTGGCGGCGACGGGCTCCTAGGGCACGCAACCGTTGTCGAGTCCTGGCGGCGTCACGCACGGCGCCGGCTTTGATGTAGGTGTGGTGGGCCTCGTCGAGGAAATAGATAGCCGTATCGCGGTCGGCGCTGACCCGGCCCGCGTCTTCGAGCGCTGCAGCCCGTGGCAGGGGGCGGTGAACGTCGCCAAACGCCTCGGCGGCCTGGGCGAGCGCTTCCGGGTCGTCGTCGACGAGGGCGCGGGTGTGTAGGGCGATGGCCTTCAGTAGCGGGAAGGTCGCGTTGGCCTGTGCGCGTCGTTCGGCGAAGTCAGCCGCCGTGGCGGCGAGGTCGCGCCGGGCGCCACGGACGGCAATGCGGGCGAAGAGCGGATCGTCGGCGGGATCGAGTGTGAGCGGGTGGGCGACGTCGCCGTAGAGGGCGACGCTCTCGGTGAGCAACTCGACCGCCCGATCGGGGTGCCCGTCGGCGTCGGCGTCGATCACGGCGAGCCATCTACCTTGTCGGCGAACGGTTCCCACGTCGTCTCGCTGCATCGCGGTCACGGCACCTTCGGTGCGTTTGAGAGCGGCGGGCTCTCCGGTGTACTGCGCGACGCGGCGTAGAACAAAGTTGATGGAGTAGTCGGCCATCGTGCTGCGTTCGCGCCAGTCGGTGAGGGTTGACACGGCTTCGGCTTCGGCTTGGGCGTCGCCGAGTCGGCCGGCCTCCAAGAGCACGCGTGAGCGGATCATCATCCAGTTGACGGCGGCGCCCTCGCGCGCTGCCTCCGCCTCGGCGATGCCCTGGTCGAGGATGCGCAGCGCCGCGTCGGGAGAACCAGCAGTACTCAGCAGGACGGCCTGCCACGGTCTCGACCATGCCGAGGGATCCCACACGCCCTTGGGCGACCGTACGGGCGGTGACTTGGCGAGCGCATCGGCGATCCGCCGGCCCTGCTCGGCCAGGTCGAAGGCCAGCTCCCATTGCATGCGGTGCAGCGCCACCGTTGAGCGAGTTGCCAGCAGGGAGGACTGGGTGGCGGCGTCACCCACCGAGCGGGCGAGACTCATCGCCTCCTCGACGGTGGCCTCGAGGTCATCGAGGTCGTCGAGGTCGTCGATCATGATCTTGGTGACCGCGTGGGCGGCGAGCAGGCGGGCGCGTAGACCGGGCGGCAGGTCGGGCAACGCCAGCGCGGTGGCGGTTTGTCGCGCGGCGTCGGGGTAAGAGTGTTCGGAGGTCACTAGTGACAGACCTAGGCGTACCTCGGCTTCTTGGGCGGGTGTGACACCGGTGATGAGGGCGCGTTCGCCGATGCGGCGTGCATCGGCGGTCCGCCCGGCCTGCCAGAGCAGCATGACGTGTTGGGCCAGTAGTGCTCCGTGTCGTTCGGAGTCGTCCGGGGTGATGTCGACCGCTCGTTGCAGCAGGTCGGCGGCGGTGGACGGGTCGATGGCCGCCAATTGGTGGCCGGCTTGGGACAGGAGTTCTGCAGCCTGGAGGTCATCGGGTTCGGCGGTGGTCGCGAGCGCGGAGGCGACTTCGAGCAGCGGTGCCCCGGCGTCGAGTTGGACGTGGACGGCGCGGCGGCGCAGATCACGGCGGAGCGCCGCTGACAGTTTGGACTCCACGATCTCGCGGATCAGGTCGTGCCGGAACACGAACGCGTCGCCGCTGGTGGTGACCAGCTGAGCGTCTTCGGCGGCCTTGAGTGCTGCGGTCGCTTGGGCCAGTGGCACGTCGGTCAGCGTGGCTACCGTCGAGTCGGTGACGCGGCGACCCATCACCGCTGCGGCTGCCACGATGTCGGCGTCACTGTCGGATAGGCGGGCCAGCCGCCGGTAGATGGCATCCCGCAGCCGCGCCGGGGTAGCGGTGTCGGCGAGGGAGGCTTGGCCGGTGGTGACCGCCACCCGATGCTCGTCGAGGAGTCCGCGCAGCGTCTCCACCAGGTCCACGGCGTGGCCGCCGGTGCGCTCGATCAACGACTGCAGGTTGGTGTCCACCGTCCCGCCGATGAGGTCTTGGGCGACTTCGGTGGCGGCGCCGGGGGCGAGTTCGCCGATGGCCAACGTCACCGCATCGAGGTGTTCCAGCCGGTCCAGGGTGCGCGCCACGGCCTCGTCTCGGACGGGTTCACGCGTGGCCACTGCCCACACCACGGGTTCGGCAGTCAGCCGCTCGGCCATCACTCGAAGCGCGAACAGGGTGGTCGGATCGCTGAATTGCAGGTCATCGACGATGACGAGCAACGGCCCCTGGCGTGCCGCCGTTTCCAGCGCGTCGATGATGTCCTCGACGACGACGTAGCGGGCTTCGGCGCTGCGCATCGCATCCTGTACCTCCCGGCGATCCAACAACGGGGGGCTGCCACCGAGTACGGCTTGTAGCAGCGGAGTCAACGGCATCGCGGCCGCGTCGGCGTCTCCGCCGCCTTCCAGCACCCGGAACCCCAAGGCGGCGGCGTCTTGACCGATGGCGTGCAACAGGTGGCTCTTACCCGAGCCGGCGGCACCGCGGATGACCACGGCGCCGGGGCGGGCATCGGCACCGCATGCCCTGCCCAACACGGCCCTAGCGTCGCCTAATTCCTGATCGCGACCTCGCAGCGGCATGCGATGACGCATGCGATCGACCCGGGCCATCATGACCTCTTCTCATGCGCCGAGATCACACGTTCATGCGATTCGGCGACCTCGCTGTCGAACCTACGGTCTGTTCATCACCGCCACCACGCGAGTGCACCACCAATCGAAGGAGAACCAATGTCACCCACCCTGGAAGCAAAGGTCGCGCTGGTCACCGGCGCCAGCGCAGGCATCGGCTTGGCCGTTGCGCAGCGGCTCGCATCCGAAGGCGCCGAGGTCTACATCACCGGGCGCGGCGAAGCGGCGCTGCAGAAGGCTGCCGCCGAGATCGGGCCGCAGGCTCATCCGATAGTCGGGGATGTCGCAAGCCTGGAGGACCTGGACCGGCTCTACGCCACCATCGGCGCCGAGACGGGTCGCCTGGACATCGTGGTCGCCAACGCCGGCACCATCGAATTGGCCGACGGCGTCGACGCCACGCCAAAGCACTTCGACCTGCTCTTCGACACCAACGCCCGCGGCACCTACTTCACCGTGCAGAAGGCGCTGCCCTTGATGGGCGCCGGCGGAGCCATCGTCCTGATGTCCTCGGGCATGAACGTCAAAGGCTTCCCCACCTACGGGGTGTACGCCGCGACCAAGGCCGCGATCCGGTCGTTCGGGCGCACCTGGGCGGCCGAACTGATCGGGCGTGGCATCCGCGTCAACGTGCTGAGCCCCGGTGTCATCGACACCCCCATCCTGGAGAAGCAGTTCTCCACCGAGGCCGAACTGCAGGCCGGGACCGAAGGGTTCACCTCCCTCATCCCAGCCGGGCGCCTCGGTCGCCCCGAGGAGATCGCCAATGGCGTCTTCTACTTGGTCAGCGATCAGAGCAGCTACACAACGGGATTCGACCTCGTTGTCGACGGCGGAGTGGTGGAGCTCTGATGAAGGCCCTGCGCTTCGCTGCCTTCGGCGACCCCGCCGACGTGTTGGAACTCGTCGACGTCCCCGGACCGGTCCGCCCCGGCGCTGGCGAGGTTCTCGTCGACGTCGAACTGTCCCCGCTGAACTTCCACGACCTGTTCTTCATCGGCGGGCACCTCGCGCCGCCGGCACTGCCGGCGATCGCCGGAAACGAAGGCGTGGGCACGATCTCGGCGATCGGGGAATCGGTTGCCACCGTCGCCGTCGGCGACCGCATCGTGGTCCCGTTGCTCACCGGCGCGTGGCGCGAACAGGTCGTCGTGTCCGCCGACGACTTGTTCGCCCTGCCGCCAGGACCTGTGGAGCAGCTGGCGATGCTGGGCAGCAACGTCCCTGCAGCCGGGCTGATCCTCAGCGAGTACACCGACCTCACCCCTGGTGACTGGGTGATCCAAAACGCCGCCAACGGCGGTGTCGGCCGCTCCCTGATCGCCCTGGCTCGTTCCCGTGGTCTGCGCACCGTGAACCTGGTGCGCCGACCGGAGGTCGCCGAGGAGTTGCGCGCTCTCGGGGCCGATGTCGTGCTCACCCCGCACGACGACGTAGTGGCCGAGATCGCCGAAGCGTCAGACCACCAGCCGATCAGACTGGGAGCCGACTCGGTGGGCGGAGCGTCCGGCGCAGCAGTCTTGGGCGCGTTGGCATCTGGGGCGTCCTTGGTGAGCTACGGCAACGCCAGCGGCGCCGGCATCGACACCACGGCCGCCGCCGACAAGGACATCACCGTCAGCAGCATCTTCGTCGGCGCCTACGACAACCGCACCAAAGTCGTCCCGGTCATCCGGGAGGCTGCACCCCTAGTAGCTACCGGGGCACTGACCGTGCCCGTCGAAGCGGTCTACCCGCTGACCGACGTCCAGGCCGCCATCGCCCACCTTCACCGCGGCGGCAAGATCCTGCTGCGCGTCGGAGGGAAAGCGTAAATGCCCTACGTCAGCGTCGGCGCGGAGAACACCAGCACCATCGACCTCTACTACGAAGACCACGGCAGCGGTCCCGCGGTGGTCCTCATCCACGGCTACCCCCTCAACGGCCGATCCTGGGAACGCCAGCAACGCGCCCTGATCGACGCCGGCTACCGCGTCATCGCCTACGACCGACGCGGCTTCGGCCTGTCCAGCCGCCCGACCACCGGATACGACTACGACACCTTCGCAGGAGATCTCGACACTCTGCTGCACGTCCTCGATCTCCACGACGCTGCATTGGTCGGGTTCTCCATGGGCACCGGCGAAGTCACCCGGTATCTGGGCAACTACGGCAGCACGAGAATCTCCAAAGCCGCTCTGCTAAGCGCAATTCCACCATTTCTTCTGTGCACCGACGACAACCCCGAGGGCGTCGACGGGGCCGTGTTCGACGACATCAAGGAGGCCATCCGCACTGACCGCTACACCTACTTCGACGCGTTCTTCGCCGCGTTCTACAACACCGACATCCTGATGCCCGAACGGATCAGCGCCGCCGTCGTTCGCGCCAACGTCGCCACCGCCAACGAAAGCTCTTCGTTCGCGAGCCTGGCCTGTGTCGACGCCTGGCTGACCGACTTTCGCGCCGATCTGCCCCGCATCGACGTCCCCGTACTGGTCGTGCACGGAGCTGAGGATCGGATCCTGCCGATCGAGGCCACCGCACGACGACTGCCCGAACTACTCGCCGACTGCACCTACGTCGAAATCCTCGACGGCCCGCACAACATCTGCTGGACCCACGCCGAGGAGACCAACGCCGCGCTCGTCGACTTCCTCTCCACCCACTGAATACACACCCCGAGAAAGGGTTTCCATCATGAGTAATGAATCCCACCTGTATCTAATCACCGGCGCCACCGGCAACACCGGCGACACCACCGTGCGTCTGCTGCTGCAGCGCGGTCACCGCGTCCGTGCCTTCGTGCACAGTCTCGATGCCCGGTCGGAGAGTCTGGCCGCCGTCGGCGCCGAGATCGCCGTCGGTGACCTGCTGGACTTCAACGCCGTCAGCGCGGCCATGGAGGGTGTGACGGGTGCCTACTTCTGCTACCCGATCGCCCCCGGACTGCTCGAAGCCACCGCGTTCTTCGCCCAAGCCGCCACCAACGCCGGTGTGAAGTCCGTAGTCAACATGTCCCAGATCTCGGCGCGCGAGGACGCCAAGAGCCACGCCGCACAGAACCATTGGATCGGAGAGCGGCTGCTGGACCGCACGCCGATGCTGACCGCTCACGTGCGACCCACGTTCTTCGCCGAGTGGCTGGACTGGTACTGGGGCACCGACGGCACCAGCGGCGTGATCCGCCTGCCGATGGGCGACGGCCGGCACGCACCGATCGCCGGCGAGGACCAGGCCTACGTCATCGCCGCCATCCTCGTACACCCCGAAGAGCACGACCGCAAGATCTACCCACTGGTCGGACCCGTCGAGCTGAACCAGCACGGCATCGCCGAGGCGCTGTCACGCGCCCTGGGAATCCCGGTGCACTACGAGCCCATCGAGATCGCCGAATTCACCGACGGGCTGACCACCAAGGGCTTCCCCCCGCACCTGGTGCAGCACCTGGGCGCAGTCGTACAGGACTACCAGGATGGCATCTTCGCCGGCACCAACGACTACATCGAGACGATCGGCGGCAAGACCCCGATGACCGTCGAGGAGTACGCGCAGGCGCACCGCGAGGCGTTCAGCCACGACGGCCCCTACTCCATCCCCGCCCCGGCGGCCGTCCAGTGAGCACCATCAAAGCAGTCGTGCAGTCGCGAGCCGGTGACCCCGCCGAGGTGCTCGACATCGCCGACGTCGACGCGCCGCCACCGCCGGGTCCCGGTCAGGTCACCATCGCGGTCACCCGTTTCCCGGTGCACCCCGGTGACCTGCAGACCATCGCGGCGACCCAACCCGGCGGTCACCCTGCCGCCGTCGGCGCCGAAGCCACCGGCGTCATCACCGCCGCCGGGGCTGGTGTCGAGCTGGCCGTAGGTATCCGCGTTGCGGCGTTCTTCGTCGGCGGCGCGTGGCGCCAAAAGATCACCGTCGACGCCGACGCCGTCGTCGCGGTGCCTGATGCGCTCACCGACGACGTCGCCGCGCAGATGCTCATCAACCCGATTACCGTGCTGATGCTGAGACGGGCAGCCCAGCAGCATCACAACGTCGTATTCGACGGCGTCATCCTCAACAACGGTGCGGCGTCGTCGGTGGGCAGACTGTTCACCGCCGGCGCGAAGCACCACCAGATCGCCACCATCAGCATCGTGCGCAGCGCCGCCCGCGCCGACGAACTGAGCCGCCGGTTCCCCGACGTCCCCGTCGTCTCGACGGACGCAACCGATTGGAAAGACCAGGTGCGCTCCGCGGCCGCAGGGCGACCCATCGCGGTGGCCCTGGACCCCATCGGCGGCAACGCATCCACGGACCTGCTAACTCTTGTCGATCCCGGTGGCTCCCTGATCCTCTACGGGATGATGGCTCCCGAGCAGATCCCGTTGCACGCCTCCACGCTAGTGCACCGCGACCTGACCATCCGGGGCCTGACCATCGGGCGGTGGGCGCTGTCGTCCGCCGAGCAGAAGAAGTCCGACCTCGCCAGCGCCGTCGCCATCAGCCAAGGCCTGGCGTCCCAATTCGACGTCGCCGCAACCTATCCGATGGACCGCATCCGCGACGCCGCCGCCCACGCCGCCCGCTCCGGCAAGACCGGAACCATCCTCGTCGACGCCACGTTAGGAGCTACCCCATGACCATCACCACGATCGGCATCATCGGATCCGGGGAGGTCGCCCAAGCCCTGGCGCGTCATGCGCTGGGTGTGGGCTACGCGGTCTCCCTCAGCAACAGCCGAGGCCCGGATTCGCTGGCGGCGATCATCGCTGCGCTCGGTGATGGCGCCCGCGCGGTCACGGTGTCCGAGGCGGCCGCAGCCGATCTGGTCATCGTTGCCGTGCCGTTCGTCAAAGTCCCCGACTTGACCGCAGCGGTGCCCGACTGGTCGGGCCGCCTCGTCATCGACGTCACCAACCAGTTCGCCAAATACCGGCCCACCTACTCGGGATTCGTCGATCTGGGCGAGGAGACCGGCAGCGAATGGGTCGCCCGGCACCTGCCAGGCGCCACCGTGGTCAAGGCGTTCAACACCCTCTACGCCAGCTACATCGCCGCCAACCCACGACACAGCGCAGGACGACAGGTCGTCTTCTACGCCGGTGACGATGAGCAGGCCCGCACCGTGTTCCACCGGTTCGCAGGGAAGCTCGGCTTCGCGCCGGTGGCCGTCGGCGGCCTCCGCGACGGCGGCAGGTTGATGCAGCTCGGCGGATCACTGAGCGCCGTGCACGTACTGCGTCAAGGCTGACATGGCCGAGCTTCCCTGGGGCCACTTCTTGTGGGGTACAGCCACCGGAGCCCACCAGACCGAGGGCAACAACGTGTCCTCGGACTGGTGGGGCCACGAACACACCCCAGGCACGCCCATCGCCGAGCCCTCCGGTGACGCCGTGGACGCCTACCACCACTGGCGTGACGACATGGACCTCGCGGCCCAAGCCGGATTCACCGACTACCGCTTCGGCATCGAGTGGTCGCGCATCGAACCCGAAGACGGCCACATCTCCCGCGCTGCGGTCGACCACTACCGGCGGATGGTCGACGGTGCCCTGGAACGGGGACTGCGCCCCTTCCTGACGCTGCAGCACTTCACCCTGCCGCGATGGTTCGCCCGCGCCGGTGGTTGGCTCAACCCGCACGCGGTGCCGCGTTTTTTGCGATACGTCGAGGCCGTCGGCCCGGTCCTCGACGCAGGGGCCAGACACGTCGGCACCATCAACGAACCCAACATCGCCGCCATGTTCGCCACCGACAACGGCCGGGGAATGTCCGCACTGCGCGACGGACTGCCCATCCCCGACCCCCGTGCGACCCAGGTCCTCATCGACGCTCACCACGCAACCCGCGACCACCTCAAGTCCGCGCACCCGAAACTCGCCGTCGGATGGGGTGTTTCGGTGCAGGACTGCCAACCCGAGCCCGGCGCAGAACACCTCCTGGCCACCTACACCCAGCCCCGCGACGAGATCTTCCTGGAGGCATCCATCGGCGACGACTGGGTAGGCGTGCAGACCTACACCCGCATCCGCATCGCCGCCGGACCCGACGGTGAACCCGTCGAGGTCGACGACCCCACGACACGGCGAACGATGAACGGGTGGGAGTTCTACCCCGAAGCCCTCGGCGGAGCGTTGCGCCGCACCGCCCCCGTGGTCGGTGACGTACCGATCATCGTGACCGAGAACGGCATCGCCACCACCGACGACCACGAACGCATCGGATACACCACCCGCGCCTTGCACTCCATGCGCGATGCCATGGACGACGGCATCACCGTCGGCGGGTACCTGCATTGGAGCCTGCTCGACAACTACGAATGGGGCAGCTACACAACCACATTCGGACTCATCGCCGTGGACCGTGCCACCTTCACCCGCACACCACACCCATCGCTGGCGTGGCTGGGCCGACAAAAACCCACAAATCTCCCCCAGGAAGTGAGCATCCCGTGCAACGCCTCGCATTGACCCGCATCGCCGCCGATCCCACGCAGGCCCTCGACCTGCAATCCGCCGCCGAACCCACCCCCGCACCAGGACGAGTCCTGATCCAGATGGAGGCGGCCACCATCAATCAGACCGACCTCCTCGCCGCTGCCGGACAGTACTTCGTGACTCCCACGCCGGGCGCGACGAGCGGATCCGAAGGAGTCGGTCGCGTGATCGCCGTGGGCCACGACACCGACACCGCCCTAGTGGGTCAGCGGGTGGCGTTGCTGGCCACCTACCGCCACGGCACCTGGTCCACCCACGTCGTCGCCTCGCCCGAAGACCTCATCGCCGTCCCCGACGACGGCGACGCACTACAGCTGGCCATGCTGGGTATCAACCCCATGACCGCGCTGCGGCTGCTGCGCGACCACGGGCACCCCGACGATCCCGACCGCTGGATCGGACAAACCGCCGCCAACTCCGCGGTCGGCGAGTACCTCATCAAACTCGCCCGCCACTTCGGCTACCGAACCCTCAACGTGGTGCGGCGCGAGCAGGCTGCCGACGATGTACGAAGCTGGGGTGCAGAGCACGTCGTCCTCGACGGTCCCGACCTCGAGGGTGAGGTCACGACCGCACTGGCCGGCGACACCCTCGACATCGCCGTGGACTCCGTTGGCGGACCGGCCAGCAGCACCTTGGGTCACCACCTGCGCTACGGCGGCACCCTGGTCACCTACGCCGCACAATCAGGACAGTCACCGGCACTCTCGCAGGCCGACCTCATCGGCAACCAGGCCAGCCTGACCGGGTTCTGGCTGCATAACTGGTGGCAACGAACCCAGCTGGCAACCGCCCGCGACGAATATCGGCAACTGGTCGATCTGATCGTCGACGGATCGCTGTCCGCACGCGTGGACCAAACCTTCCCACTCGCAAACTGGCGCGAGGCGTTAGCCGTCGCCCAGGCCCCCACGGGTGCCGGAAAGCTGCTCTTCACGTTCCCCAACACCTGATTTCACACCGCCGCACCGTGCGACGCATGCACCGAAGGAGAACACACCATGCCCCCCACCCATGAAAACGACACCGTCCTCGTGACCGGTGTCGGCGAGCAAGGCAGCCTGGGTTATGAGGTTGCCAAGTCCTACACCGCCGCCGGCGCGCGGGTCGTCATCACCGGCCGACTCGGCGACTACGCCTATCTCGCCGATCACTTGGATCCCACCGGAACACGCGTGCGATTCATCCAGGCCGACTTGAGAAACCTGCACGACATCACCGGGCTGGTGCGACAGGCCGGCCCGGTGAGCATCCTCGTCAACAACGCCGCCACCATCTCAGCCGGACCGACCGCCGACCTCGACCACGCCGGCTTCGACGCCATGTACGAAGTCAACGTCCGCGCCCCACACGCTCTGGTAGCAGCGATCGTGCCCACCATGATCGACGCTGGACGGGGCCACATCGTCAACATCAGCTCCATCGGCGCCAAACTAGCCACCCCCGGACGAGCCGCCTACGCAGCCACCAAAGCCGCGCTGGAATCCCTGACCCGTTCCTGGGCATTGGAATTCGCACCCCACGGGATCCACGTGAACGCCGTATCTCCCGGCCCGATGCACGGACCCAAGATGATCCGCAACGCCGGCGAGGAAGCACTCAGACAGGTCGGCAGCACGGTACCGCTGGGCCGAACCGTCGCCCCACACGAAGTTGCCCGCGCAGTACTCCTGCTGACCTCACCCGATCTCACCTACGCCACCGGGTCGGTGCTGTCCTTGGACGGCGGCCGCACCCTGGTCTGAAACTCGACAACCCCTGCAGACGAACCTAATTCACTGACGAGAGAGATCCCTCATGTCCAATCCCATCCGCATCGGTGTTCAAGTCCAGCCCGGCAACGCCCCCGACTACACCAGCTGGCGTGCCGCCGTACGCTACGCCGACGACATCGGCGCCGACTACATCTTCGGATATGACCACTTCCACCAGCCCGTCATCAACGACCTCATCGGAGGACAACCCGTCCTCGACGACGTACAACCCGACGTGACCAACTTCGAAGGATGGACCGCCCTGGCAAGCTGGGGCGAGATCACACACCGCGCCAACATCGGCCTTCTGGTCACCGGTGCCGGCTACCGCAACCCCGACCTGCTCGCTGACATGGCACGCACCGTCGACCACATCAGCGGCGGCCGTGTCGTGCTCGGATTGGGCGCCGGTTGGTACGAAAAGGACTACACCACCTACGGATATGACTTCGGCAGCGTCAAGTCGCGTTTCGACCTGTTCGACGCGAGCCTCACACGCATCGAGAGCCGCCTCGCGCAATTGATCCCGCCGCCCGTCCGGAAGATCCCGATCCTCATTGGCGGCTCCGGCCCCAAGCGCACACTGCCCGCCGTCGCCCGCCACGCCGACATCTGGCACACCTTCCTCCCAATCGATGCATTCGCCGAAGCCAGCGCTCTGGTCGACCGACTCGCCGAGGAAGCCGGCCGACCCGGCAGCGACATCGAACGCTCCGTCACTTGGTGGGGTGCTGACACCGTTGACGCCTACCTCGACGCCGGGGCCACCACCTTCATCACCGAAATCCACCCCACACCCGCCGAAGGATTCGACTTCACCGTCGTCGAAGAAATGATCAGCTGGCGCGACCGACTTCAGCGCTAGCGACCACCAGACCACCAGACCTCGGCGAGGACAGCGCGTCACTCCCGCGCTGTCCTCGCCGTGCCCCGCCAACAGAAGATTCGCCGATGTCGACAATAGGTCCGAAAGATGCAGTCCCCGAACGCCACAGTCCCGCAATCCAATCGCACTGGTTACCGGCGCATCGCGTGGCATCGGCGCCGCAGTTGCCCGCAAGCTCGCCGATGAAGGACTACACGTCCTGGTCAACTATCGAGAGAAGGCCAAGCGCGCCCAAGGCATCGTCGAGGACATCCGGGGTGGCGGCGGACAAGCCTCAACCGCAGGTGCCGACATCAGCGAGGATGCCGCAGCCGCAACACTCATCGCCACCATTGCCCGGCAGTTCGGGCAGCTGCACGTCCTGATCCTGAACGCGTCAGGGGGCCTCGAACGCGGGGCCGATGCGGACTACCCGATGCGGGTCAATCGCGACGCACAGGTCCGCCTCGTCGAACTAGCGGCACCACTTATGCCCGTAGGTAGCCGAATCGTCTTCGTGACCAGCCACCAAGCACACTTCTACCCCCACAACCCTGTCCCCGATGGCTACGAAGAGGTCGCCTGCAGTAAACGAGCCGGCGAGGACGCTCTCTTAGCCATGCGCCCTGAGCTAGCGAGACGGGGGATCGAACTCCGCGTGGTATCCGGAGACATGATCGACGGGACCATCATCGTCCGGCTACTGCACCGCCGCGACCCCCGCGCCGTCGAGACGCGCCGCACCCACGGACCTCTACCAACCGTCATCGAATTCGCCACCGCCATAACGCGTGCGGCCGTCAGCGCCCAACACCCCAACACAACCTTCGTCGGGGGTGAAGACCTCCGCGACGAGGCACATTCGTAAAGTTCTGAGTAGAACTCATCAGAACACAGCCCGTCGCGATGGTGACCTGCCCACCGGGCAGGACAACCGGACTCGAATTGCGCCGCGGATGGCCGGTTCACCCCTATGCGAACAGGTGTCTTCATGCCCGCAGGCTTTTCCCCACACTTCTGCCGGACTGTTTCGGCCGCGAACGGCAATAACACCAGGACCACGGCGGTTTTCGTCGCGGCCGGTTCGATTTCATCTCGAGCACGAGTGCGGAACGGCAACCTCGACCTCCGGGATGCAACACTTTGGCCGCGTTGACCGTCCCGGTAAATGACCTAGCGATCGGCGTCCCGGGAGAGATTTTTTGCGCCGCACCGACCCAAAGGCTTCGATCCGCGGCGGCGTGCCAGCCGCGCGATGACCCTCGTTCGTTCCCAAATTCGTTCACACCGTTCACAACCAAAATGGCCGCCAGCTTGCACTGGCGGCCATTTCCAGTGGTCAGAGACCACTGCCTTAGTAGCGGGGACAGGATTCGAACCTGCGACCTCTGGGTTATGAGCCCAGCGAGCTACCGAGCTGCTCCACCCCGCGACGGGTGAACGTTAGGTTACCGGGCCGGTCGTCCGCCTTCCAAATCGCCTGCTCACACGGGCACTTGCCTCTCCGCGAGCGTGCGTGAACTGCGGTTTTTCGGCGGCGTGGCGGCCGCAGACGCGCACGGTCGCGGGAAAGCCCTGGCGTCAGTAGCCTCTTGCCCGCCCGCTCGCGGCCTGGCGGAACCCTTCCAGCCGGGAAGATGTCGCGACCGCGAGGTCTGGGTGGCGCCGGGCGAGCTCGGCGACCATGACATCCACCAGAACCCAAGCTGCCACCGACTCAGAGGCCGCGGTCGCCACTGCTCCAGGGAGTCGCAGGTGGACGACTCGAGACATGAATTCGGGTTGAGGGAATTCCCTCGCCGCCACGATGACTCGAGAGACGCGGTCGATACCCTGCTCGACCAGCACTTGGATGTCCGGGTAGATGATCCGGGGGGCAATCACCAAGAGCACGTCGTCGTCTCGCAACCGCAACAGATTGTCCGCATTCATGAATCCGACCCCCGTGATCGCGGCAGTCTGCAGGCCCACGCGCTCGAATGCCAGAGCTGCGTATTGGGCTATCCCCCACGCCGATCCCAAGCCGTATACGGCGATGCGGGAGCCGGACTCCAGCGCCGAGATGGCCGACGCGAATGAATCCGAATCCAACTCCTGGCCCAGCTGCATGATGAGCTTGGCGGAGTCATTGACGACCCGATGCACCGTCTCTGCCGCCGAATCACCGTCGAACGTAGCCGGCAACTCCGTGAGTCGAGACTTGATCAGGCCCGGGAGGTCGCGCGAATCCTCGACCATGGCCGCACACGCCGCCTTCATCTGTTTGATGCCCGAAAAGCCAAGTCGGCGCGATGTTCTGATGACCGTGGCCTGACTCGTCCCGGTCCACTCGGCGATGTCGGCGACCGAGCTCGTGGCGAACCTCAGCGGCTCCCTGGCCGCAAAATGCCCTACCTGCTGCTCCTGCGAGGTCAGGGCGGACAGGTCGAAGCGAGGGCCACCGGTCGATGATTGGCGCTTCTCAGGCATGTAGTCACCTTCCCATGTGAAATTTTATCGTCGCGTTGACACCGAATGAAGTTTTTTCTACAGTGCAGTTGTGACTCAGCTCTCAGCCGAACTGGACAAACCGTACGATTACATCGTCGTCGGCGGTGGAGCCCACGGTTGCGCAATCGCTTACCACCTGGCCGGTAAGGGCGTGTCCGTTGCGGTCATCGATGCGGGCCGTGTCGCGTGCGGGGCGTCGGGAGGCTTCGGCAAGCGTGGCGTGCGGGGAAATCGGCGGGCCGCGGTCGAGCTCGAATTGATGCGTCAGGCGTACGAGTTGTGGCCCGCGCTCGCGGATGAGCTCGACGGTGAAACCGGTTACAAGCGCACGGGCGGCGTCATCCTCATCGAAGAAGGCGGCGCACAGGCATCGAGCGCCGTCGCGGCGGCGCCGATTCACGCCGACGTTCAGAACAAGCTGGGCGTCCCCACCGAAGTGTGGGCATCCACGAAGGTGCGCGACCGGCTGCCGAATGTCGCGGAGACCGTCACGCATGCAATCTATGCACCGCTCGACGGTGTCGCATCGCACGAGGCAACCACCATGACCTACGCCCAGGCCGCCCAACGTCGCGGAGTCACGATCGTGGACGGTCAGGAGGTCACCTCACTGACGGTCGACCGTTTCGGACGGGCCACCGCGGCGGTGCTCGATGACGGCGCCCAAGCCGTCTACGCGCGCCGAGGCATTGTCGTGACGACCAATCTCACGAGTCGACGCATCATCGAGAAGTCCACCGGCTTCACATTGCCCATCTGGCAGACCTTTCCCCAGGCCGCGCTACTCCGTTCGGCGAACACGCCCGACATCCCCTACCTCACCGGCCATGCCAGCCGCACCCTGTCGGTGAAGACGCTCGACGACGGCATCATCATGCTCAGCGGTGGTTGGCGAGGGCGGTGGAACACGCGTACGGGAGCGGGCGAAGTCATCCCCACGAACTTGGAGGGGAACATCCGGGAGCTCACCGCGACCTTTCCCCATCTCGGCGCTCTCAGTGTGCTTGCCGCCGATGCGTCTCGCGCAGAATCGAATTCGCCGGATCAATCACCTTTCATCGACGTGGTTCCCGGTACGGAGAACGTCGTCGTCGCGGCAGGGTGGTCTGGCCACGGTTGGGCTCTTGTGCCCTCGGTCTCCAAGAATGTTGCCGAGTGGCTCATGTCCGGCCACAAACCAAGGGCGCTGGAGCCCTTCACCATTGCGCGTATGTCGAAGGCGGAGGTGCGCCGTGCTGCCGAGGTCTAGTTCCATCAGATCGTTGTTGACGGTGGCGACCGCGTCCAGCGTGCTCGTCGCCGTCGCCGGGTGTGCCCCCGAGATGACCTTCGGTTCACATATGGGTGGAGCCAACATGGCCGAACTCACCTCGATCCCGCACGTGGCGGTTGATGCCAGACTCACGGAACGCCTCCCTGGCGAGATTAGAACTGGCGGCATCAATATCGCGACGTCGTCCAACCTCCCACCCATGACCTTCATCGCGCCTGACGACAAGACGCAGGTCGGATTCGATGTGGACATGGCACGCGAGATCGGTGCCGCTCTCGGCGTCAAGACCCAGGTGTCGACCGTTGGGTTCGACACACTCATACCGGGACTGCAGTCTCGGCGATACACGATGGCACTCTCGTCCCTGGGCATCACCGAGGAGCGCACGAAGGTCGTCGACTTCGTTTCTTACTACTCCGGCGGCCAAGGATTCCTGGCATCGCGTGACTCACAATTCACCGTGAAAGAACTGACCGATCTTTGCGGTCACCACGTCGCTGTCACCACGGGATCGACGCAACAATCGACCCTGGAAGACAGCCGTCACATATGCCCGGACGCAGGTCGAGATCCGTATCAGCTCGATGTCTTTCCCACGACGGATGCCGCGGTACTCGCACTGAGCAGCAACCGGACTGACGTCCTCTACGCCAGCATCTCGATCGTGAACTACACCGCAAAACAGAGCGAAAAATTCCGAATCGCAGGTCGCTACAAGAGGGCACCTGTCGGGGTAGCTCTGCCCAAAGGCTCACCACTGACACCCGTCGTCGCAGATGCCGTGCAAGCCATCATCGATCAGGGTGCCTACAGAAAGCTCCTCGACAGGTGGGGCCTGACGGATAACGCGGTGGCGAAAGCCGAAGTCGTGACGCAACTCCCGCCCGCATAGATCAGAAGGTCACCCATGTCCACAGCCCTGGTAAACCCACGCAATCTCCGTGTCCGTCATCGCCGCCATCCGTGGCGGTGGGTGGGGACCGCAGCTGTCGCGTTGCTGTCAGCATCGGTGCTCTACTCGATGCTGACCAACTCGAGGTTCCAATGGAACGTGGTGGCACAGTATCTGTTCAGTCAGGCGGTACTCTCGGGGGTACTTCGAACGATCTACCTGACGGTCGTGTCCATGATCGTCGGGACACTGCTCGGCATGCTCCTCGCCGTGCTGCGGCTCTCGCCGAACCCCCTGCTGTCCACGGTGACTGGCGCCTATGTCTGGTTCTTCCGCGCGACTCCGTTGCTGGTGCAGCTTCTCATCTGGTACAACCTCGGCGCCCTGTATCCGACGATCGGAATCGGCATTCCAGGCGGCCCGACACTATGGGAAGCATCGGCGAATTCGGTCATCAGTGCGTGGACCGCGGCACTGCTCGGGTTGTCGTTGCACCAGGCCGCCTACACCGCAGAAATCGTTCGCGGTGGCCTGATCTCGGTCGATGTCGGACAACGCGAGGCGGCAACGGCGTTGGGGATGCCGCCGAAGCTCACGCTTCGCCGAATCATCCTGCCCCAAGCGATGCGCGCGATCGTTCCACCGATGGGCAACGAGATCATCACCATGATGAAGACGACGTCACTGGTGAGCATCATCGCCATACCGGAGCTGCTGAACACCGTTCAGACGATCTACGCGCGAACCTACGAGACCATTCCTATGCTCATCGTCGCCACACTGTGGTATCTGGTCCTCACTGCGGTCCTGATGTTGTGCCAGGCGCTGTTGGAGCGCCGATATGGTCGAGGGCTCGCGTCCGAGCGCACCCCGATCGTCAGAACATTGATGACGCCGCGAATGCGCCGGCGGCCTCCAGCAGGATCTCCGAGCCCAGCTCCGACACCCGCCACACTCACACCGTCCGTCTCGGGAGAACCCACATGAATGTGCCACTCGTGCAAGCCATTGAGGTGCGTAAGTCTTTCGGCCGTATTCCGGTGCTGCGAGGCATCAATTTCGAGGTGTTCGAACGTCAGGTCGTGTGCCTTGTCGGACCCTCCGGTTCGGGGAAAAGTACCTTCCTCCGGTGCATCAACCATCTCGAGTCCATTGACAGTGGCGCGTTGACCGTCGGTGGCGAACATGTGGGATATGAGCTGAGAGGCGACGTCCTGCACGAGATTCCCGAGGCCGAGGCCTGTCGTCGGCGGGCCAACATCGGAATGGTCTTCCAACAGTTCAACCTCTTCCCCCACATGACGGTGATGGAGAACCTCATA
>Ga0247757_10000767_pt1 | contig 24973 bp, 20 predicted proteins | sample UWRJL126311R4_FD_180929 | JGI IMG/M metagenome (GOLD analysis project Ga0247757, IMG submission 180929) | Plant litter microbial communities from Arlington Agricultural Research Station in Wisconsin, United States - UWRJ-L126-311R-4 | ecosystem: Environmental > Terrestrial > Plant litter >...
ATTCGATAGCAGTAAGCGCAGCCTCAAGGGATCCCATATTGGCTGAGATAAGTAGTGTTGAAATTGAGGTGTTTTTTCGCGAGGTGCGCATTGACTGAGGATGCGCACTGACTGCTGACATACGGTACCTTAAGGGGCAGCTTTCAAAACCTGTTGAATACTGTGGAGAGTGCCTCCACCCAACCAGAACAAAATCTTTCGCTGTCGTACGATCGCTACAGATAGAACAGAGTGGGGGCGGGAAAGTGCACAAGCAAAGCGGATTAGGAGCAGTAAGTTAGGTCCCGTTTTTGTGCCCCACAATGGATCGTGTTTCCGTTTTTGGCTCGGGTGGCCCCGAACCAGTAGCCCAGCTGGATAAGTCTTAGCTCCAGCCGCTTATAGTGGCATCCCAGCGCACCTCTTTCCCCTGCTCACATTCTCAAAAAACTCAACGCCTCTCTCGACAAGGCCTGCGCCGGTGCGGGCTGGCCATCCTCCTTACATGTGGTGGCAAAATGCTGCCTCTGTGACCACCTGCACGCTGATAAACCAGGTCCAAGTAACCAGGACCGCAGGTACTCTTCATGTATTACTATTCGCGACGTGGCAAATAACAAACGACAAACAAAATTGGGAAAGAAACTCCTCGTACGCTTTAGGTAGCTAGTACAATCAGTACGCGTAGGGGAACCTAGTATCGAAGCCTCTTCGACTGTCAAATTAACGTTAGAAATGGTCGCCTTTTTTTTTGGACTTGCATCGCGCTAGCATCAATCTTCTAACTACTAGCACTAGCACCAGCGTCGGTGTTAGCATCGGCGTCGGCGTAACCATTTAGTATTATCATCAGCATCAGCATCAGCATCAGCATTAGCATGAGCATGAGCATTGGCATCAGCATCTTATATGGACCACGATGCGGGGGTGTTAGAGATGATTTAGCATATGTGCCCCCTGTCTTGCCTGCGAATGGCACGTGGCTGTGCACACGAGTTTGGGCTGCGAAATACCTTATTGGCGAGACTGAACCTCAACGGCATTGAACTTGATCATCAATGGGCTCGGAAGCGTCATATACCGCGCTCAGATAAGGGGGTAGAGGTGCTTAGAAGGAATTTTTTATTTTAATAATGTCTGCGAGACGAACCAGCAATGTTCCTTGTTAGCGCCATCGAAAGTCAAAGGGTTGCTTAGGCGTTTAAAAAGTTGTAACTTAATAAAAGGGGATCTGCAAGTTGGAAACGACGGACGCCTCCCATTATTGGGTATTAAGCCTAGATGACCATGCTAGAATAGGACTGACTTGGTGGAGAACTACCCGAATAGATAGCTATCCAATTCTTTGAGAATACGGCAGGCCACTAATATTATGCCATCCTGTTCAAGTTGTAAAACTTGTCTAAAAGAAGATAGTGCTAGTATTGGGGGCAAGCTGCTAAAATTCTGAAGTAACTTTTGCTATTTATGCCGCAGATCTTATTCGAAGAAAGATAATGCTAGTGTTGGGGACTAGCCGCATGTTTACGTGTCTCTTGAGTCTTAACTGATAGTTACTCCGATTCGAAGTTAATTATGACGCCATCTCCTAGCTTTCGTCCGACGGTAAGCTGATAATCCCAACACAAGAAGCTAGTAATTTGCACATTATACTAAAAGTATGGAACCGCTCAGATATAAAACCTCGAAGAGATGCTCCATCAGCGCCCCGTTTTCATCTCATCTCTCGTATACTTCTACCCTTGAACCCCTCTTCTCGAATTCAACCCCGACACCTATTTACAAACCGGTTAGTGAAATTATTTACACGCATGATATACGTAACATAGGTCTGATAATCTCAGAGGCATTCAATCAGAACCGACGCGATGCAACGCCCTTTCAAGCTCGCCCTTATATCGGCACTGTTTGCTATGAGCTCTGTCGCTCAACTCGAAGTCTTTTTATTCGAATGTGACGACTGCAAGTGCAGCGGCGCCGACGCGGGACGATTCGTCGACGGCGGAAGCAACATTGGCCAGTGCCAGAACATCAATGTCGGATTTGGCCCGGTCGCAGTCGGCCTCTCTGGCGGTAGCAGTGCGCACTGCACAATGTTTGCATCGAATGACTGCTCGGGCGTTGAGGAAAATGTCGGCATCCACAGCGGCCAGACTTTCGGCTGCACTGCGACTGAAATAGGGGCTTTTGGATCTTTCAAGTGTTTCACACGCTAGGTCGTATTGAGGATACGTCTTGCAATCAATGGCTGTCTTTCTTGCAGTCTCTAGTTGATGGCTAGCGATGGCGGTTGGACTTGATGTTCCGGTCTAGGAAATGATCTTCAACTTTAGTCGTTCCTTGCTCTATTCTTCAACTTTAGTCGTTCCTTACTCTGTTCTTGAACTTTAGTCGCTCCTTACTCTATTCTACCTAAGCACATTTGTTCTAGATAGAATCATTCTATTGAATAACTAAAGTCTTATTATTAAGGTTCTGCAGTTTGTAGGTACACCGAGTATGCCAATAAGAGAAACGAGTGAATATATCGTCCAGCAATCAGGTAAGCTCAATAATGACTGGACCTCTGTTCCGGACAATGAATTTGCTGCCGATTTCTTCAACAAAATCGGGTGGGAAAAAGCCAGACCCTCGTCCAGTCAACATACTACCAGGTTAGGTGAATTTTGTAATTTAGGAAATTTACAGTCGACATTTGACGATGTTGCAGCTCTAACGTTAGGCTGCTTGTTCGATAGCGCCTGCTCATACTTTTATGATTCTACAGTACGTAGTTGTGTAAGCCAGGGACACTTACAGTCATGTGATATACCACCAACTAATCCGTCCTCTTCCGCATGTATATTAGCCTCTCTCTATCATTCACAATAATAAGACATAGTCTACTGCTTACACTATCCCTATTATTCAGGTCCATTTTTGATTCTATCCTAGTGTTTCGTGTTCCGGGTTTTTGTAATCACGTGACGGATACCTCGGTTCCTGTAAAGGGCAAGTTTACCGCAGTAACTCTATGTCCGGGGAGTTTGTGTCGCCGCTTTTGGGGTCACTTGCACCTAAAGTGCACTCGAGCACTCGGAACCTGTCAGATCTATAGACCCTTTCTCGAGGGATTGGTGCTAAAAACTTTGAGAAATGATGGTTACAGAGCACCGATGTAGCAGAAATGGTGGTAAAGAGGCCTTGATTCCTCTAGTCCGTTTTCTGTAATTTAAGGAAGTAGCAAGTGTGAAGAATTGAATGTATTGATTGAGTGTGTAGTTGCGTGTATGTGGATGTATGAGTCTATGTGTAGAAGACATGTTTGACGCTCTTATATAGCGAGAACCCATCATGTGACATGGCCCTAGCTGCTTACAGTAGTAGATGGCAAATCCTCCTGTTAAATGGCAATCCTTGTGCAAGATGAATGAGCAAGACGAGAGCTGGGCCTCTGCCTTGAGTATGCGCTCTCTCTCCTCTACTGTAGGCTCATTTCTGTACTGAATGTAGGCGTTACAATAGCGCTCTCCAGGCTTGCGTATAACGTAGATCTTGCCTTAAGGTCCTATTACGAAGTAGACCTCATCTGAGAAGCGTACGATTCTCCAATCCTTAGAGTTAGGGCGCAGGTTTAGCTAAGTAGTAGAGAACTCTACGCACTGCTTTGCGAGCTTCCTAGATACCCAGCCTTTCCTACACACAATACACTGTTAATAGTCCATAGTACCCATAGCTCTCTGTATCGTCCTAGGATGTACGCCCTCAATCCCTACTTCATACGCCAAATCAGCCCAACTTAATTAGTGCGCCTCCCAGCCTACCTCCTGCAGGATACAGTCCATCTCATATATCTGCTCATCAGTAATAAGACGAGGCCTGCCTCAGTGCTCCTCCTCCTCTGTATGTTAAAATCTTCTATCAACAGAGCCCTCAGAAATCATCACCCAGCCTTGACGTTTCGATATGCCATAGTACCAAAAAACCTCGGCCTTTGAATGAGGGATCTTCTTGGCCTCCATATACTCAATAGCACCGCGAATTGTAGCTCTTTTTAGCGTATCATAAGGCAATCAATTGTCCCAATCAGCCATTATTTTATTTAATTATTTATGGCCAATTTAAAGAGGTGGTGGTAGAGGGGGGGGTTTGAGATGGAAATACGCGAATTTTTGCGCGGTGCGGGGATTTTTGTCACCCGCGTGAACGGATACCCATAGCAGCCTCTTCCATCGCCCGATCTTTTGCACCCTCCCTGTGTTCCTGGCTAACGACCGAGGCAAAATTGGCTCTAATAACAGTTACTTTGGTACTGGGTGGCAGCCAGTCGAGAAAACGGCTCAGGCTTTGTTTTGCTATGGTTAAAGCCAGAGAAGGTTTATCGGAGAGAATGTTCTGGTGAGGGAGCAATTCCCAGTCCTCTTTGCAGGTGCCTTGAGGAAAAACAAGTTCTAAATTCCTCAACCCACGAAAATATCGCAGTACGTCTCGTGAAAGGGTGGGAAATCTGTTTAGAAGATCCTTGTAAGTTGAAAATTCAAATCGTAGGTGCTTTACAAAGTTCCTGCTGGGTGACAACAAGCGTAAGGCCCGCGACGCGTCTGTAACGGAAATAATAAATGTGTTTCCACCGTATAGAACTGGTCGCGATTCTTTATATACAGTTTTACTTATTCGAAGGAGGGCTGGGTTGAGGTTGAGAGTACCACTACTTGCTTATTAGAAAATCTGTACCAAGCTCGAGATACAACAGTCGCATGGTTGCTATTAGATTCATTTTGTTTACCTTTTTATACTTTTGTCCGATGAATAGCTTGAAGGGTTGGTTGAACTTGGTGTACTGCTCTCGGAGTTGTCTAGAATGGACGGAGCGGTTGGATCGCTTTGCAAGGATCCATGGAGTGCTAATGGAATTGGCTTAGGATGGGTAAGGGCGAAGCAATACAATTGTATTCGCAGTTCTGCAGATAATCCCATCAAATGGAATATGTCGCATGGAGAGCTCGCGGAGGGACGCGGCGATGGCTCACGATGCTCCTGGGGTAAAGCTGGATTCATTTCGAAGAACTCTCGAGGCGACACGCCCTAGAGATATAAGAAGTGATTCGATTCAATAATTGTAAATGAGTGCATGGAATCGTCAGGCGCGCTCGTGGTGGACATAGAGAAGCCGTCAACTGAGACTGGATTTCTTGAGAGGACTAGCCAAGAATGCCAAGGATACGCTATCAGCTTTCTTTGTTTCCTTGTTTCCTTGTGACCTGTCGGAATGTGCTTATATAAGCATATGACATGATCTAGGATCATGTAATCCAAGTCACTAAGAAAGGATCTTGATATATAGGGGTGTAAGGAAGTGAGAGATATGAAGAATTGAATGAATTGATTGATTGTGTAGTTCAGTGTAGAAGTCTATGTATAAAAGACATGTTTGACGCCCTTATATAGCGAGAACCCATCATGTGACATGGCCTTAGCTGCTTACAAGTTTACTATTAGAATTCCTATATAATATAGCGAGTTTGCCGTCGGAATTCCATTAGTTTACTACTGAGTACCAATATATTGAAGGTGGGCCGGTTTTCACCGTCGTAGGGCGAAACCGCAATAGGCTTGACACGAGTGTCGGTCCGTCAGCTGATTGATGTAGGCTGCCATAACTCACGTGATAATGCGCAGGGGTCCCCTGCTCCGTGCCGCATTTTGTACACTCCAAAATGGCGCCCTAAATCGAATTACCTTCTCTGCTCCCCATCCAACTACCATCCTTCGGATCCCTAGAACCTCCTGCAAGCTCTCATACCTTTTTCTTCTCACTTTCACAGCCTTCAAAGTCTACCCGCACAGTAGCAGCCATGAACGGACTTGCCATCCGGCTCGTACTGACAGTACTGGTCGGCTTCCTTGGCGTTTTCTTCATACGACTGTATCGCGTGCGCAGTCATGTCCGGTCCCTACAGAAACAAGGCTTGGTACGTCCAGTTCTGTTACATCTCTGGGCCGAAACACTTACTGATTGTGGTCAGCCCATGCCACCGCATAGTTTCCTCTTAGGCCATCTGAAATTTGTTGCGGGCGTGATGGGCAAGCTGCCGCCGTATATCCATGGCGTCTATATAGCAGATCAGATCCGCCAGATATATCCAGAAATGGACACGGCTTTTTACCTCGACATCTGGCCTGTTGGAGAACCACACTTAATGTTGATCAAACCAGACCTTGTCTACCAACTGACACAGGCCAATCAACTACCGAAATTCCCTGGCCTCACAACCTTTTTGACCCCCCTAGCTGGAAAACACAACTTAGTCACTATGGAAGGTGCACTCTGGAAGCGCTGGAGGTCGATCTTTAATTCCGGGTTTAGTTCCAGCCATATCTCATCTTTGGTCCCAGGAATGGTGGAGAAGATTGAAATCTTTATAAGCAATCTCTCAAAACATGCTAAAGCCGGAAAGATGTTTTTCCTAGAAGAGATGCTATTAAATCTTACGATTGATATTATTGGAGGTGCTGTTATGTAGGTAAGCCTAAGTATCATATTAACAGGCAACTGACCGCCATAGGGATCATGACTTCCAGAGCCAATCAAGATATAACGACATGACAGCAGCTCTGCGAAGCCAGTTGTCGTGGTCTACTACTGGCATCGAGATGAACCCGCTTCTGAAATTCAACTTTCTTCGGCCCTTCATTCATATGTACAACACCTGGCGAATGAACCGGTATCTTGTGCCACGACTTAAAGAGCGCTACAACTTAATGAAAGGGAAGGATGCCAACCCAGGGAAATCAGTCATCGACCTAGCGCTCAAAGCTTACCAGGCCGAGAATCCGTCTAAAGATACCATCCCTGCCGCATTTCAGGAGGTCGCTATTGCGCAAATTAAGCTTTTTATTTTTGCAGGACACGATACAACATCCTCCTCCACTATCTTTACTTTTGACCTTCTAGCAAAGCATCCAGATGTTCTTGCTCGAGTTCGTGCCGAACACGACGCCGTGTTAGGTCCCGATCCCTCAGAAGCTGGCCCTCGCTTAACAGAGACGCCTCAGCTTCTTAATCAACTACCATACACTGTTGCCGCTATCAAAGAAGCCCTACGAATTTACCCCGTTGTCGCTGCTCTTAGAGTTGGTCAACCAGGTTTCTCCCTAGTAGCAGAAAATGGCCAGAGATTTCCCACCGAAAATTGCGTCGTCCTTGGTGATCACTATGGAGTGCATCACAATCCATCTGTCTGGCCTGATGTCGAGAAGTATATCCCTGAACGTTGGTTGGTTGAAGAAGGCGATCCGCTTTACCCAATAAAGAACGCATGGAGGCCGTTTGAGAAGGGTCCAAGGAATTGCATTGGGATGGAACTTGCAATGACTGAGATTAAGATTATTCTTGCCCTAACTATTCGAAGTTTCGATATCATGGACGCTTATAAGGAATTCGACAAAGTAACGAAGAACCCGAAAGGGATGGTCGTGGATGGTCGGCGTACATATATGGTTAGAGGCGCTGGCGGAGGACATCCAGCAGACGGATATCCTTGCAAGGCAACTTTACGCTACTAATTATAGGGAAAATTATTTTGTATATTATTATATAGTGACTTATCTAACTTACTAATAAGGCGTTTTTTAGGCTAGGATACTCAAGTTGTGCAGAGGTGTTTCGGTGTTCGGTGTGCATTGACTGCCGGCGTGCATTGACTGCTAAGCTACGGTACGGGCTTCCTTCGCATGTTGCGATCTTGAATGATCCGCATAAACCCACAGCGAACGCTGGAGTGCCGTCTTGGCCACTACTGTTTGCATCGTGGCAAACTCCTCCGGTACCATGCCTTGTCGTACGTCTGGGGCGACTCCAACATCAAGACAGCTATCCGGCTGAACGGAACGCCATTCGAATCACTCAGAGCCTCGAGTCGGCGCTGTTCCATCTGCAGAAGGTGTTCCGGAGCAGAAATTACTACGACTTCGTAAGCGGCTCTATCCATACGGCATCCCGTGGCTCATCCCGGAAAGACGTGCTTTATCCCTCCGTGAGGACTTGATGTTACCGTAGCTGCTGCTCTCCTTTCTGACCCCCTTATTCACGACCAACATCGCGGAATTTCGGGAACTGATAGAGATACCCTCGGTTTATAGTACGTCTCGGCCGTCATATGCGAGTGTCCTCCATCTTGGCCAGATCACATAAAGCTTACCAGACAAACCCCTGTTTCGGTGTTCATAAGCGCATTGCTCCTCCTCGTTGCCTTCAATGTCGAGGCATAGGAGCAGGGCTGGAATGCAGCAAGGAGAGGGATGGGTTTTCAGGATAAGCGTAAAGTGGATTGAAGTCTGACCCAGAAGATGTAATGACCTCATGCTTTTGATGTTCCGGATACAAATGGTGCCTGGCATTGATGAAAATGCGCATGACAAAAGCATGATTCCTTCTTTGAAAGTGGTTAATTCGGACCCTGTCTGGCTGTCAGAAACCAAAACCTCACGATCACTCATCCTTTGAGTAAGACTTGGCGAGTTGGTCGCTATTGAGTCGTATTGAGTCATAAGAGAAGAAGCAATGATTCGATCTGGTAAGAACTAACAAAATGCGTACAAGGTACATGCATATAATGATGCTATTCATGGAGATAAATGAATGCAGGGTATCAATCAACCGCCATAAGTTCGTAAATCGTCATAATCATAGCCTAGTAGCGAGCTTGCGACATCGGCCTCCAAGCCTGTTGATAGGATTGTCGTGACGGCATATAAGCTCCTGCATTCAGCGCATAAACACTCTGCGACGCCCTCATAATCGCATCATGTGCCATTTGCGGTTGCGGCACGTCAACTATTCGTAGCCGTGCTGGTCTCGTGAGTCCCGCTCCACCGTTGGTCTTGAGCGCCATTGGTAGATGAGGAGGAAAGCTGTACAACAAGTCCTCAGGTCGTGATCTTGTATGTTTACCGGCCCTCGGTGGTGCCGGAGGGCAGATGGCTTGATCGATGGAAGATGCGCGCCTCCGTCGGCTTTCCCATTTTTGCCTCCTTGCTTCGAATTGGTCGCGCTCCAGTTGGAAGCGCAGCTGAATGGCAGAGCGTTCAGCGTCTTCGGGAGGTGTGGGTGGGTGGCTTGGTTTAGCGATAGGAGCAATGGGCTCCGTCTTTTCGGTGGGCGCAATATCTTGGGTTTTCTCTCCCGGCAACTGAAACGAGACAGATTTCTTTTTAAGTGCAGGTTTTGATTTGGGCCTAGGCATGGCGTCCGGAGTCTGATTGTCGTTCGTGTGAGAAGGCGTTGGAGGCGTAACCTGGTTTCTGGCCCAAAAAATTAAAGGTCTCGCTGCAGGAACACGCTCTGTTGCATCTGAGGGGTGGGAAAGGAACGATTGCAGTCGTCTGGAAGGACTGATCTGCTCATCTGTGCTCGGCTGAGGTTGCGGTAGAGGAGCAGTTTCGTGTTCAAAATGTTTTTGCATGGCTCTTAGTCTTGAACGCTGTCTCGACGGACTGTCATGAATGCTGTTTGGCCTCTCGTGCAATGGTGATGCCACAGAACATGAGGTTGCTGAACTTGCCATGGAAACCCCGCTCAGTGAATCTGCACCAGTAATGATGGAAGAAGTCGTAGAGGTACCTATAGATGAAACTTTATTGTCGTCGAAAGATAGTCGTGGAGGCAAGGCTAGAAGCTTTTCATCTAATGTCAGGTCTGGGATGCTGGACCAGAACTGTTCATCCTCTTCAGTACTAGAGCCTAAGCTTTGAGAGCCAGAACGCGAACTGTACTTGCGACGGACGTGACAAGACCTACGCAATGATGGGCTGTGGCCGAGGGCGGCGGGTTGGACTTCTTCACCAGGCGTAGAATCAAGACTCCAGGGGGCAGTTTCGGCTACAGGAGTGGTGTTCGCGCCTTCATCCAGGGGCAAACCAGAAGGTGGTGTGGCATCTACGCAGCCTGGCTGAGCGTCGGCTCGAGGGCTGGGAGCCGAAGCTGGCAAAGGAGAAGCCAGCGACCGTCGCTTTTGAAAAGATTGAAGAGCTCGTCGATAAGCTCTGGAGTTGACGACAACTTCATCAAACTCAAATTCGGTCGCCCCAATAGTCGACGTATCATCAATGTGCAGTACGGACTCGGAATCCTTGCGGCCTAGAACAGACTCCGGCACCGAGGCGTTCACGCGAGGGTTCGAGTGACGCAGAGAGCGAGTTCGCTGGACACAAGCCCGCAACATGGCTGTGTTTTCTTGTAACACTTTCTGGATGTCGGAAAGGGATTCCCTAACACCAGTCAGCATGGAGAACTCACACAGAGCACAAAGCTAGACAAACATCTGGATCATCTGGGCCAGTAATGTGATGGCACCTTGCTGTCCGCGGATTGATTGAAGCAGCTCCTTCATTCCATCTGCCTTCCATGCGAGTCTAGCCCGTTCCAGCCAGCCTTGTTGATCTTCACCCCTCCATGCCTCGAGCTCCAGCCTCGTTACCTCTTCTTCCAAGCACGCAAAAACGATCGCGCAGCCTGTCAGAGTAGTGTCAATTGTAGCGGCAATTTCAGGCCGAGTCTGTAACTGCGTAGCCATCTCCTTCGACTTTTGGAGCAGCAACGTCTGAATCTGGCTCAGACTGGCGCTGACAAGGGTCGATTCGGAACATATCGAAGCGATCGTAGCCGAAGCGTCGATGTATTTTGGTCGCAGGCCGTTCAGGATTTTCGTGACTTTCAAGCAAGCAATCGTGATGCCGACAACGGTCGTTGCTATCGTGAGAGGCTCCATGGACACGAAGGATATGCGACAAAGTAGGCTGCGACGAGGAAAAACCGCCATGTAAATTTATTTATGGGCACCGCCTCAGCCTGGTCAGCCATTTCGGCCCCATGTGAGGGGTATTGCTCGTCCATACCTCCACGCCCTAGAATGAGCTCCAATGGTACCGCAGAATCTCAGATAGAGCGTCACGTGAGCGTTCAAGCTAGGCTCTAGTAGATATAATAGCCGAGCATACGAGGGGAGCTCTTGGAGGCTTACTATGTATTGGCTATTTCAGCCCTCGTAATATGCCTTGGCACCTTTTCGGACCTTCTAACCAATGAGGTTGCCAGCTTCCCCAAATAGCTCTCCTTATAGGCTCGGCTATTATATCTACTAAAGCCTAGCTTGGGCGCTTTATGAGATTCTGTGGCTCATAGAAATCTTTTGCTTTTGAGGGGTGACACTTGAGAGAGTGAGGGTGGTGGAGTTTGAGGCACGGCACGCCTTTATTTCCGTCCGATCGCGGGACATGGATTATTGTAAGCAGCTAGGGCCATGTCACATGATGGGTTCTCGCTATATAAGAGCGTCAAACATGTCTTCTACACATAGACTTCTACCCCGAACTACACACTCAATCAATACATTTAATTCTTCATACTTGCCACTTCCTTACACATTCTCTTATTCATGTTGCAGAGTTCATCTGCACAGCTAAGGCTTTTCTGATCTTCGCCCCCAAAACAACGGAAGCTCACCCCTCCATCATTAACAGGCGTATAGGCACCATGTATCCATAAAGGTGAGAGTTGTGCGTAGAATCATATCAAAATTCACATCCCGAATATCCTGCATCTTTATCAGTTGGCATATGCTTCGAGGTTCAGCATCCTATTCGGGCCTAGTGTTTCTTGGCTCACAAGCGCAGGACCTTAAGCTCTCGGCTTTTTTCATGGACTTCTGCGACTGAGACTTTCAGCGCAACGTATTCTTGATTTCTAGCTAGTCGTAAGTATCTTACTTATCGGGCAGTGGCGAGGCTACCTTAGATCTTTCGCAGCCTACACTGTTGAATAACCTCCCCAGCCCGGCTTATACAGAATTTTGTACCTTCCGTCATTAAAGAGATCTCCGAGAGCAATTAGATGATAGCCACCAGCCCGATAGCGATGTAAAGGCTCGGCGTCGATGCCGCAGGTGTTTTTTAATGCACTCTTCGATGCACGTGAGTTCCGAGATTTTCTAATTAGAGAACGGGCGCTTATTCCAAACATATACATGCTGTTTGTGGACACAGGTTATGTGTCATAATGGCAATTCGGGCCGTAGAAGCGCTGTGATATTTCCTTAGGTACGGCGCAGCAACATGAGGTATGTGATTAGTCACGTGCGCCCAATGGATCTTTACATCTGCGGCATGATCAGCACCAGACTCCAGTGTCACTACCTAGGAAATCTCCGCTTACTAACTGGAAATACTATTCCCTAGTATATATATAATAAAACCTGTAGCTATACCGTAGTCCTCCTACAAATTCATCTATTTGCTAGCAATTACCTTCTTAAGGCCAGCCCCTTACAACCCCTAAGTTAACTTAAGAAAACGCTGTAAATCCCAAAGCACCAACCCCGGTCTTTATTAGATATTACCTTTCAGCTGCTGGTAAGCCAGAAGATACCAGGTCACGAGTGATCGCGGCGTAGCGGGATGAGCTCCGAGCTCCTTCGCAGATCGCCTCTTACCCTTGCGTTATGGATACGGCCTCACGAATTTTGTTCGTGGAAAGACACATATCCGCTACGCCACGCAACGACAAGGTTTCGTGCTCGGTCTCGCGTCCGCGGCGCTCGTTGCACCTGTGAGCGCGTCGCTGCCGACAAATTCTGGTACTGTACAGTACGGAATTCTGTTTCACCTGTTTCACGATGCTGTAGATTTGCTCTTAACGTCGTTGCAGTTCCTCTTTACGTACCGCATCATCTAAAACCGAGTAGGCGAAGCCTCTCCTGTGAATCCCTGATGACCCGATAGATTCTAAGAGCGGCTGTGCATTCGACACCAGAACAATCATTGGTGTCAACGCATCCGAATTTTCAGGCTACGGTTATTTATCTAAGCGGCGTAGCTGGGCGGCGCCAAAGGCAGATTTACCGCTGGAACATCGTTTTTTCAATCTAGCGCATGGGGTATATATATGAGGTGTGCAGCAGTACAGCTCTTTCGTTCCATCATCAACACAATCTATCCATCCACTTCAGTCACCTATCAACGTTGTACTCCAAGAGACTACTACAAATCCTTTAAACATCTGCCACTACCATGCCCAGTTCCGGTTGCAAGTACTACGATTCGATTGAAGGGGAATGCGGCGGGACTTGGGCGCAAAGCAGCAACTTCTGCAACAACCGTAAGAGAATGAATTCATAGGCTATGGACTTCACTGGCAAGCCGTCCACTAGACGAATGCACCAAGCAAGGCTGCCATAATCAGAAAACGAAGGATCGCTACAACATTAATCTTCAGCCGTACTGTGTTGAGCGTAAGTGCTTCTACATCTGTGCACACGAACACCGCTCACTATCTCTCAGATGCCTGAGGTATCGATTCGGGGGCAGCGTGTGTCGCGTGGATCTGGCGAAGTTGAATAGTTGTATGTTGCGCGACTGTCGGACGCAAGTATTGATGGATCTATGGGGAATTGGGAATCAAGAATGGACACTCGTTTCGGATAGAAAAGGCGTGACGGATGAGGGAGCTGTCATGTCGGCTGGCCTGCTCTACACATATAGAAAACCTGTGCAAACAGTCACTCACTACTTCCTTTCCGATTGAGTACATCTGTGCCTGAAAGTTGATCATGATCCGTGTGGCTTCGAGTAAATATTCTCTACAGCGTGACTGCACTTGGGAACCACTTACTTTATTTTAGATCGCGATATCGTGGAGAGCTTCCCATTCAGAGTAAGCTTGATTGGGCTTACGCTTGATTCCAGTCACCTGAGTCCTCCTACCACTATGCAGATGTTTCTCGACATACGCCTCGAGGAAGTAGCCAGCCTCGACGAGACTAAGTTCTGCGCCCCACTCACCATGAGCATCAGTCCTAAAGCAACATCTCCTAAATGTTTGGCCTGAGGAGCTTATTCCACAGGCGCCGACAAAGCAGTAAGCATCATAGAGTTGACCATCTACACATACTCCATAGAGTGAAGATATGATGCGGGGTCACTGCGTCCATATTGGAAGTCTTGCATCTGTTTAATGGGCCATCTTGGCATATGGCATATTGGAGTGACCAACCGCATGCTGGGATAGTCTTGCTAGATTGCTACGAGGTGTTCCATTAGTAAGTTCCAGAGCTTTTACGCCGGGAGGAGATCGAGGCCGGTCGCACAACGGCTAATAGCCATGGGAACCTTGTTCTGTGCTGAAAGATACGAAGTATCGGGTAAGATACCTCCCAAATAAGCAAAAAGAACCTTCTTCTTTCAAAGAAAAAGGTAAAGAGAATACTAGAAGTCACAGTTTTACACAATCAATCTAATCAATCTTGAGCTCTTGAATTGATTTGGTTGGTTATTGGGGGCGCTCTGATTGGATTGACTGAACCGAAAGTGAGTTTTGAAATGGTTAACTGACGAGGGATTCCTTAATTAATACCAAGGAGATCGACTACCATACAAGTTACAGTATTGGAGTATCCCACTCACACACGTTAAAGTCCCGCATCACCTCCTCGTTAGTTACGTCCATCTCGTCATTAGTATATGGTGTTTTAAAGCCAGCTCTTACCCACGGGCGTACTAATCGGAGAGTTATAAGTACTTCGCTGCTAGTGCTGCGGCGTTTATGCTCAAGTAGATCGCCTAGTTTTCTGAAGAGTCGCTCACAATTGCCACTTGATGCCAGGATAGTCATAACATCGATAGCAAGCCGCGCTAAATAGGGTATTTTGGCTGCAGTTGTATCCAATACAAGATTGGGTTGCCATGCGCCTTGTACTGAGCTGCCGTCCACTCAGGTTCACGGAGCTTCCAGTTCCCAAACTTATCAATTCGAGCGTCTGCATTGCCTCCGCGGCGCAAGTAAGCACCAATTGCGTCATCAATGAGCTGCTTGTGGGTGCAACTCCGCGCGATGAGCAAGGCCATTGAGGTTTGTATAATGTCTAGAGCTCTAGGAAGCCAGGGTTTGTCCGTTCAAGCCACCCTGGCTTATTAAACCAGCTGTTCTCGCAGTGGTATTTGTAGTATGGGCGGAGGCAAGCAGCTGCGAAATAGATGGGTGTAGCGCTGAGTTTAGAGTAATAATCGTTCGTCTTGCGCTAGGCAGCGTTGAGATTTATTTTGAGATAATCTTCTGGGGCCTATAGCGCCGTCTTTGCCGTCTTTGCCGCGGCCTTCAAGGCGTTGAGTAGCTTCTTTGGGTGGCTTTGGAGTCTCTTGATGCTCAGTAATCACAGCCCAGTCAGCAGCAGTAAGGCCACCAGATCTCATCTAACTTGGCGTATTAGGTAGCTTGTTGGTACGCCTTATCGCGTTTGAGTCCTCAGCTGTAACCCTATTTACATGATGCTTAGTGTAGCGGTTGAACGCACTTTATAGCAACGATTGCCTTCTCTGGTTGCGATTCCAAGAATTGCGGCTCGAATGTTTGTATAGACTCGGAGGCCTAGCTTGCGGCAGCCAGGGCTTCACGGAACGACGATGGACGCTGAGATGATGGATGAGATGATACACTAGGTGGGCGCGTGCGCCCGGCAGCGGCAGCAGCGCTAGAAGTGGGAAGCTCGCGAGCGTTTGGCCATGATAGGCGATTCTGAGTACTAAAAGATGCGTCAATATAGGCGACAATGGCAACGTTGAGGGCTGGTTGTATGCGGCGGAGGTGACGCGTCTATTAAATGCAGCGAGTAAAGTTAGATGCCTAAACAAGTTAGGACGACGCTTACCTAGCAATGCCAAGCATTTCACGATTTTCGCATACAGTTACTTACCTCGCCTGTCCGAAACGAGCATAGACTTGCGCACGCCCAGAAACGCGTCGTTCGGGGGTAGTATATACATTGCCTGACGTTCTAGATTTTTCTTAGTACGATCTTCGAGTTATCGCACAGCAGGGGAAACACTGCTGTCTTTGAGATCTATTTAGTGTACTTGAGACGAAAGTCTCGTTTGTGAATTTATTCAATCAATACATTGCCTTTCCGGTCTGTGTCAACACGAACACACAATCCGCTATGGGGGTGAGAACGGTATTATGCGTTGCGGAAAAGCCATCAATTGCGAAAGCAATTGCAAACCACTTGGGAGATCAAGTGACTACCGTGAGCACAGACGCGCGCAATCCGCTAGTCGGGCTAATGGACATGCAGCATAACATCCAAGGCAATCCGTATGTGAAGAACTACGAATTCGACTACGCTTTTCCACAATGGGGTCATTGCAGTGTCACGATAACCTCTGTGCTAGGCCATCTCCTTAGCCACGAGTTTGAGCCGCGATACAAGAGCTGGACTTCGTGCGACCCATCTGCGCTTTTTGACGCTCGCATCGAGGTTTTCGTTGGTAGCAACAGCAAGTCTATCGCGGACAACATCAAGCGACACGCTCGGCGGGCCGACGTGCTCTATATCTGGACCGACTGCGACCGCGAAGGTGAGCATATAGGCACCGAGATTCGGTTGGTGGCAGCACAAAGCAACCAGGCTCTAGGTCGCCCTGGCGGCACAGTAAGAGCACATTTCTCCAACATCGAAAGAACGCATATCGTTCACGCCGCACATCATCCCGCCAATCTCGACGAAGCGCAAGCCGACGCAGTAGCTTCTCGTATCGAGCTCGATCTTCGTGTGGGCGCAAGCTTTACCCGGCACCTCACTCTGAGTCTTCGTCCTGTACTCCAGCGAGGCAGTTTGTCAGAAGCTTCTCAATTAATCAGCTACGGGAGCTGTCAGTTTCCTACGCTTGGCTTCATCGTTGAGCGCTACTTGCGCGTTCGGAATTTTATCCCGGAACCATTCTGGAGCATTAAACTGATGCATCAAAAAGCTGGAATAAGGGTGAACTTTAGTTGGGCTCGTAAACACCTCTTCGACAGAATGACAGTTGTTGTTCTCTATGAGTGGTGCCTCACTTCGCAGAATGCTCAGGTCCAAAAGGTCAAAACCACGCCAACGAGTAAGTGGAAACCCTTACCGTTGACTACCCTAGAACTTCAGAAGTGCGGTAGCAGATTCCTCGGAATGGACAGCCAAAAGGCTCTGCAGCTTGCAGAAAAGCTATATCAAAAAGGTTGGATTAGCTATCCTCGAACCGAGACAGATCAGTTCGATCAGGGTATGGACCTTCGCGGCCTCGTCCAGAAGCAGGCGCAGGGCGGCCGCTGGGCTGATTATGCAGCGGCGCTGGCCGAAGGAGGCTTTTCGTGGCCCCGTAACGGACGTAATAATGATAAGGCCCACCCGCCTATCCACCCGGTCAATTTCGTCAATCCAACTACGCTCTCACATGAAGAACAGCGTGTCCATGAGTTCGTCGTCCGGCGCTTTCTGGCATGCTGCAGCAAAGACGCCCAGGGGTCAAAGACCGACATTAGTATTCTCTATGGACCGGAAACATTCGATGCATCTGGCCTTGTAATATTAGAGCGCAACTATCTCGATGTCTACATTTACGATCGGTGGGGTAACCAAGAACTTCCCCCGTTCATTGAAGGCGAGGTCTTTGAGCCGACCGAAACTATTCTCAGTGAAGGTAAGACATCACCACCTGGATATCTAACTGAACCGGACCTGCTTGCACTAATGAACGCGAATGGTATCGGCACTGATGCCACAATGGCCGACCATATTGTCACAATTATAGACCGACAATATGTCGAAGCCAGGGCTCAGCCAAGACAGGCGCGGCATGGAAATGACGAAGAAGAGTCCGAGGAGTTGCTAGCTCAAGCGAGAGTCGGAAATGGTCGTAGAGGTAGAGCTGCAGTAGCCCGTCGTCGTGGCGGCAGGAATAGCGGTGCTGGCCGCGGTGGTGCTATAACAGGTGTTCGGGAATTCATACCTACGACGCTAGGGGTCGCTTTGGTTGAAGGCCACGAGAATATGGGTTTCGAGACTAATTTGACCAAGCCTTTTTTACGCAAGGAGGTAAGATAACATCCTTGATCAATCTCCATCATGGGCTGCTAATGACAGGCGTAGATGGAGCTGAAGATGAACGCCATATGCAATAGACAAACGACAAAGGCTCGGGTCGTGAACGAAACCATCGAGCAGTATCGAGGGGTATATGCTCGCATGCGGCAACATCCGGACGCCCTTTGTACGGTGAGGAATGAGTCTCAACGTACTTAATTCTCCGCTGATGTGATTGTAGGCTGTTCGAAAGTATGTTTTCGGTGAAGCGAATTGAGGATTGTCTACCTCGCCATCGAACCCTACCAATCGCCGCGCATCTCAACCTACCATTCAATGCAAGACTTTGATTAACTCGCTCAGCCATTGTGGTCACTGAAGATCGAGTTTGGATGCTGACACCCTCTGGAAAGAAAACAGCTTTATATAAAGTCACGTATTAGGAAAGTACTGGCCTCTATTCTTTCAACGATAACCTACTTATCCCAGTTCCGGCATTTTCACGCTACGTGTCTGAAAGCCACTGATAGTAAGCACTCGAATGTAGGAGTTACTTGATACAAATGCACTAACAGGCGTGTAAACTGCATAGAACGCTTCGCAACCGACTCAAGCTAGCGAACCGTTTCAGCAATAACCTCTAACGTCGTGACGGAGACGACCTGTACCAATATCTTCCATCTCCCTAAGTTGCCCGCTATCAGTAGGCAAAACTGTGGAGAGACCTTGGTAGTCTAGCGCAACTATCTTGGAGACTTCCTACGATCCGACGCGCTACGACCGAGCTCGTCGCTCGACCGATCGTCCCTCGATCGCCGTCTTTTGCGAGTCATCCTACGACGATATCGCGATAGATCCGACATGCCTAGGCCATGTTTCGTCCCGATAGTTCCCAGAGCATTTAGCACAAATCACTGCCGCATTCATTATGACGTGGCCTCCAGCGACCACATGCAGCACAGGCACCTTTTTGTACAAACCATCTTTCAACATATTTTCCTGTAGAAGCGAGCAGCGGAAGCAGAGTCAAAGGGTTGATTCTATAGAAGGAGAGCTGAGTAGAAGTTATATATAGAGGGATCGGAGCTTCCAGGGCTCTAGTTCCGTTCCAAGGAGCGGAAGACTTGAGGCTCCGGTGGCGAAAGCAACGCTCTTAAAGGACTGTGCTCTTGAGAAGCGTAGGAAGCGCAGTCGTCAGTAAGGAGCGCGCCAGAAGGAGTGGCGCGCGCTGCGCCTGGGCGCGACATTTCCGTACCCCCAGCCCTTTCCTCTACAGGTTGGAAACAGAGTATGAGTGTTCCACTCCACTCGCGCCTCACCAGCAACAACGTCGTAATGTGGACGTCATGGCCACAGGCATATCGGCTCTATTGGTCCTTTTAGAAGGCTCTTATAATCCTTTAACTTACTCCTATACCCTATCTACAACCCCCTTCCAAGAGCCTTTAATAGAGGATATAGTATAGAGTAGAGGTCTATCTATTTACTTAAGAACGTCAATGCAGCAACGACGTATGCATCTAAGCCCGTCCTCAAACTCACACTCATATCAGGTAGAAAGAATGGACTGTGATTTACTGGCAGTTTTTCCAGACTTCCCTCCTTTTCTGCCTGATCATATTCATTTGCGGGCAAACCTCCGTACAGGAAGAAACATGACGGCTTCTCGATGCTCGTCGCTAGTATGCCGAAGTCTTCAGACCCTGGCAACCGTGGGATATCTTCATTGTATTTGTCGCCGAAGTGTGCGGCGAAGGTGGATTCAAGAGCTGAGGTGACTGCGGAGTCGTTGTGGAGAAAAGGAAACATGGTGGTGGGTTCGAGCGTGGGCATGTTGGGGTTGCCACTGGCCACAGCTTCAGATTCGGCGATGCGTTTGATGCTGGACAAGATTCGCGCGCGCGTTTCCGGGACGCCGGTACGAACGTTGAGCTTGAGTTCCGCATGGCTGGGAATGACTAGATAGATGGAGTGTGAGTTTTATATACACGATCGTTCTATAATAGGAGTAGTTACTATTTTCGGCGTCTCCTGCATGAAAAGCAGCGACCGTCACAACTGCAAAGTCAGAGGGCGCCACTTCGCGAGAAACAATAGTCTGAAGGCGGCAGACTGTAGAAGATGCTTGGACAATGGGATCTATAGAGAAATGGGGAGTTGAAGCGTGTGCCTGCCGGCCTTCGATACGTAGCCTGAAAAAAATCAGCACCTGGCTTCTTTGACTGCGTTGAAACTAGAAGCTACCCACTTGAAAGAATCCGCAGAAGAAGCCATCAGGCCATGCTTCGTACCAATAATTCCTAGAGCATTTAGCACAAATCACTGCCGCATTTGTTCCCCTCTACTCACCTGCCCTGAATGGCATGACGTGGCCTCCAATGACCACATCCGGCACAGGCACCTTTTTGTACAAACCATCTTTCACCATACTTTCCGCACCTCCAGCCTTTTCCTCTGCAGGCTGGAAGCAGAGTATGAGGGTTCCACTCCACTCACGCCTCGCCCTCAACAACGTCTCTCCCGCCGCTAGCAACGCCGTAATATGGACGTCATGGCCACAGGCATGCATAACTGGCTTTTCTACGCCCTCAAGATCGTTCATGCGCGCAGCACTTGCATAAGCGGCACCAGTTTTCTCTTCGACGGGTAGGCCGTCTATATCGGCGCGAAGAAGGACAGTTTTCCCGGGACCATTCTTAAGGACGCCAGCAACGCCATGACCACCGATTCCGGCGTGAATCTCGTAGCCTTCAAACCCTTGCAAGTGTTGGACTATTCTTGCAGCTGTTTCTTTTTCTTGGAAGGAGAGCTCTGGGTGAGAGTGGAAATATTTGTCTGAAGTGCGTGAGATGCTTGACTCAATTCACGCTGGTCGGTGTAGACATACAGAGCTCCTCGTAGGTCCCGAAATCCGGACCCTGTGATGTGATGATTTCGGTGATGGAAGGCATCTTGAAGATCGCTTGGCTTGTGTTTGTATAGAATCAACTTCTCAATAGTGGCCCCTCTTCTTCCGAATATCTTGGCAAACCTAAGAGGAGCGGATGACGAGTAGTTTGTATAGATCGTGTTCGGTGCCGAAGATGTAGCTGTGAGAAGACACGAGCTCTACAAGACTGCACCGGATGTCGGCGATTTTGCTCGGATGCCATGGAACAGTGCTGGTGATGGTAACCCCGCATGGCGCAACCTAGCTTCTGTAAGTGGTGGGGCACCAAGCCTCTGCGTTGGATATAAGATCCGATGCATCAAAAGTAACACAAAATTTAATCGATTGGTCAAATACAATACAAGAACCGCGTCCATTTCGTATTTGAAAGCTTCTACTGGTACAGCGATATACAAAGTCAGGTTCTATAGAAACATGCGCATGCGCCAACACATCAACTTATTAACAACGTACCAGGTGTTGAAACATCGACCTTAACACCATTGGTCTGCAAACGTCCGTGATCCTCGCAGGTACGCCCCCAATACAAGTGCGCAGATATCTCCTGAACAAGGGCTTCGCGTGTAGCCGAAAGCAAAAACGCAGCATGGTATGAGACATAACAGCACGGACAAATCAAGAATTAGCCATGGACTCACTGTCTTGCTCAAGCTGTCTCTCTAAGCTTCCAAGCAAGTCAGGTTCGCCGTCCGAAGCTGGCACCTCGTCTGATATAGATTGATCAACGGGCAACGGTATAGGTTGCGGTTCTGAAACCGAAATAGGCACAGGCGCAGGCTCAGATACAGGCGCGTAAGCGGGTTCGAGCACGGGTGCCTCTTCAACTACAGTTGCTTCAATTGGAGAAATCTCAATTGAAGTCGCTTCAGCAGGAATTGCTTCAGTAGAAATCACTCCAGCGGGGGCTGCCTCAGTAGGCGCTGGCTCAAGCACTGGCTCGGACACTAGCTCGGACACTAGCTCAGGAACTGGCTCAGGCACTGACTCAGGCGCTGGCTCAGGCGTTGGTTCAGGTGCTAGCTCAGGTGCTAGAGGAGGAATGGTTGGAATCTGATTTAGAGAATTCGTGCGGCTGTGCGACATGGCTGAAAGAGGTAACTCTGGGCTTGACGAGTCACGGCCAGGCTTCTCCATGTTGTCTGGCTCGAACGCAGGTGACAAAGGAGCCACGTTTTCTGGAGCCACATTTTCTGGCTGTGGTATCGGTGCGGGCACAGTTTCGCGCTCTGAGGCCGGGATGAGAGCAACTAGGGATGCTGAGGTCGCAGGTGCCTCCTCAAGAACAAGTGCTGCCTCTCCAACAGGTTTCTCAGGAGGTTCAGCAATTGGGGCGCTGGTGGCCTCAGGTGTCTTTGAAGGAGATACTCTTCGTACAGGCGTTGGCGAATGAGTTCCTTCTTCCTGTTCTTCTTCATCTGACCCTTCCTCTCCGGATCCTTCGTCATCATCCCCAGCATCCGGCATAGGCGTGTCACCTCCCTCTGAAGGCTCGACGGATCCTTCCAGCTTAGGATGAGGTACAGTAAGGAGGTCGCTGCCTGTACCTGATAGCGGAGTTCCTTGGTCCGTTGCACCCTCAGCGAAAACGACCTTCTTTTTGCCTCTCCCAGGGCCACTCTTCTTCTTCTTCTTTGGGGGTGGTGGCCGTCTCCTAGGAGGAGTTTGGTGCAAGAGGTCGTTGGCCACTATGACTCCTTCTGCGTTAACAACGCCAACACCTTCCACAACGGTGCCTGGTGCCGCAGTGGTCGGAGCCGCTTCGCCGATAGCGTCGGTTGGCTGAACTTCGCCTTCAACAGCCTGTCCTTCTGGAACTAGGGCTTTGTATACGGCTACGTTGCCTTCGGCATCAGTTTTCTTGATCTTCGTCTCTCTCATGGCCGGAGGTTGAGTAGCCGTTTGCCCATTTGCAACGTACTGGGAAGGAAGGCCCTTTCGCCTCTTCGCCAGATATTCGGGCTCGGGCTCTTCGAGGTGCCTGGGCACTTTGACCCACTTCTTGATAGTGAATCCTTGGCGTACTTCTTTGTGCTCCTCTTCTTCGTCCAGGGGCTCTTTATCTTCCTCGGGCGGTGCTGGGGGTTTATGAATCCTGCCCGATCTTACTGAACGCAATAACTGCTGTGAATGTGGTTGCAACATGTTGAAATCTCTGGGCATTGGAGGCTCCGGCCAGTCATTTTTATTTAATTGCTTGCTCTCTGTGGGGTTCGGCCCAATGGTAACTTCAACTTCTCGGTACTGACTGATAGGCAGTCCTTCCAGAGCGTTGTGCTCCACCTGGCCGCGGCCGGACCTATTGGAGCGGTCCCTATTGCGAAACTGGTCACATGATGTTAGCTGAAATTGACACGTGTGCCTTGTCGTTCTCGCAAATACGATATAAAAACATCGACCGTCATAAGACCTCTTACTGGAGGGATGTGCTCTTCTCTTGACTGAGGCATTTTCTCTCTGTGGTTGACTGCCCACTTAACGCCGGAGCAATGTAATCCCGCGCCTATGAGGTGGTCTATAGGTGATGTCTGGTGATGTCTGGTGATGAAATTTGCAATTTGAAAAATGTGCCGTTGAAGAATGGGATAGAATGGAATGAAAAGAAGAGCAAATGAATCGTCTCCGTAGCGCAAACATGTGAGGAGAGGAGAACACGAAAGAAAGCGGCACAGGAAGAGGAAAGGCGAAACGTACCGGAGCCATGTTGAAGTCGCACTCCTCGACCTGAAGACCTGCACAGGTCAGGAAGCTGTAAGGCGGCGAACCTGGGTTGTCTCCCTTGACGGGAAGCTGCGGCGCGTGACAAAGGGCAGGCGCGTCCGGAGGTGAAGTTGCGAGTGTTGTGCGACCGTGCGCTGCCAAGCCACAGCTGTGGCGCACACGCATCTCGCTGCTGCGACAGTAGAGACATAAGTCCATTTCCATAGATCGGGTCCGGCGTCGGGGTTTGTACAAAGGAACAACAGGTACGAAACAGCTATACTAAGGCCACCCAGGATAGATAAATGTGGAATGGAGACAGCAGGGTGGGACGACCGCAAGTAGACTTACTTGGCCAGTCAACAGAACCAAGGTGCCCTAATACCAGTAACAAGGCCAAAGTCTGCTGTGCTCTACTGCTGGAAACATGTAGCCATTCAACATCGACCTCTTACGTTTGGGCTCCCTGCAAGGAATTGCTATATGGTTCGCTGACCAGTGGAATAGCGTGCAAATACATAAACACTCTCCTATTACCAGCAAAATAATGACATATAGTAATGGCTTGATACTTTTACAACGCTGCTGTGTCATTTTGGCTTTCGTTTAGTCGCATCTCATATATATATTACAATTCCTTGATGGTTTGTGGCGCCGTGCTTGCTTAGCCTCAATAAAGCTTTGCCATCCCCCAACTCGTCCGATAGCCGCCCAACGAGGAGAGTGTATGTGTTTTGTTACAGTAAAAAATGTGTGCCTTCGTCCCTTCGTCCATGAAATCACCCGTTGAATTTCAATCCCACCTGTACATCGTGTCAGCCGACCATTGCCAAATAGAAGACATGTAGAGCTCACCCTTGATCCTTCTGTCTTACGATCCCAGCCTCGTTGCCTGTCTGCTTTCCGGTCTTGCCACCTTCGACTACTAGTCGATCGAGCTGGAAAAACTGGCTTACTACCGTTTGTCTCTGTACCCATCGCATTAGCGCCCAGTTCACAGTCTTGGTCGTCTTCGGAGCAGCGCCCGCGTCCTGACCTCAGGCGGCATACCTTCAGCATCTGCAGTGTCTTCAGGCCCTCCTGAACCAGCTCTTGCACTCTCCTTTCATCCTGCTCGTTCTGGTGCTCTCGGAAGCCATCGCGCGTCCTCCGCCTGGCATACTCGCGGAAATTGTAGGCGGCAAACTGGTTTCCTTGCCGTAATAACGAGCGATACTGCTAAACCATCAGCATACTCCCCAAGTCCACCAGCATGCTGTATGTTCATGCACAGTGGTCACGAAGGGCTAGCATATCGCGCTGCTAGCAAACTAGCTCTGAAGCGGGAGCGTCGACGAACCCAACGTTGGCGCGGGGAAAGTATGTGGAACGTACGAGAGAGCGCACTTGGTAGGGTATATCGCCCTTGCCAGCCTGCGCTAGTGACATGTTTTCGTGTTCAGGGCGTGTGGTGGGTGGTTTACGGGCGCAGACCTGTTAATTA
>Ga0247757_10000768_pt1 | contig 24967 bp, 20 predicted proteins | sample UWRJL126311R4_FD_180929 | JGI IMG/M metagenome (GOLD analysis project Ga0247757, IMG submission 180929) | Plant litter microbial communities from Arlington Agricultural Research Station in Wisconsin, United States - UWRJ-L126-311R-4 | ecosystem: Environmental > Terrestrial > Plant litter >...
ACGCCCACCTGGGTGTGCCCACCGAGCACCGGCACCTGCCAGGCAGCGCAGGCGCCCGCGACACCGGCGATCACCCGGTCGAGAAGGGTGCGCGTGGGGGCGCCGACGGCGTCGAGCAGACCCACCGGGGTGGCGCCCATCGCGGTGAGGTCGTTGACGTTGACCAGGACCGCACACCACCCCGCCCACTCGGGATCGCGCTCCACCATCGAGGGGACGATCGCGTCGCAGGCAGCGATCACGTCGCTGCCGGGGACCGGAACACCGTCGTCACCGATGAAGCCCACCGGGCCCAGGCCGCCGGGTAGCGCCCGCAAGGGTGCCAGGGCGTCGCCGAGGAAGGACTTGGTGGCGGCGGCCACCCGCTGGATCGGGTCGAGATTCCAGCGCACCCAGGCGTGCTCCTGCCCCGCCACCATCCGGATGCCCAGCAGCTCCCAGCCGAGACTGTCGAACAGCCGGGCGTAGCGCTGCTGCACTGTCGCCTCGAATCGCAGGACGCCCGTCGATTGCGCGTATGCGCAGGCCGCCTGGACCAGCGCGGGACCCACACCGGCGGTGCGGACGGCGCGGTCCACCACGAGCCTGCTGCCCGTCCACCAGCCGATGTCGGGAGTGGTGACCGGCGCCAACCGCACGCCGCCGAGTACCGTGCCGTCCGGCGCAGTGGCCACCAGGACCACGGCGCGTGGGTCGTCGTCCAGATCGTCGCGGTCGCTTCCGGCGAACAAGCCCTGCTCGTTGACGAATTCGTCGCGCCGCAGCCGCCGGTAGGCGGCCACTTCAGCGGAGTCCGAGGCGGGGACGATCAGGAACGGTGCGGGTGGGCGCGGCGCTCCGCACAGGATGGACAGCCCGACGGGAGCGTGGTCGCTCACGGCGAAGGGAATCATCAGGCCCCCAGATTCTGCAGGATGCTGCACGCTCCGCAGGCGGCACAGCCTGCTTGCTGGTCGGCACCGTTCATGCCCGCCGACTGCAAGAGCAGCGCCACCTCCCGGCTCACTTTCTCGACCACCCCGGCCGTCGGCGCGCGCGCCCCGTCGACGTCGACCGCAAGGGATCCGGCCTGTGGACGGAAGGGCACGACGAACGGGTAGACGCCCATGTCGATCAGTTCCGCTGCGCCTCGGACCAGTTCCTCGGGGTCCTCTCCCAGGCCGACGAGCAGGTAGGTGGAGACCTGGTTGCGCCCGAACACCCGGACCGCCTCACGCCAGGCGTCGCGGTAACGCTCAACGGACACGCCCGCCTTGCCGGGCATCCAGCGTCGGCGAACTCCTTCGTCGAGGGACTCGATGTGGATACCGATGGCGTCGGCGCCGGCATCTCGCAGGTCGGTCAGCACCGACAGGTCGTCGGGCGGCTCACACTGCACCTGGATCGGCAGTGACGGTACGGCCGCTTTGACGGCCCGCACACAGCGGGCCAGGTGGCGCGCCCCACGGTCGCTGCCGGCCGAGGTCCCGGTGGTCATCACCATCTGCGTGACCCCGTCGAATCGCACAGCGGCGGCGGCCACTTCGGCCAGCTCGGCGGGCCGCTTCACCGCGGTCGTGGCGCCGGAGCGCAGCGACTCCTCGATGGTGCAGAAACGGCACCGTTGGTCCTCGGCGTAGCGGATGCACGTCTGCACGACGGTGGTGGCCAGCACGTTGCGGCCGTGCAGTCGGGCCAGTTTCTCGTAGGGCACCCCGTCAGCAGTGCGCAGGTCGTAGAAGTGCGGTCGGTGGACCACCTCGACGTCCAGGCCGGTGTCCTCGCCGTCGAGAATCACCCGCGTCCCGTCGAAGACGAAGGGACTGTCCGGATTTCGCGGGATCGCGGCGTTGAGGCCGTCGATCACCAGGTGGCCGTCAGCGCTGGGACCGGCTCCAGCGGTGCGGCTCACGGGTGGTGAACCGCGGAATCCCAGCAATGCCAGATCGACTCGGGTGGATACGGACATCTGAGGCCTCCTACACGACGGATGGGATTCGTACTACGACGGATGGCGCGCTCACGCGTGGCTCTCAGTGGCCGACGGCGAGCCGCAACACCGACTCGTGGTAACCGCTGATGATCGTGGCCGCGACGTGGGAAGCGTCGCGGTCGATACCCAGGAACCGGCCTGACCCCCACGTGTGCATCCACGGCAGTCCGATGAAGCTCAGGCCCGGAACCGCGGTGATGCCCCTGGTCTGCATGGGACGGCCTGCACCGTCGAAGGCGCTGGCTTCGATCCAGCGGTAGTCGGGCCGGTAGCCGATGGCCCAGACGATGCTGGTGATGTTCGCGGCGGCCATGTCCAGCGTGGTGGTCTCGCAGTCAGGCTCCCAGACCGGTCGGTACCGGGTGGCCGGTGACGCGTCGATGTTCTCGCGCTCGATGTAGGCGTCGATGTCCGAGCAGATCGAGTTGTACACCGAATCGGCGTGGTCGAGGGCTGCCCGCAGGGTGGGCGCGAACTGCAGGGTCGTGTCCTTGCCGTCAACCAGCGTGCCGTAGAGCCGCATCCCGTCTGCTGCGAACTGCCGCAGATCCACGTCGCGGCCACCGTCGCGGCCGGTCACATAGTGGTTGGTCTTCTCGATCGCTGCCTTACCGCCCGGATACTGTTGTGCAGCACGGTCATAGAGACCCATGTCGGCCAGCCACGTCATGCAGTCGCGACCTCGGTAGAACCGCGCCACGCGAGGCGCGTTTCCGACCGCCAGGTGGACCTGGCTGCCGGCGAGGTGCAGGTCTTCGGCGATCTGGGCGCCGGACTGCCCGGTGCCCACCACCAGGACCGCACCGTCAGGCAACTGATCGGCGTTGCGGTACTGCTCGGAGTGGATCTGGGCGACACCCCCGTCCAATGCGCCGGCGAAGGCAGGCATCACGGGCAATGGGTATCCGCCGGTCGCGACGACCACGTTCTCACACGTGAGACATTCGGTGTCCGAATCGGTTTCGAGGGACAGGAGGAATCCGCCCTCGGCCCGTTGCATCAGCTTGCTGACTCGGGTGTGGGTGCGGATCGGTGCCTCGAGGGTCTGCACCCAACCGTTGAGCCAGGCCACCACCTCGTCGCGGGTCATGAAGCCGTCCGGATCCGGGCCGCCGTAGGAGTAACCGGGCAGGCGGCAGTGCCAATTGGGGGTGACGAGCGTGAAGTTGTCCCAGCGGCTGTCGGTCCAGGCGTGGACCGGCGTGTGCGCTTCGAGCACCACGTGCTCGACACCGGCCCGGTTGAGGTACCAGCTGACCGACAATCCCGCCTGGCCACCACCGATGATCGCGACCGGCACATGTGTCGAGGTGGTCATGTCGGCTCCATGTCGGGTTGCATGGCGACGACGAGAACCTCCGCGTCGACGGGGAAACGTCCGGCAACGCGGGTGATCTGTTCGCAGGTGGCGGCCGCCGAGGTGCACGCGAAGCCATACTTGGCCCGTACCCGGTCGCTGGCCTCCGCCAGAGCTGTACTGGTGCGGCTCAACAGGTCACCCACGGTGTAGCGCTGTCCAGCCGTCAGGAAATCGTGCATCACCAGGCTGGGGGAGTAGCACGACTGAGTGGAGCCGTCGGGCCAGCGGATGTCGAAGGTCATCTCAGGCATGGGCGAGTTCCGCCCATCGCGCGGCGTCGTCGGCGGTCAGTGGGCCGTACACGTCAGGTCTGCGGTCACGCAGGTGGAACATTCCCGCCCGCACGGTGCGAAACGTCGCATCGACGTCCACGTCCGCGACGGCCATCCCACTGCCCAGCAGGGTGGTGGCCAGGATGTTGCCACCGGGATCCACCACCTTGGCGTTGCCCACGTACTGAAGCGATCCGAACGTGCCGCTCTGGTTCGCCGCCACCCAGAAGACCTGATTGTCCAGTGCGCGGGCGATGTCGAACTGATTGAAGCGATACGTCCACCGATCGTCCTGCAGGTTCTCCGCCGTCGCGGTGCGTGCGGCCGGCCAGGCCGACAGGCTGGCGATGATCTGCGCCCCGTCGAGCGCCATCATGCGAGCAGCCTCGGGGAACGCCTTGTCGTAGCAGATCTGCAGTCCGATGCGACCGGCGGGAGTGTCGTGCACGTCGTAGCGGTCACCCGCCGAATACGACATGCTCTCGCCGAGAGGTTGATGCACCTTGCGGTACACGCCGTAGACAGTCCCGCCGTCGAGCAATGCTGCTGCGTTGTAGCGGGTTTCACCGTCATCGGCCAGTTCGCAGAATCCGATGGCGATCACCAGGTCGCCGGCCAGTTGTTGCACACGCCGGATCTCAGGGCCGTCGATCCGGATGGCTGGCGGCAGTGAGCGATTCGTGGTCTTCACCGTGTCACCGTGATTGCCCAGCGACGACAGGTACCCGCCGATGGCCGCCTCCGGCAGCGCCAGGAAGTCGACTCCACGCTCGCGCGCCTGCTCTGCCAACGAGGCGATCAACGCGTAGTTCTGATCCAGATCGCGGGTGAAGTTCGCGGAAACCGCTGCAAGAGTGGTCATCACAGCCTCACACCATGTAGGTGGAGTTGATGATCGCGCCCTTGCGGGCGTAGTAGATGAGCGCGTCCTGCACGTCGAGCGGGTGGGCCGGGATGACGCCGTCGATCAGGTCTTCCTCCCGCCCGCCGTGCAACGCGAGCCCGAAGCGGCACGCGAACACGGTGCCGCCTTCCTTGATGAAGGTGGCCAGTGCGTCGTTGATGTTCTGCTCCCCGGGGAAACCGGAGTCACCGGTGGTGGGGAATCCCCGGGTGGCCAGGCAGTTGATGGCACCGGGTCCGTAGAAGTAAATGGCGGATTCGAATCCCTTGCGCAGGGCGCGGGTTGCCTGCAGGACGGCGACGAAGCTGACCGACGACTCGTGGGCGATGCCGTGCACCAGGGTGAAGTAGCTCTCGCCGTCTTCGGCCTGGTAGTCGGGAAAGATCTTGGTACCGCCGTAGATGTTGGTGCCCTTCGGCAGCGACGGGTGCGGGATCTCAGCCAGAGAGGTTGCGATGTTCTCGGCGATGGATGCGTCAAAAGCCATTGGGCACTCCGTAATTGCGGTGGACGGTGCCGGCGGGTCCTGCCCGACCGAGCCTGGGTGGTCGAGCTTTCTCGACCACTGCAATTACAGGGCTCACCTGTTGCGTGGTGGTTATCGGTGGAATGCAGATGTGTTTCGTCTGCCCACGGACCGGCAACCGGCCCGTAACACTGTCACTTCGTCATGCGGGAATGATGAGCACCTTGCGGGTCTGGCCCGTCTTGAACTTCTCGATCGCGGTGTCGTATTCGGCGATGGGGAGGGTGTCGCTGATCAACGTGACGGGGTCGATCCTGCCGTCTCTGAGGAGATCAGCGGAGCGCGCGAAGCTGTTGAGCGGGCACATCGAGCCGATGATCCGCAGTTCCTGGTCGAAGATCTTGTAGGGGTTGATCGCCACCGTGGTGTCCGGTGCAGCGACCCCGAACTGTAGGAACGTTCCGCCCTTGGCGATACGGCTCAACCCGTCGGTGATGGCCGAGGCGTTGCCGGTGGCGTCGATGACGAGGTCCCATCCACCGTCGGGCATCGACTCGGCGGGGTCGGTGGTCACCGAGCGGGCACCGAGATCCCGGGCAGCCTCGAGTTTTCGCGGGTTGGTGTCGACCATGTCGACACCGGTGATGCCGAAGACGCCTGCCAGCTGCATCATCATCAGCCCCATCGTTCCCGAGCCGTAGATGACCGCACGTTTCGCCGCTTGCGGTCCGATCCGGTCCCAGGCGTGCAGCGCGCATGAGAGCGGCTCGATGAGCGCGGCGTGCCGGAGGTCGAGATCGTCGGGCAGAACGACGCAGAGGTGCTCCGGCACCGCCATGTACTGAGCCGATGCGCCGTTCATGGTGACGCCGAAAGCGGAGAAGTTGTCGCACAGATTGACTCGGCCCTCGTGGCAGAACCTGCACCGCAGACACGGCACGTTGGGGTCCGCGGCGATACGGTCGCCGACCTGGAGGTCACGCACCTGTGAGCCGACCGCGACGACCGTGCCCGCGAATTCATGGCCGGGGATCACCGGCAGGTCGGCACGGAACTGACCCTCGAAGATCTCCAGGTCCGTGCCACAGATGCCGGACGCCGCCACCTCGATGACGACCTCGTCGGGGGCGGGCGATGGATCATCGACCTCGGTGATCTCGACGCTGCCCGGGCCGGTGATGACTGCTGCTCGCATTCCCCGATCATTCCCCTTCGATTCCGGCCTGCGTCGAACCGACGCGGTCAATCGCTGCGAGAGTTCCCAGAGGCGGTCGGCAATCTGTACCGAGTGCACGGTCATCGAGCTCGCCGATGAACTCTGGAAGGCGCCGGCCCATTCTTCGGGAGGGGCGCCGCGCTCAGAATCGCTTGGTGCGTCGGTAGGCACGGGCACGTGCAGCGTCTCGGCGGCGTCTCGAACCATGCTTCTTCGGGTGGCGGTGGGGGAGCGCTGGACGTGGGCGCCGTTGGGGAGGACGACGAGGTCGCCGTGCTCGCCGGTCTCGTTGGTCTTCGTGCGCGCGATGATGGGGACTTGGCCGAGGGGGCGGTCGGTGAGGTTGCTGTCGTCGAGTCCGGCAAACAAGGGAATCCCCCTATTCCCTTCACAGCATGTTGCCAGCATGATGACCTCATAACTCGACGGGGGAGATCAGCGATGACTTCAACACGCACACGAGACACCTACATCGGCCGGGTGGGGGCCCTCGCGGTCGCCTTGGGCATCGGTTCCACGATCCTGGCGATGCCAGGCGTGGCGTGGGCCGAACCGGACAGCACGAGCGCCACATCGCAGACCGCATCCGGTGCCAGCGGGGGAACCTTCGCCGAGAAGCCCAAGGGCCCCCGGGTGCTCAAGAAGCGCCCACCCAAGGATGCGCCGTCAGCGGCAACGGCGGAAGCCCAGGGGGCTACCGACACCCCGTCGACCACCGGGGCCTCGAAGAAGAAGCGGCTGACGACGGCGTCGACGCCCACCAGGACTCGGGCCAGCAAGGATGGCGGATTGTCCTCGGAGGCAACGTCAATGAGGCCCGGCCGTCCGCCGGCCGAGTCGACGGACGCCGGCGGTGATCAAGAGAAGGTGCCCGACGACGTCACGACGCGCACCGCGGTCGCACAGGGCAAGACCCAGGGCCCGGCCGGCGTGGCGCCCACCACTGACGATGCTGCCGAACCGGTTCGGGCAGCAGAACAGCTGCGCCCGCTGGCGACGGCACTGACGACACTGTTCTCGCCCCGCGCGCTGACCCCCGCACCCGACGCCCCCGAACCGCCGGCCGCCTCGTCCACCCTGCTGTGGACGATGCTCTCCTCCGTCCGCCGCCAGACGGGCGACCGTACTGCCGCCGCGTCGACCGTGGTGGCGTCGGGCGCTCCGTCACGTTCCGTGCAGGCCGCGGGGGTCGCAAGCCTCCCGGGCGAGGCCTACGAATCCCCCGTCGTCGCGCCGGACGGGACGATCTATCAGGTCACGCACAATGCGAACGGCGCCACCATCTCGATCCTCGACCGAGACGCCCAGGTGATCGCCACGACCGGACAGATCGACGGATTCGTGCGCGGTGGCGCCGTGACGCGCCCGGACGGCACGCTGATCGTGGTCACCTCCAAACAGCGCGGAACCCGGTCCACCATCTCGTCGATCGACAGCGATGGCACGGTGACCACCCTTGCCTCGGTCTCCGGCGTGCCCGATCTGCGCGTGCGGACGGGCGCGGACGGTTCGGTGTACTTCAGCACTCGTACCCCGAGGCCGTTCGACCCCTTCGGGCGATCGTTGCCCAATCGCTACTACCGGATCTCGCCCACGAACTCCGTGCGGGCACTGCCGTACAACACCTCGTTGGCGCTGACGCCGGATGGAAGCGCGTACCTGGTGTCGCGGCAGGGCGGAATCTCGACCTTGAGGGTTTACACGTCCACCGGTGACCGGACCATCGCCCTGCCGTTCGGCTCGACCGTCAGCGATGCGATCGTCGGCCAGGACGGCACCGCGTACGTGACCGCCGGTCAACGAGGCTTGTTCGGCACGAAGACAACTCGCGTCTACACGTTGACGGGTGCTGCGAGCACGACGAGCACAGTGACCGGCCTGCCGGGGGCGACGGTGGTCACCGCCGACGGTCTCTACCTCGAGACGTTCACCTATCCCGGAAACACCGACCCCGGAACCGGGACCACCTACATCTCCATGATCAACGGGGACGGTACGCAGACCTCCGATCCGATCGCCGGGCGTCTCGCCGGGTTCACCTTCCAGGTGACGCAAGACGGCACCGTTTACGCGCCTCTGCTCGATCCGTCGTCGGCCGATGGTCGCGTCGCGGTCGTCTCGCCCGAGGGCGCAGTCGCCACCGTAACCGTGCCCGGGCAGATCGTGACGCGCACGGTCCGCACCGACAACGCGGCGACGACCGGCTCGCAGAATCTCGGCTACGTGAATTACCGCGCCGGTGGCGTCAACCATGTGGCCGTGCTCGATGCCGACGGCACCATCACCCGGACCATCGACCTCCCGGCCGGGGCGACGGCCAGCACGGTGTTCTTCGGGCCCGATGGCGCCGCCTACGAACTGCTCGACTATTTCGGTCCGGATGCAGGGCAGACCACCGCGCGGCAACTGATCGCCCTCGACACTGGCACCCTGACCCAGGTGGTACCGGGTACCACTGCGCCGGGATCGTTCGACGTGGTCTTCGGCCCCAACGGCGTTGGCTACTTCCTCAGCAGCACAGCCAATTCCGCAGTCGCCAAGATCGTCGGGTTCGACAGCGCGGGTACGACCGTCGTACCGCTGTCGACCTTCACCGATCCCGTCAGCGCACTGACCAACGACGAGGACTTCCCCGACATCCAGTACCTGTCCTTCGCACCCGACGGAACCGCGTATGTCCTCGACTATGCGACGGGACCTACCGCCGGTGTGTACGCGTTGACATCGTCTGGCGCGCAATTGGTTCAGGCAATCGACCGCGCGGGCGGCACGCGGGCCACCGCTCCCACCTTCACCCCGGACGGCACCACGGGCTTCGTGACCATCGCCTCCGATGGAGGCGACACCCTCGTTCTGAGCTTTTCCACCGTGACCACGCTGTAGCTGTATCGGCAGGGACGGCTAGCGGGCACGTGGTCGATTGAAACAAGAAGTGCCGATCGGCCGGTCCGCTGGCCGTCGCTGGCCGCGTGCTTCCGGCGCCGCGGGTATACCCGGACCTGGCCGGCTCGACCGGCGCCCGCGTGCTGGCCGAGATCGGCGCCGATTGGACACGATTCGTTGGCGCGCGTTGAAGGCATACGCCGGATCGGCTCCCGTCACCCGGGCATCTGGACGTTCGATCTCGGTTGACGAGTGAAGGATCAAGAACGACCGATTGGCCGCAGCCGGTTTGATCTGGGCATTCGCCGCCGCATGGCTACCGCGGCATGAATACCGTTGTCGCGCTGAGATTCTTCGCTACCTGTGTGATCCATCGGCGATCTCTTCAAGCTGCCTGACATGAGCAGCCCACTGTTCGATCGTCCACGTCGGCAGATTGTCACCGGGCCCCCGTAGCCCGGTGCTCCCGTCAAGCTGCTCGCGGAGGATGTCGGCGTGGCCGGCGTGGCGGGCTTCGTCGAGGGCGACGTGAATGAGGATTTGCTCCAGCGTGCAACGGCGGACGTCCTCGGGCCACCAGGCGACGCTGCCCTCCGCGCCCAGGTCCAGGGCCTCGATCGTCGTGTCAGCATGGGCGAAGCACGCGTGGGCGTATGCCACCACGCTCGCTGTCGATTCGTGCTCGGCCGCATACATGTCGGCGTTGTCGTCCTCGTCGCCCCACGGGACAGACAGGTTTGCGGCTGGTCGGCCAAATGTCGACCCGAAATAGCCCAGCTCCACCGCGGCGCAATGTTTGAGAAGCCCCAGCAGATTCGTCCCGCTCGCGGTCTGCGGCCAACGCGCCTGGCGTTCACTGACGCCATCAAGCTTGTCGAAAAGCGCCGCACGCTGGCGTTTGAGCTGCATGTGCAGAGTCGACTTCGTATCGCGCACCAACTCACCCATTAAGAGGGCAGTTTACGGAACAAACGGATCTTCGCTTCCGGCAAGTAGTGATCACCTCGTCCTGCGACCCCGCTGGTGTCCCGGACGTGGGACTCTGAACGACGGTGCCCAGCTGTGGCGGTGGCTATGAGTCTCACGACGGGGACCTCGCGGCGGTCGGCATCGTGAGTGTCACCCTGGCGCCCGCCGAAGTTCACTCAGAACCCACCGCACCTCAATAAATGAATCAAGCGATGCAGACCATTTGCCCATGATCTCGTTATCGGCTCAAATATATTGTGTCTCATAGTTTTTCTCTACTGCACTGCTATGAGTCGTACTCATGTCAGGTGACCTATTTAAATTGTGGCGTCCTATGGTGCACAGCTCATTCGTGAAGCCCGTCAACGCGCGGGCCTGACACAGACCGAGCTGGCCAGCAGGGCGGGCCTCGCTCAACCCGCCATCGCGCGTTGGGAAGCAGGCCGCAACGCCGTCAGCCTCGACGACGTCGTCCGCTTGGTCCGGCTGTGTGGGCTGGACCTGGAGTTCCACATCGTCGAGCACGATGGCAGCGACATGGCGCAAGCGGCCCGCCTGACCGAACTGTCGGGCCAGCAACGCCTTGATCGTCACGCCAAGGTGACCCGTGAACTCGCCGAGCTGCGCCGCGCCGGGAGATCCTGACGTGGACCTCGATCTCGAGCGGCTATTCACGACCCTGCATCGCCACAAGGTCTACGTACTGATCGGCGGCCTGGCCGCGGTCTTTCACGGCTCGCCATTCCCCACCGAGGACGCCGACATCACCCCCGGAGCCCAGTAGCAGCTTGAGGATCGCAAGATCTAATGTTCTTGCGCCGGTGCCAAGTTGTCGTGCGACCGCCCGCTGCGACAAACCCTCGCTGCGGTAAAGAGGGGGATCAAGGCGCAGTCTCTCAAGGAGATCACCCTCCAATCTGGTTGGATGGCGGGGCTGCTGAACGATCAGGTGAAAGTTTCGGTCACGCAGCCTGACGGGCCGGTGAGGTCATAATTGCTTCGAACTCGATCGGGGTCCACCGCCCGAGACCGGCTTGGCGCCGGCGGCGATGGTAGGTCCGTTCGATCCAGGTCGCGATTCGCGATCCGCAGCGCTTCCCGAGTGCGCCCGTTCCGGAGAAGCAGACTCATATGCCACCTATTCGTGCTGCAGCCCCTAGTCAACTGTTTGATTCTCCGGACGGTGACAAAATGCGAGCCGAGTTCAGGCCGCGGATAGCTATCTAGCCCAAGATGTCTTGGTAAGTCGCTCTCGCCTGCAGCCACAGTTCACGGGAAGTCGCTGCCCTGCGTTGGTACTCCAGCGATTCTGATGATCGAGGCAAGTTCCCAGGTTCCCGGGCTATCCTCGTTGTCCGTGCCCGGTATGAGCAGTGGATCGCTCTCGGGTGTCCATCCGGGATTGAGATTGATCCATGACTGGGGATCCCCGATGAGTAAGCCTGAGAAGACTGAAGCCACGATGATTGAGCCGACAGGACCGAGATGCCGGCCGCCGGCCAGGGTTTCGGCTTCCTTAAGGATGTAGTACCACAATGACGCTGGTTCATCATTCGTGAGCGCGACCGGGGTGAGGCCGAGCTTGACGGCGACATCGTGGCCACTCGGTAGCTCTAGCCGGACGCCGCGCAGTATGTTGCGGGACGCGAGCACGTTGTTGGGTGTGCCGGTGGGCCCTTCGTGCAGGAAGGCTAATGCGTTGGTGAGTTTCGTGTCGATTCGATGTGCCAATTGTGGGAACTCGCCGATCGATGACTGCATCGGAAGAAACCAGTCCCACTCGATGGTGTTATCGATACCAACAGGCCTGAACCCGCGCAGGTCGTCGCCGCTAGCACCGGGGGAGTTGTCAAAGATCGGCACGAAGTGATCGTCGGTAAACCCACGGTGCAGGTTTGTCTTGTACTTCGATCGCACCATCGAGTGCCCGAAACGATAAGCAGCGCCGGAGAATTCGACGGGCATATACGGCTGGCTGTGCCAATCGTAGACATCGGAGATGCCACGGGTCCAGACGATACGCCCGTCAAGTTTGGTCTCCTTCTCGAGCGCGATGCCATGGATAGCGGGGTCGACGATGCGATGGACGAAGTCGTGCCACACCACCCACTGATAAAGCCAGCGCAACGTGGTGCGTGCGGCGGCATATGGGTGGCTGGATCCGCCAGCCACAGCTCTGTTGGTGAGGGTGTTGTGCGCCGACAGGAAAGCAAGATGCAGCTGGCTTACGATGCTGTTCTCGTCGTTGCGTGGGTCGCCAATCACCGCCCTGCCCTTCGGGTTACGGGGCAAATCGTGCAGCGTCGTCCCGTCGATTGTGCCCAGTAGGAATTTGGCCTGAGTCGAGGGGAGATCAGTATCGAATAGATACGGCTGGTCATCGGGACCGCGTCCATAGAGGTTGTCGAGGTCAAGTCGAGGGGTGCGGAAGTTGAGCAGCTTGTTGGGATCGTTCTGGCGCTGCAGGCTTGAGGTTGGATCGAAGGTGATGTCGTGGTCGACAAACTGGCCAAAGTAGGTGTATCCCGCGGGGATTGCCGATCCAAACTGGGCATCCATTGCATCTTCGTCGACATCGCGGGGAAGCGTGGGCGTGCCGTCGGCCTCTACAGACTCGACCATGAGCGTGTTGGCCGCATTCAGGCACCACTGTTCGAGTGCTTGACTGTCGGTAATTGGACTACCCGAAGCATCAGTCGGCCGCCACGGGTCCAGGTCGTCGAACAGCCGACCGTAAGGACCTTGGTAGAAGCGCGAGCGTGGCGCGGTCAGATCGCTTGAAGACGCTGATCCGTGTGACATGGTTGAGAACCTTCCCCCGAAGGGCTGTTACTTGGGCTCCAAGCTGCCACGGGGTCTTCCTAGAAACTTAGGTAGTGGACTACCTAACTTTGGTCCAGGCCACCTCATGTGGCGTTGAGCATCTCCGCCGCTGCCACCTCCCGGTGCCAGTCGCAAACAGCCCGCACCTCCGAAGACCACAGGACCACTGTCGTTCAAGCCCACTCAGCAGTTGGTGAAGGATCTCGTTGTCGCTGGTGGGCAAGTCGAGATGTCGAGCGTCGCCGACAGACGGCGTGCCGATCATGGCTCGGTCGGAGCCGGCGCCGATGAAACCGCTTGCCTCCGGGAGGTCTTCGCCCGTGGCGCATCACCGCTGAACGGTATGCAGCCGTGCACGCCCGCACGCTCGACAACTCGTCACGACGGTCCGTGGCTGCGCCATGGGACTCGGGTTTGACCACAACATCTGCAGAGCTGGCTGGCTCCACGGGCCGGTGGACCTACCTGCCAGTCCCGATCGGTGGCCCTTGAGGGGATCAGTACGTTGAACGGTCGAGCAGCCACGCGAGACCGGTTGCGCGGATGAGGCGTCCCGGTCGACGGGCGAGTTGTGCAACTGTCCGTCGGTAGCTGCCAGCAGGACCGCGGCGCTCGGACCAGCGTGGTGGCCGTGCCGTGGTCACGGGGCGGGGATCGGGTCCTGGTCGTCGCGCAGCTGCTCTGGTGTCATGTCGAAGGACTTCTGAATGCCGTCGTTGCGGGTGCCGAGCCCGTCGGTGGTCTTCTTGCTCCATGGGGCCTCGATGAGGCGCTTGGTCTCCTCTAGCATCGACTTCGGCTCTAGGTTGCGATACGTGTCGATCTCGCCGGCAGCCAGCGCTGTCAGCGTCGCGTAGACGGGTTCGGGGTTGAACTGCGCCCGGGGGAAGGCGAGTTTCGAGTAGTCGAACAACCGCTGCTGCGGGTCGTCCTCCCAGCTCTCCCACGTTTGGAAGATGCGGTCGTTGAAGCCGGTCAGGAACGGTCCTGGGTTCATGGTCGCCACTTCCACGCCGAACTCTTGCAGCTCGTCCTTCATGCTCTCGGCAATCGCCTCGACGGCGTGCTTGGAGGCGGAGTAAATGCCGGTGAAGGGGTTGACGTTGAGCCCTTCGCGGGAGGACACCCAAATGATCCGTCCGGATCCACGCTCGGCCATCTGCTTGGCGATGCCCTGGGTCAGCAGCAGCGGTCCGGTGACGTTGACCTCGAACTGGTGCCGGATGTTCTTTCCCGGAATGTCCACCGTGGAGCCGCCTTCGCCGACACCGGCGTTGTTGACGAGGATCTCGATGCCCCAGTCCCAGGCCTTGCGGCGGTCGCCGTCATCGGTGACGTCGAGCTTCTCGACCTGTATGGTCACCCCACGCTCGCCGGCTTGTCGTTTCAGGGTCTGCACCTGGCCGTAGATCTCGACGGCGGCCACCACGTCGAAACCCTTCTCGGCCAGTCTCATTGCCACCTCGTATCCGAAGCCAGTTCCGGCTCCAGTGATGAGCACCTTCTTCAATGTCGTTGCTGGTGTTGCCATGATGGCGTCCTTTCGGAGTGGGGGCAGCGCCGGGCAACTGCCGACGCCTGTCGCGGGTTGTGCTCAATCGCCAACGATGGTCATCAGACCAGGTGGCCCCCCGCGGTTCGCTCTGCGGGGGACCGAAGCTGCACTCGTCAGCTCGGGATGGAGTTTGGGTCGAGACGGTCGGTGGGCACACCCCTGACGTAGGTCGCCACCCCCAAGCCCATGGAGAAGTCCGCGGGCTGAACCGTCATGAGGTTGAAGAAGACGTCCTCGGGCCGTACCTGCAGCTTTTCCTCCAGCTCGTCCACGACAGCTTCATAGAACGCGCCCTTCTGCTCCGGGGTCGCGACGTCGAGGAAGATCAGCTGGATGAAGATGCAGTTCTCGGACCGGTAGATGCCCAGATAGTCGGCGTCGAAGAGGAAGTTCTCCGCCTTGTGTTCACTGATGGTTTGGAACCGATCTTCTGGCACACCAAGGCATTCGATCATCTTGTCGTAGACCACATCGGCGATGGTCCGGCGATATTGCGCTGACTTGCCTTCGATGAGGTCGATACGAGCTAGCGGCATGAGAAGCTCCTGACGAAGCTGAGAGCCCGGAGTTGCACCCCGGTGGATGGTCTGGACGCGATCTACATTCCTTACTTCCTCAGTGAACTCCGACCGCCGGCGGTGTGCTAGCCCGATTCGGCTCGACTCGTGCCCATTTCGACTTCACATGGATGAGCGGCATCTGAGGTGGCTTGCAGAGGCGGGTGGGTTGAGAGGATGTCAGAGCCCCGGGCCGCATGGGTCGACTTCACCCGCGCCACAAGCGCTCGAGAAGCCCCGCCGCAGCGCCTTCTCAGCAGATTCCCAGGCTCCGGTCAGGAAGGCGATATAGGGTGCGGCGGGCGACGAGCTACTCAGAACTGGAGGATGGGATGCTCGATCACCCCGGGGAAACTGAAGTGTCTTCGAAATACCTTGCTGAGGAACTGTCAGCTCGCTCGTTCGGCGACGGCGCCAACGTGGGTCTGTGGCCCGGCTTGACGATCTACCGGTACGTCGAGCCGACTGTGCCGAAATGGGATGAGATCCAATCACTTTCGGTATGCATCGTCGCACAGGGCCGCCAGATCGTGGCCGCCGATGGCCATCACCATGTGTGCGACGAATGCCAATATCTGCTGCTCAGAGGCGACCTGCACTTTCAGACGCAGATCCTTGACGCGACGCCAGACAGACCGTTCCTCGCCTTCGTGCTGCAGATCGATCCGGCGGTGGTGCGCAGGCTCTCGGAGGCGATGATCGGTGGCCGAGGCGCTTCGGGCCCATCAACGACTCTGGCGGAGGGTCAGGATCGGCGGGTCGTGTCGGAACTCGACGACGAATTCGGGGGCGCGGTCCTACGCTTCTTGAGGTCACTCGCGACGGATTCGGACCGGCGGGTGTTGGCACCGTTGTATCAACACGAGCTGGTGTACCACATCATGCGGCGCGACCGGTCCTCTCGACTGCTGACGATCGCTGGCCAGCAGGACGATGGGAATTCCGTTGCGGCGGCGTTGAACTACATCGACGCGCACCTGTCCGAGCCATTGACGGTCGAGACCCTTGCCGGGCAGGTGAATCTCAGTTCGTCCGCGTTCTCACGGAGGTTTCGCGAACTCACCGGCAGATCGCCACGTCAGTTCGTCAAGGAGACCCGACTGGAGCGGGCGCGCGAACTGCTGTTCGAACGGCGATTGGGAGTGGGGGAAGTTTCAGTTGCAGTCGGATACACCAGCCAGTCGCACTTCACGACGGAATTCCGGGCGCGTTTCGGGACGGCCCCGCGCGACTACGCGGACGCAGAGGGACTCAGCCGCGATCTGGGCCCGACCAACAGCGCTGCAGACGTGAGTGATGAACTCGGCCCAGCGAGAGCGAAGTCAATGGGCAGTGTGGTGTTGCAGAGCGCTGCTATTCGCGAGCGGGGTCAATTCGTCGCCATGGGGTGATGGATCGTGCGATGAAGACCGTGGGGCGTGACGCCCAGAACGTTCGGGTGAGTCGGTTCGCGGACTGGCTGCCGTATCCGCACCATGCTTGCGCCGCCGCAGTACGGGTACTCCTGCGAAGCTGATGACAGAGAAGTCCACCCGAGGCACAGACGACATCGACCCATTTGTGCGTGTCTACGGGACGTGGGTCCACAACCTGCGGGGCGTAGACCTCGTGGCGCCACGTGATGCGCTGGTTGCGTTCACGGGGATCTCCGGGTCCGGCAAGTCGTCGTTGGCCTTCGGGACGATCTATGCCGAGGCCCAGCGCCGCTACTTCGAATCGGTCGCTCCGTACGCCCGTCGCCTGCTGTTGCCAACCGGCGCGCCGAAGGTGGATGACATCACCGGGCTCCCGCCCGCCGTTGCCTTGCAGCAGCGTCGGGGTTCGGCGACGTCGCGGTCGACGGTCGGCACGGTCACCACCCTGTCCAACCTGCTGAGGATGTTGTTCTCCCGCGCCGGCACCTACCCGCGGGGGTCTACGGAACGGCTGGACTCCGATGCGTTCTCGCCCAACACTGCGGTCGGGGCGTGCCCCGAGTGTCACGGGCTCGGACGGATACACCGGGTGACTGAGGAGACACTGGTACCCGACCCGTCGCTGACCATCCGCGAAGGCGCCGTGGCCGCATGGCCGGGGGCGTGGCAAGGCCAGAACCTCCGCGACATCCTGATCACGCTCGGGTACGACATCGACAAACCGTGGCGCAAACTCCCCAAACGCGAACGCAATTGGATTCTGTTCACCGATGAGCAGCCGACTGTGGAAATCGATCCGAGCCAGCACCCCGTGCAGGCCGATTACTACTACAACGGCACGTTCTCCAGCGCCGAACGCCACGTCCGCCACACGCTCGCCAACTCCCAGAGCGCGATGATGCGTCGCCGCGTTCTGCAGTTCGTCGACAGCGTCGAGTGTCCGGTATGCGGCGGTTCCGGGCTGCGGCCGGAGGCGCTGAAGGTGACATTCGCCGGGCGCACCATCGCCGACTACGCAGCGATGCCACTGGCTGACCTCGCGGAGAACCTGCGCCCGACGGCTTCTCGGACCGACGCCGCACCCGCCTACGAGTCGACGGAGTCTGGCGAGTTCACCGAAGTGGCCACCATGATCGCCGCCGACCTCATCGCACGCTTACAGATACTGATCGATCTCGGTCTCGGTTACCTCACGCTCAGTCGCCGCACTCCCACGGTCTCACCCGGGGAATTGCAACGGTTGCGGCTGGCCACCCAGCTGCGTGCCGGCTTGTTCGGCGTGCTCTACGTGCTCGACGAGCCATCCGCCGGACTGCACCCCGCCGACGCCGAGCCTCTGCTCGACGTTCTCGATCGCCTACGGCGGGCCGGCAATTCGTTGTTCGTGGTCGAGCACGACATGGACGTCGTCCGTCGTGCCGACTGGATCGTCGACGTCGGGCCCGGGGCCGGGGAGCGTGGCGGAAACCTTCTCTACAGCGGTCCGATAGCAGGTCTCGCCGACGTCGAGGAATCGGTCACTCGCAAGTACTTGTTCGACGGGGCCCCGTCGGCATCCCGTGAACCGCGCTCCGCGTCCGGGCGCCTGCGACTGCGTGGGATCTGTTTCCACAATTTGAGAGACCTCGCGGTGGACGTGCCCCTGGGTGTGTACACGGCCGTCACAGGTGTCTCCGGTTCGGGCAAATCGACGCTGGTCGTCAAGGTCCTCGGCGATGTGGTGAACAGCCACCTCGGGACGGCACGTGCAACAGAGGCGGCAGAGGTCGACGACACCGAAACCGACGGCGGGATCATCGATCTCGATCACGACGCGAGCGTGGGTGTGACGGCCGAGGGGATCGAGAAGATCGGCCGGCTGGTGTCAGTCGATCAGCGCCCGATCGGGCGCACGCCGCGTTCGACGCTGGCGACGTACACCGGGTGGTTCGACGCCGTACGCCGCGAGTTCGCCGCGACCCCGGAGGCGCGTCGACGCGGCTGGGCTGCAGGCCGGTTCTCGTTCAACGTGGCCGACGGTCGCTGCCCCACCTGCCAGGGGGAGGGCTTCGTATCGGTCGAATTGTTGTTCCTCCCAGGCACATACGCCACCTGCCCGGCGTGTCATGGCGCCCGCTACTCCGACGAGACACTGGAGGTGCGCTATCGCGGTCGGACGATCGCGGACACACTCGCGATGACGGTCGACGAAGCCTCGGAGTTTCTTGCCGACATCGCCGGCGCTTCGCGCAGTCTGGCCACCCTACGAGAGGTGGGACTGGGATACCTCCGTCTCGGGCAACCCGCGACCGAGCTGTCAGGTGGCGAGGCGCAGCGGATCAAGCTCGCTTCCGAACTGCAGAGACCCCGGCGAGGGCACACCCTCTACGTCCTCGACGAGCCGACCACCGGGCTTCACCCCGCCGATGTCGATCTGCTCGATCGTCAACTGCACCGCCTGGTCGACGCGGGCAACACCGTGGTGGTAGCCGAACACGACATGCGGATGGTGGCGGGTGCCGACTGGGTGATCGACCTGGGGCCGGGAGCCGGTAGCGACGGCGGCCGGGTCGTTGCGACGGGCCCGCCCGAGAAGGTCGCACGGGCGGAAAACAGCCGCACGGCGCCGTACCTGGCTCGGCGACTGACGCCCTCTGCTCCTCCATCGCGCTGATGCGGCACTTCACGGTTGGCTCGAGAAGTAGGGATTCTGACATGGCGGACATGACCGCGCTGCGCGCACACCACCGCGGCGGCCCAGAGGTTCTCGTCGTCGAGCGCGCACCCGTACCGATTCCCGGTCCAGGCGAAGTCCTCATCGAGGTCCACGCCGGTGCCATCACCTTCGACGAGCTGACCTGGCCGGAGACCTGGGAACGCGACGGACGGGACCGAACCCCCGTCATCCCGTCACACGAGGTGGCCGGTGTCATCGCCGCGACCGCGAGCGACGTCACCGACCTCTCCGTCGGTGACGAGGTGTACGGACTCATCCGCTTCGACCGCGACGGCGCGGCCGCCGAATACGTCACCGCACCCGCGGCCGACCTGGCCCCACGACCGACCTCGGTGTCCCACGTCGTAGCCGCCGCTCTGCCACTGGCAGGGCTGACAGCATGGCAAGCCCTCGTCGAGCACGCCGCCGTTCAACCCGGGCAACGAGTCCTGGTCCACGGCGGCGCCGGCGGTGTCGGCGCACTCACCGTGCAGCTCGCCCTCACCCTCGGAGCCGACGTCAGCACCACCGTGCGCAGCGACGCAGCCCGCGACTTCGCCTCCACGCTCGGCGCCCACCACGTGATCGACACCCGCGTCCAGCCGTTCGGCCAGCCAGATGCGTGCTACGACGTCGTGATCGACACCATAGGAGGTGATACCCTCGATCGATCCTTCGAAATCGTCTGTCCCGGAGGGAAAATCGTCACTCTGTCCGCGCCTCCACCGCCAGGGAATGCGGACGTCTTCGGCATCGACGCCACGTTCTTCATCGTCGAACCCGACCGGGCCGCACTCGAGATCCTGGCGCAGTACGTCGACGACGCGCGATTACACGTCGCCATCGCAGGCACCTACCCGCTCGCCGACGGCCGAGCCGCCTTCGACAGCGGCCGCCAGTCAAACCGGCGGCCCGGCAAGACCGTTCTCACCATCCTCGACTAGCCGAAGAAGGAATTCGTGTACGACCTCGAAGACACCATCCGCAGGCGTCACTCGACGAGATTGTTCCTCCGCGACGAACCAGTCCCATCCGAACTGGTCACGGAGGCACTGGAACTCGCAATCCGTGCGCCGTCGAACTCCAACATTCAGCCCTGGCATGTGGTGTTCGCGTCCGGCGCCGCCCGCGACCGCCTCGTCGAAGCGCTCGTCACCCGCGCTGACATCGCCGCCCCCAGCGTGCCGCCGCTGCCCGACCTCTTTGCCCATTATCGCCGGGACCTCGGTTCGCTGGTTTACGGCGCGATGGGTGTCGCGCGCCACGACACCGAAGGGCGGCGCCTTGCCGTCCTCCGCAATTGGGAGTTCTTCCGCGCCCCACTCGCCGGAATCATCTGCATGCACCAAGACCTCGACTACGTTGACGCAGTGGCGGTCGGCATGTTCCTGCAGACGTTCGCACTTGCTCTGACCGCCCGAGGACTGGGCAGTTGCGTCCAAGTCTCCGTCGCCGGCTACCCCGACATCCTCCGCGAGCAACTGCACATCCACGACGAGTACCGCATCTTGTGCGGGATCGCCATCGGATACCCCGACCCCACCTTCCCCGCCAACAACCTCGACGTCCCGCGCAACCCACTCGAGGCCAACGTCACGTTCATCACGGACTAGAAGGCTGTCCTCTCACGCTGCCGGTTCAGACCAGCACCCTCATCAGGGGCGCGGCGCAGCGCTACTCTCGCGGTGCCGCATCGTTTCCCGAGGCCCACGGCGGCAGCGAACCGTTGGTGAGATCGGTGATGGCCCCGTCGAACAAGGCCGCCTCGTCGTCGCCGAACTCCTGGCTGATGAGCCTGCGAGCGGTGTGCACGATGTGCTCGTGCATCGCCCCCGCCGCCGCATCGGCATCGTGGCCGCGCACCAGTTCGAGAATCGCCACGTGGGGCTCGAGGATCTCTTCGATGGATTCGGTCCGCTTCGCCGTGGACAACCCGGTGCGGAGCACGACGTTGCGCAGCCCGTCGACGAAGAGCGCCAGCCGATCATTGCCGCTGACGCTCAACAGCGTCTTGTGAAATCCGCGGTCCGCGATGAGGAATGTTTCGGCATCGTCGGCGATCATCGCCTCGCGCATGTTGTGGATGTCTGCCTCCAGGGCGGCAATGTCGTTGTCCGTGGCGAGGATTGCCGCGGCGCGAGTGGCCGGGACTTCGAGGAGGAGTCGCAGAACGAAGATCTGCCGCAAGTCTTTCGCCGAGCTGTAGAGCACCTGGAACCCGCGGTTGCGTTGCACCTGCACCAGGCCATCGGCGGCGAGCCGGATCAGTGCTTCACGGACCGGCGTCCGGGACACGCCCAGACGGTCGGCGACCGAGTGAACCGTGTGGAGAGTGTCGGGTGCCAGGTCGCCGTTGAGGATGGCCGCGCGCAGGGCCGCCGCGGCCCTGTCAGTCATCGAGCCTTCACTGGTCAGCGGTTGCATCCTGCTCCATTCGTGGTCTGACGGGGCTTCGACCGGCCTTTTACCCGAAACGTCACCGATCGTAGCTGCGCATTGCGCTCCCGCGTGCGAGGTTGACACAGAGCATCTAACATGCGATATGTTACATGTCACCGACTGTGGTCCGCGTCACGATGTGGACAATTGTGGGGAGGAAGCTCATGCGAGCAGCGACGGCGCGCATGCAACCGCGCACACGAGGGGGCCTCTGCACGGCGCTGGCTGCGCTGATCGCCGGTGTGGTGCTGATGCTGTCGGGATGTGCGAGCCTCGAGGCCGGCGCCGCCGGAGACACCTCCGACTACACCCAGTTGAGGACCGGCCAGCCCGAGGATCCGAACGACGGACGTGTCTTGGACTCCCTGCCGGCAAGTGTCCGCGACACCTATGCGGGCTTCTGGCATGCCACGCGCGTCGGGCCGAATCCCTACGCGGAGTGGACGCCGCCCCCGTCGCCGTGGAAATTCTGTTACTCCAGTTCGTATCAGGGCAATTCCTGGCGGCAGGAAGGCGTCGTCGTCGCCAAGGACATCGTCGACCAACTCACGGGGCGCGGCCTCGCCACGGGCGGCCTTCTCGTCACCGACGCCAACAACAGCGCGAGTTTGCAGGCAACGCAGATCACGGCGCTGGTCCAGAAGGGCTGCAACGTCGTCTTCGTGATGCAGCCGCCCACGGTCGGGGTGTGCAAAGCGTTCGACACCGCCCGGCAGGCTGGGGTTTTGGTGGTCGTGATGCAGACCGGCACCGACTGCACCAGCGCCATTCAGTCCGACTTCGGCGCCTACGACGCGGGCCGCACATCCGCCGATTGGTTGATAGCCAAGGTGGGCCGAACCAACGGCCCCATCGTGATGTGCGACGGCATTCCGGGGGTCGCGGCTGCCGAAGCCCGTCAGCGGGGAGCCAGCGACGCCTTCGAGAAGGCGGGCCTCACCGTCGACCACATCACCGGTGAGTGGACGACATCGACGATCAAGTCGCAGATGTTGAGCTACCTGAGCACCCACCAGGGCGCCGTCGCAGGCGTGTGGGACGGTGGCGTCTGCGCGGTCCCCGTCACGCAGGCCTTCCAGCAGGTGGGCCGCACCGTTCCGCCGGTCACCGGTTTCGAAGGCTCCTGCTCATGGCTCGCCAGCTGGAAGCAGACGGGACATGACTCATTCGGGTTCGCCGGTGGTGCCGGGCAGGGGGTCAACGAAGCGTTCCGGGTGGCACTGCGCATGCTGTCCGGGCAGAAGCCGAAGTACAACACCCTTCTCTATCCGCTCGCTCAGATCACCGGCGCGAACGTCGACCAGTTCTACAGGAGCGGAATGTCGCTCAACAGCGCCTGCAACGCGCAGCCGCTCAATGACGAATCGGTCCCGAACTCGTACTACGACGCACTGTTCACCGGTGGCGGTGAACCGGCCCCCTTCGATGCCCACCTCAACGCACTACCGGTGCAATAGGACGCCAGCATGCACGTCTCACCCTCCAAAGACACCGCGGCCCAGTCGATGTCAACGGACGCCCAGAACAGACGAGTCACCGGTCCGTGGCTCGTGGCCCTGGCACCCGTCGCGATGTTCGTCGTGCTCGCAACGGCCACCCCCGAGGTGCTCTCCCGCTCGGGAATCATGTCGTTGCTCGTGCTCTCGGCGTTGTTGGGCATTGCCTCGGTCGGTCAGACCTGGGCGGTGATGATCGGCGGGATCGACCTCTCGATCCCGGCCACGATCGGAATGGCCAACGTGTTGCTGACGACGCTCTACGCCCACGGGTGGGGCTTCGGTGAGATCGTCGCACTGCTCGTCGTCCTCTCGTTGATCATCGGCGCCGCCAACGGGATTCTGTCCAGCCTCTTCGGACTGCACCCGCTCGTGGTGAGCCTCGGCGTCGCGTCGGTGGTCATCGGCGGCGTTCTCATCGCGGTCGACGGGAACACCGGAGGGGAGGTGCCCGGTTTCATCACCACGGCGGTCTCGCCCATCGGGTCGTTCCTTGGCATCGGAATCCCGGCCGCAGTGGTGATATGGGGCATCGTCGCGGTCGCGGCCATCTTCGCCGAGCGCCGCACCGTCATCGGCCGGCACATCTACGCACTGGGTTCCAACGTCACAGCCGCCCGGTTCGCGCTCGTCCGCCCGATGCTGGTGAGGGTGGTCGTCTACACGGTCGGCGCTCTCTGTGCCAGCGCCACCGGAGTGCTGCTCGGGGGGTTCAGCGGCGGGGCATCTGTGGGCATCGGCGCGCCGTATCTGTTCTCCACCATCACCGCCGTCGTCGTCGGCGGGACCTCCCTGCTCGGCGGCGCCGGCAGCTATGGCCGAACCATCGCCGGAGTCCTGGTCACCACCAGTTTCACCACGCTGCTCATCGGTTTCGGTGTCGGTCCCAACATGCAGCAGGTGATGCTCGGGGTGGCGATTCTCATTCTCATCACCGTGTACGGACGCGATCGCCATGTCGGACAACGACTCTGAGGACACGCCGATGACGACCACCATCTGTGAGCTGGCCGACGTGACGCATCGCTACGGTGCCACTGTCGCACTCGAGGACTGCAATCTGGAGCTCCGTGCGGGTGAGATCCACGGCCTCGTCGGGGAGAACGGCTCCGGCAAGAGCACCGTGGTGAAGTTGCTCAGCGGCATCATGCGACCCACGGCCGGTGAGATCCGCGTCGCCGGCAGCGCCGCCGCGCTTCGCTCGCCGGCCCATGCTCAGCGCAGCGGCATACAGACGGTCTTCCAGGAGACGCTGATCGCCGACGAGTGCACCGGGTTGGAGAACATCTTCGCGGGAACCGACGGGATTTTTCGGCGCAAGCGTTCGCGCACAGCGGAAGTCACGACCGCGACCGAGGTGCTGGAGCGGCTGGGCGCATCGCCGTCCATCCTGACGGCGTCACCGTTTCAGCTCACCCTCGCCGAGAGGCAGGTGCTGACGCTGGTCCGTGCGTTGGTTCGCCCCTGGAAATTGCTGATCCTGGATGAAGCGACGTCCGCACTCGACCTGGTGACTCGCGATCGTTTGTTCGAGCTCCTCCGAGACGAGCGCGGCAAGGGCGGAAGCGTCCTGTTCGTGTCGCATCGGATGGACGAGTTGCAGATCCTGATCGACCGCGCAACAGTGCAGCGCTCGGGCCGCACGATCGGCACCGTCGACCGGGCAGACGCGTCACCGGGGTGCCTTCTCAGCATGATGAGCGGCCGCAGCGAGGCCGAGCATCGCGTCGAGTCCGTCGAACGGCGCGATCGGGCAGACCGGGGCGTGGCGGCCCGGCTCGACGGCGTGACCCTCGATCCCGCGTCCCGACCCATCGACCTGGAGGTCCGCCGAGGCGAGATTCTCGGGGTGGCCGGACTCGACGGTCACGGTGGGATCCCGCTTCTCGAAACCATCGCCGGTGTTCGGGCCCCCATGTCGGGCCAGGTCCTGATTCACCGATCG
>Ga0247757_10000769_pt1 | contig 24941 bp, 22 predicted proteins | sample UWRJL126311R4_FD_180929 | JGI IMG/M metagenome (GOLD analysis project Ga0247757, IMG submission 180929) | Plant litter microbial communities from Arlington Agricultural Research Station in Wisconsin, United States - UWRJ-L126-311R-4 | ecosystem: Environmental > Terrestrial > Plant litter >...
TTGGCACCCCAGCGTCTTGGCAACGTCCTTCGCATCCGTCCGGGCAACCGCGTCCTGACCGCGGGAGGCGGCGTGACCTACAACGCCTGAGAGCTGTGCAGGTCAGCGAGCGAAGGCCAAGAGAGCGCGACGGAGGGGATTTTCGTCGAGCCGCCGCTTAGCTTCTCCTTGCTGGAGTGTTTGCTCGAAATAGGGGCGAGCTCAAGGACGCGGGACTTGGGCCAGTCGGGGAGCAGGTAGAACAGATCGCGCAGGTAGCGCCAAGGCTCGATGCCATGGAGTTCGCAGCTGGCGATCAGAGAGATGAAGGTGGTGTTGGCGAGGGCTCCGTCTTCGGAGCCGACGAACAGCCAGTTTTTACGACCGACGGCTTCTTTTCGCAGGTTTCGCTCGGAGATGTTGTTGGTCATCGGCAAGCGACCGTCGTCGAGGAAACGCTCGAGGGCCTTTTGCTGGTTGATGGCGTAGCCGATAGCCGTGTCCATCGGCGAGTCGTCGAGGACGAGGTCTTGCTCGGAGCGGCACCAGGCGAAGAAGTCTCGAACGATGGGGCGGGATTTCTTGTCGCGCGTCGCCTCCTCCTTCTTTCGGGCAACATGTATACGGATCGTGACGTTGTTCTCGAATACGCGCTATTGGACGTCCACTCTGTCGACGCTGCCGGAACGCCCCCCGTCTCACTTCTGTCAATCTGCCATTAGGAACTCGACCTCGCTTTTACGAGGTCGAAGAGCATGCCGAGCTGAACGTCTCGCACGATCAATGCCAGCGGTTGCGCGACCCTGATGCCGCAGCCCTCTATGACTACCTGAGGGCCCGCACGATACCCTGCGGCTAAAGCCGATCCAAGTCAGTCCCGTTTTCTAGGTCCCGCTGGATGGAAGAGCAGCGCCGCGGCGTCGGTATCGGAACGGGACTTGCCAAAGCACAGCCCCGTAAGCTCCCCGTCGCTCACGATCGGCGTCACGCTGTACCCTTGGTCCCGGAGGACTTTCAGCGCCATCAAATGGCGTTTCGTCCTTAACATCGCCGCCTCCTCCCTCAACTTAGTCGCTTCTGCGGAACGCAGCTCCTGATCGACCTCGAGAAGAGTTGCTCCGCGGGTTCCCTCAATCTGAAGACTGCGCGCCTTCGCCAGTCCCTCCGCGACTGCGACCTCCATCTGCGCGGTCTGCGCCTCATAACCGCGGAGTTTGGCCTTGCCCGCGTCGAGGCCGAGCGCCGCGTACTCCTGAAGTTCACTTTTGAAGTGGCGATTTCGCGGCAAGACGAAACGTAATGTGTTGCGAAGCCAGATCTTGAAATGGGCCCACCGACCAAGGCCATCCCGTTGGGCTGGCGCTACATCAATCTTCAATATCCCACGCGTGTTTTCGGGTTCTGCGAGCAGCCTACGCTTCAACGGGTCGCCCTCAGTGATTGCGATCGACCTTCGGACGCTCCCGGCGGAAGGAAACCGCGGCCGACAATTTGCAGCGGTTCGCCAAAGGCGCTCGCTAACGTTTCAGCGATGAGGGCCGCGTCCTTGGGCGTCAGTGTTTCAAGATCGAAGTACAAGGAGAGTGGTTCGACTCGCGAAGCCAAGTCGAGGTCAAGCTCTTCGGAGGAAGAGATCGCAGACCTTGAGTCTTGACGAGTCGCGTGAGCTGCAATGAATCCGGTTGCGATAACCGTCACCTTGAGGGTGTCAGCCATGTTCTCGTCGATACTTGCACCGAAGATGATATTCGCGTCCTCGTGCGCTTGCTCTTGAACGAGCGAAGCCGCCTCTTGGATCTCCTTCATCATCATGTCCGGACCGCCGACCACGTTGATCAGCATGCCGGTTGCGCCGTGGACGGAGACATTGTCCAGGAGCGGGGATTGAACGGCTTGCTCGGCCGCCAAGCGCGCGCGCCCCTCGCCCTTCGCGCAGCCCGTGCCCATCAAAGCACGGCCCATACCAGCCATCACCGTGCGCACGTCGGCAAAATCGACATTCACGATGCCATCCAGGGTGATCAAGTCACTGATGCCACGCACCGCTTGAAACATCACTTCGTCCGCCTTGCGGAATGCTTCGACGAACGTCAAGTCGCCGTCCGCGAGCGTCATCAGCTTCTCGTTCGGAATCGTGACTAGTGTGTCGACGTGTTCAGATAACGCGGCCAGGCCCGCTTCCGCGCGACGCATACGCTGCTCGCCTTCGAAGCCGAATGGCTTGGTCACGACGCCGACGGTGAGCGCGCCAGCCTCGCGGGCGAGTTGCGCGATCACCGGCGCGGCGCCCGTGCCCGTGCCGCCGCCCATGCCGGCCGTGATGAGCACCATGTCGGCGCCCTGCACGAGCTCCTTCAGACGTTGCATGTCTTCCAAGGCAGCCTGGCGGCCGCGCTCTGGGTCGGCGCCTGCACCCAGGCCGCGGTTTACGTTCTGCCCAATCGCGATCTTCTCGGCTGCAGAATTGGACTTTAGGGCCTGGGCATCCGTGTTCACGGCAATAAACTCGACACCTTCGATGCCGAAGTGGATCATCGCGTTTATGGCGTTGCCGCCAGAACCGCCGACACCGACGACCTTGATGCGCGCTGGGTAGGCACGCTTCTCATCGGCGAACTCTATCGAGAATGACATATGGGCTCCGCTCCCCGTTCGGTCGAAGCATATTATAGCAGGCGAGTTGAAAGCGCAGCAAACATAGTGCCGGGTGCCGGGTTGCTCGATTTCTTCGGCACTCCGAGCAACTGCGTTCAGCCACGACCCGACTTTCAGGTCATGCCTGATTGCTGGATCTGCGCTTTCCGATTGCCCCTGCCACGTTCACGCGCCAAACGCGCCGACGTCACTCGGGGTGCCGAGGCTACCCGCGCACCGAAGAGTCCGAGTTTGGTAACTTCTCCAAACTATTCGAGCGCGATTGACACTCGCGCCCAGAGCTGCTCGGAGAGATTGGGCGGGCTCGCTCGGGAGGTGCCGATGGTTCGACGAAATGATGGCGGGGTGAATCGCTGGGCTCGTTTCTGGGCGGCGGTGCCGAGCGGGGCCGTGCCCGAGCCGCCGGCTACGCGCAGGGGTTGCTCTCACCGCCAAGGCGTCTGCGGTTGCAGCCGCGGGCAGGTGCAGTGCTGTGACGGGTCGGGCAGTCCGTCGTGCACGTGCTGACGTGAGGAGGTCGAACAAATGACTACGGCTCGCGTACACACGGCCCGAAGTTGAAACACCGCCGACACCTCGGCTTGATATCTCGCTGGACCATGCGTTCAATTTGCGCGGGCGCGCTAAACGTTAAGGGAAGACTCAGCCAATGTCGGGGGTAGCGGCATTCTGGTCGGCGGCGACCGCGATTGTCACCGCGCTCATCACCATCTCCTTTGAGGGGACGAAGCTCGCCGCTGCACAGAAGGCGCAACGGGAGACCGCGGCCAAGCTCGAGGACATGTCCGCCAAATCCGCGACGTGCGAGACCCAGCGGCAGTTCGGGAGTTCCGAACAAGTGCGCTTAACTGGGGAAAGCGAAACGCTTTCGCAGGAGCGGGATAAGCTCGTGCGCCGGCTCGCCGCGGCTACGGCTGTCGGCCAAGGCAGGGAGCTTCCGGACCGTTCGGAACTCGACGCGGTGCTTGGTCTCTGGGACTGGATCGAGATCCCGCTGGTCGGATCGACAGCGATCCTCGAGTTGACCCGGGTGGGAGGTGACGGGGTTGTCTTTCGCCTCGGCGGCTGTCAGAGCCCAAGATCGCCGGATGCTCTCATGCAAGTTGCTGGCGTTCCTGCGTTTAAGCTGGATCGCACTAGAACTCAGCAAACTCTCCAGTTGTCGTCGTCATGTTGCAGTAGCCGCTACGCTGCGTGCGACCAAACCACGCTCCAGAACTTTTCGATCACGCTCACCGAATTCGATAAGGACTACTACCGTGCTCATATCTTGGCGAAAAGTGATCGTTGAGTCCGCGACCTGGCGAACTGGTAGTTTGATACTCGTCACGACGCTGACACTTACCGGCTGTGTCTCTTCCGGCGCCTTCGATGAATTTCGCGCGAAACAAGACCGTCGCGCGCAGGTCGGGCAACAGGGGCGCGAGGAACTTGCAAAGCATATCGCCAAACTCGACGAGCGGGTTTCGAGCCTGGAAGCCGCGTTGAGCGACGCGCAAAGTCTAGCGTCCAGCGACCACGCACGTGTCAACGACCTTGGCCGCATGCTCGAAATCGCTCAGAGAGAGCTAGATATCCTCCAGTTAGCGATTGAGCGCAGCCGATAGGTCAAGCGAGTAGCCGACCTTCGGCTTCATGCGCTCGGCAGTCGCGGCGCCGCTGCTGCGCCTCTCCGCAACTCTGGCGCAGCGCAGGAACCAGCCGCGGCTCCGCGTCGACCCTCCCGCACGCTTGATTGCAGGCTCTGTTCGCCTCGCGCGCTTGTCACCTGCACGTTTATGACGCGCCTACGCCGCTCCGTGCAACGATACCGAGGGGATGGCAACCGATCGGTTGGCTGGAGCTTGTAGCGACCGCGCATCGGCACTCAGCCGACCCGGATCAAGCGCTCAGCCTGGGCGAGCATCCGCGAGCATCGCCCCAAAAATCGTGCTCAATCACGCGCCGGTACCGCCGTGAACGGGACGCCGGGGCCAACGCGGAAATGCGGTAAACCACGAACGCCGGCTCCGCGAACACGATGTGGTGCTCGCCCGTGCAGACGTGCGCACCGCCAAAGCCAACAATTCGTTCGAGCCATTGCCCTGGATGATATCCGCCGTCGGCACGCCGTGCTCGGCGGCAATGCGCACACGCAGCCGGAACGCATTCGCGTCCGGATAGCGATGCACGTCATTCACACCGCTAGCGCTGCTAGAGAGGCGTCGCCCGAGGCAGCGCGGTGCCATGATCGCGTGATGGGTCCAAGCACAAGGCGTTCGCCGATCGGGGACGCTGCCCCCGCACCAGAGCCGACCGACTTGCCGGCTCGGGACGACGCTCGATCTGCGCGAGACGCGCAGCACCTCGGTCAAGTATTCCGGCAATGTCGAGACTGGCTTTGTTCGTGTCATAGCGTGCAGTTCGCGTGAGTGAACTTATCAGGCGCGACTGGCGATGCCTGAGGAAGCCGCGCGGCCCGATGAAATTTTGGCGGTTCCCGGCATTTCAAGGTGCGGTCGGCCGCACCTCGGCCAGTGAGAGCGCCCCCGGTCATTCTCGCCAGGGACCTGCCCCGATCAAAAAAGGAAAAAGCTCGCCGAGCCGTCACCTTTCGAGTTCCGCGCTTCTCTAGAGGGTGGCGAAGAAAACTCGATGCTTCGGCATCACACCGGGAGGTTTTTCATGGTCCGCTCGAAATTAGTCACTGCACTGTTCAGCGTTGGGCTGTTGTATTGTGCCGCGCTTGCCGGAGGGTGCAGCAGTGGCTCGCAGGCCGAGGAGTCTGCGGCAACTGGCACGGGGACGGTCAGTATGCCGCTCGTGACAACGGTGGGCTCGCACACGTATCGTTTGCAGGGAGGCATGTACTTCAACGGGCCGACGTTCACGTCCCTCGATATCTCGGCGGACGCACCAGTGCTCACGGCCACGCTGCCGACGGGCAGCTATTCGGCGTACCTCTACTATTGGTCGCTGACGCGAGATGACGGCACGGGCAATTTCGTGCCGGTTTCGGCGACGTTGGTGTCGAACAGCCAACCCACCTTCAGCATCTACAATCAAACCACGACCACGATCTCTTTTCAGTTCGAGACGGACGGTCAAATCGTGACCGTGGGAGCGGGGCAACTGAACGTGGCGATTGACGTGCACGAGGCCGCGTCCGTATGCACCGTCTTGGGGGATGATTGTTCAGCCGAGAGCTGGTGTGCGCCCACTGAGCTCACGGGGGCGGCGTTGCGTTGTGTCGCAAGCGGTCCGGTGGCGATTGGCCAGAGCTGCACGGGTCCTTCGGATTGCAGCGCGAACTCGTCTTGTTTCGATTTGGGAGCGGGCGCACGATGTCATCGGTTGTGCACCAGCGCGGAGTTCAACCAGCCGTGCGGGGGCGATGAGATCTGCACGCCGAAGAGCACGAGTTATGGGGTGTGTGTGCCAAGCCCGGCGAGTAACGGGGAGGCAGGAGGGTCCGGCGAGTGAGCGACCGAGGCGAGGACTAAAAGTGAAAGTAACAGACCCCTCTGCAGCCGCCGAGCGTTGGCGGAGCGCTGAAGACACGGCGTGGTCCGGTCGTTGCCGGACCACGCGCTGGAGCGTGGTGTTCGCGGCCGCCGCAGGAGGGGCCGCTGCGCGCACGGCGCTCGCTCAGCTGTATCGGGCGTATTGGTATCCGGTGTTTGCGGTGCTCGCTAAGCGGTGCGGGCCGCAGGCGGCGGCTGAGTTGACGCAAGCGTTCTTCGTCGAGCGCTTGGTCGATCAGGGAGATTTGAAGCGGGTACGGCCGCGGCCTGGCGAGCGCTTTCGTGGTTGGCTATTCACCGCGGCGCGTCGCTTCTTGCTGACCGAGCTGCAATTCGAGCGCCGGCAACGGCGGGATGTGCGGCGAGCCGTGGCGTTCGTCCATGATCCCGAGAGTGATGAGCACGGGCCGCGCGTGTGCGCGATCGCCGACCCGAAGCTCGACCCGGAGGAACAGCTCGGCCGTGAGCAAGCGTTGGAATTGCTTTCGACCGTGTTACATCGCTTGCGGCGGGAGTACTGCGCGCATGCCGCAAGCGCCGGGGTCGACGGCGCGCTGCGCTTCGACGCGCTGAAGGTCTTTTTGCCGGGGCGCGATACAGAGTCGGCGAAGTACGAGGCCGTCTCGGTGGCGCTCGGTTTGGACGCCGGCAACATCAAGCGGCTCGTGCGTCAGTTGCGCAAGCGCTTCGGGGCTTTGTTGCACGAGGAGCTGGCGAAGCGCGTCTCGAGTGACCGCGATCTGGCGAGCGCGAAGCGCATGTTGTGTCAGTCACTCGTGACGCGCGGCGAGCCGTAAGCCGTGGAACGCTGCCGTGAGGGTCATTGGGTCCCCAGCGATGCGCCCGAGCAGTTGTGCCCGGAGTGTTTGCTGAGCCTGGCCGAGCCGGAACCGGAGCCGGAGTTGCGCCAAGTTGGCCCGTTTCAGCTGCTCGGGGTGCTTGGCCAAGGCGGCTTTGGGCTCGTGTATCGCGCGCGTCGCGAGGGGTCGCAGGAATGGGTCGCGCTCAAAGTGTTGCGCAACTTGGAGTTCGCTGACGCGCGAGGGATTGACAAGTTCCGCCGCGAGCCCTTGCTGTCGGCCAAGCTCGACCCGCGCTATGTCGTGCAAGTGCTCGAGGTCGGCGAGCACTTGGGCGTGCCCTACTTCACCATGGAATACATGGCGGGCGGCACCTTGCGCGCTCGGCTGAGCGACTATCGCGGCGCACCACAGCGGGCCGCGCAGCTCATGATCGAGATCGCGACGGCCGTGCACTATTTGCATCGTGATTCGGTGCGGCCCGAGCGTGAACCGATCTTGCACCGCGATTTGAAGCCAGAAAATATCTTGTTTGGCGCGCACGGGCCGCCGCGCATCTCCGACTTTGGCATCGCCAAGCTGGCCACGGGCAACATTTGGAAGCACGACACGCATCCCGTCGGTTGTGCCTGCTACGTGGCGCCGGAGCAGGTCTTTCCGACGCGTGAGCGAGAGCTCACGGCCGCCGCTGACGTGTACGCGCTAGGGGCGATTCTGTACGAGCTGTTCACGGGCCGTCCGCCGTTCGACGGCACGGACGCGGAGATCCTGTATCAACTCAAGCGCGATGAGCCCGTGCCGCCGAGCCGGCTCACTCCCGGGCTCGATCGCTTTTTGGAAACCGTAGTGCTCAATGCGCTGGAGAAAGATCCCACTCGCCGTTACCGTTCGGCAGCGGCGTTCGCGCAAGATCTGGAACGCGCTCTGCAGCAACGCCCGCCCGAAGAGATCCCCGTGGTTGCGCCCACGGCTCGCGTCCGCACCTGGCTGCGCAAACATCCACTCACGGTCGGCGCGGGGGTGTGGCTCGCGTCACTGCTGGTCGTGATCGCGTTGAGCGCGCGCTCAGAGCTCAACGCGCGAACCAGCGATCTCGACCGCGAGCAGCAGATCAACGCTTCGGTCGCCGGCATGCAAGCCGTCGCGGTGAACCTGCAATTGCAAGCCTATCGGCACCGCATCGCCGAGCTCGCCCAAGATCCCGAGGTGATTGCATTGCTCGAAGCGGCGTCGGTCTCTACGCCGTCCGAAGTCCTGATCACGCGCCTCGCGCCCTTCGATACCCTGTTCGTGATGTGGCCGAGCGGCGTGCAACGCGCTCGCACGTCCGCCAAATCTGCCGAGTATTTACGGCGCAACTTCGCCTTTCGAGACTACTTCGACGGCGCACGCCAGCTCGCGCCCGAAGCCTGCGCGAGCACGCCCTCGGGCGCAGCGCCGCGCAAGGCCCACATCGCGCGTGCCTACACTTCGGAAAGTGACGGGCACTTCGAGTTCGCGATCTCGGCCCCCCTATGCCGAGACGGGCGCTGGCTCGGCGTGCTCGGCGGCACCATCGCGACCGACGAACTCTTGGGCGCCGTGAAGTTGCTCGACGACCATCACGGTCGCATCGCCGCCGTCCTCGGGCCTCGCGATCGCGAGCGCGGCGCTCCGTTGCCGCTGCCCAACGACCTCACGTTCATCGTTCACCCCGGCCTCACCCGCGGGCAAGCGCTCACCCTCCAAAACCCCGCGCCCGCGACCATACGCTCCGCGCTCGGCCTCTCGCTCACGCCGCAAACCCCTCGCACAGCGCCGCGCATCGAGCCGAGCAGGGTTTTAATGGTCACGCACGCCGTCGTGTGCCGTCGCAGCCTTCGGCGTCGCGTTGCGTCACGTCGGGATGGGCCGGCAAGCGCGCGGCTCAGGTGCCTTGCGTGAGCGCGACCACAGACACGACGAGCACGACCGCGCCGACCGCAACCACGACGCCTGCGGGCATCAACTTCTTGGTGCGCAAGAGTGCCGGCAAGAAACGCGCGATCAGGGCGAGCGCCGTGACCGCACCCAACCCCGCGCCCCACCGAACCGACCCAGTTGCCACCAGGCCCGCCGCGAGATCGAGCAAAGCAGAGCTGATGATGCCCGCGATCAGTGACGCGCGGCTCTTGGCCTTCAGGTAACCGATCAGCCCGCCCACCAGGACCAAGGCACCGTAAACAAAGAGCAGAGCGGGGAGCACGGAAGTCATGGCGGGCTTGTAGCACCGGACTGTGCGGGCTCGCCGCGCCTCGCACTCGACTGGTGCCGGTGCAGTCGAAAGCCGTAAGATGTTCGGGCCGAAATCGCGCGAGCTGCACTCTGATGGGCATGAGCGCGGCACTGAAGGCGTCGCGTCGTACTGCGCTCAGCTTGGCGGGCGCTTTCGGAAAACGGCGCGCAACGTGAGCCAGATCAACGCGAGGGCGCCTGCGCCAAGGAGCAGTAAGCCGACCATCGCCAACCAGTACGGGTGCGCGCAATGCCCGGGGGCTTCTGGTCCGAGGCCGGGGCACTCCATCATGATCAGGTCCGCGAGTGATCTCGCATAGCACTCGGAGTACGCACCAGCCGTCAGCAAGCCGCCCGCGGCCCACCACCACTTTCGCGAGCTAGTAGCCACGCGCACCTTCTGCGCCCGTTGCGGTTGCTGCATCGGCATTGGGATCGGCGGGCGGTTTGCAATTCTCGATCACGCTTGCCGCAAAAGTTTGGCAATCATTGAAGGGAGGAGCCCACAAACCAATGTACTTGCCGATCTCGAGCTCTTTGTTCACGCATTCAGGGTCGGCTTCGATCGGGTCGCAGATCACGCTCGGGTTCCCTATTTCCGAGGAGTGATCGTTGATGCACATTGGGCTGAGCGGCAGGTCTACGCGACCGTGACCCGGGACGCCATCGCCACAATGACCCGCCCCCGCAGCGGTGGCGTTGGTCATGAGATAGTGGTGTTGAAAGCCGGTGTACTCCTTGAGAGGCACGTCGGCAATCCGGCGGCAAAGGAGGACGCCGGTCGAACCCGCGTTTACCCCGTTCGGGATGCCAGAAAACGTGCGAGACCGTTCTACCAGCTGTTGAACCGCTGGCGACGAGGGCGACGAGGGCGACGAGGGCGACGAGGGTGAGGGGCTTGCCGCAGGCGGGGTCGCGGGAGCCGACGACGGCGTCAGGCAAACGGAATCGCTGGCGGTGGGATCAGGCGGGTAGCAGGCGTTGACCTGACTCTGAGAACTGGACGAAATTGGATTGGGCACGTGAAAACCTCCGTGTCCCTGTTCGGTCCGAGCTCCATTCCGGTTGCGAGTTCTGAAAAGAAAAAAGAAGCGCGCCGCCGAAGGCTGGGCCGGTTGCGTCGTGCTGGTTGACCATCAACCCAAACTCTTCACGGTCGATTCGCGGTAAAATCGCGATCGCGGGCGACGACGCGAGCGCAAGGCGACCCTGAAAGGTGCGGCTGATATCGCCGGCCCCGCATCCGTGCGTGTCGGATCGCAATCGGGCGGGTAGGCGCTACGCGGCTTTGACGCGTGCGTTGTAGGCGTCGAGCGTTTTGCGCCAAGCGGGGCGGTCGTTGCAGCGCGCGCGGTAAGCGAGGATATTGGCGCAGGGTTCCAGCAGCGCCGGGTCGGTGCTGCCGCCGAGCACGTGGGTCATCAGGATGTCGGCCACGGTGAATTCGTCGGTTGCGATGTACTGGCGGTTGGCCAGCCAACCATCGAGTTGTTCGAGGCGCATCTTGGCCCAATCACGCAAGGCGCCGCTGGGTTTGCTGCCCTGGCCGCCGCTCAGGTTGACGAACCACAGGGAAAGCACTGGGACCTCGATGCTGTTCAGCGCGGCGACCGACCAGCGCAGCACCTGCGCTTCACTCGCGAGATCGCGCCCCATGAGTTTGCCGTGCTTGCGTGCGAGGTACAGCAAGATCGCGCCGGACTCGGTGACCCGCACGCCGTCGTCTTCGATCGCCGGGATTTGCCCGAATGGGTTGAGCGCGCGGTACGCGGGGGTATCGAGGTCGTGGTTCGGATGGTCCATGCCTACGATTTCGTACTCGAGGCCCATCTCTTCTGCCGCCCACAGCACGCGCAAATCGCGAGTGTTCCCGCGTGCACCAGCATTGACCCGAGCAAAGCCGTAAATTTTGAGCATGTGAGACCTCTCCCGTTCGCGAGCGCGGTTACCTTTCGCGCACAGTACTATTTCAGGAGACGCAGATGTACGGAAGGCCCGTGACCGAATTGTCGAGGGCGAGTCAGCTGACGTCCAGTACTCGCCCCATGCTGATCCGTTCTTCGACGTCATACCCGAGGCTGCGATAGAGCGCGACGACCGCGCTGTTCGTCGCGCGAACTTGCAGATTCACCTTCCGACAGCCCAGTTTGCGCAGCCCAGACTCCGCGGCCCGAACCATCTGGCTCGCGAACCCGCGCCGCCGCCACTCCGGTGCGACTGCCAAGTGATAAATCCAACCGCGAACGCCGTCGAACCCGGCGATCACGGCCGCGACGAGCGCTCCATCCACCGTACCCACGAGCAGCAACTCGGGCTGCACCTCGAGCTTGTTGTCGATCATCGCGGCGGGAGCATTCCGTGGTGGATCGTCCGGGAAGACGCCCGCCCAGAGTTGCACGAGCGCATCGCGATCGGTCTCTTCGAATGGCCGGATCGAAACCGTCTGGGCGGATGTCATTGGGGGCCTAGGTTCTCTCTGAAGACTGCGCCAGTCTAGCCCGAGCGCGCTTTTGCTGGGCAAAGTGGTCGCCGCTCGGGCGATGGATGCGTCGTGCCTTCACGCGTTCCGCGAGGCTCCGCACTTTGCCAGCGAAAGTGGTTCACGCAGTGCAGATTGCTTCGTGCGCGACGCCGAAGGCTGTGCCGCAATAGGCCGTGCTCAGCGACCATCAACAACCTCTCAGATGCCTCGCTGTTTGCCTGCACGTTGACGCGTCATCGTCATCTTACGCGACTCGAGCGAACGATCGATCCTGGTTGGGCGAGTGTCCCAGCCTTCGGCGTCGCGATGCGCCTGCCGGTCGCGGTGATTCGGCCAAGACCTCCATCTAAGCAATCCCGGGGCATGTTCGATCGCACCACGGCCGAGCGCTGCACTTGGTCGTCGTCTTTGTGTCATCGCGAGTGTGAGGGAGCAGCAAAAGTCGTTCAGGCAGTACTTTTGCTGCACGAGACGAGGCCGCGCTCGACGCGGCGTGATTCACGCGAGACGCGCATCGCCGGTCCTGGCCACCTACTCGTTTGCGTTGCGCGCGGCGGACAATCCTGCGAGGGTCCGGCCCGAGCTAGCATGCCCCATGTTCCGAACAGCCTGGGCGCTCCGGGTCTGTTGTTTCCGGCGCTGCTAGGAGCCGCTTACTTCAGCCGTTGCTTGGGCGCGATCGTGTTCCCCGATCAGCGGCAAAGCGTGCGCGCGCTTGCGGGTATCACGCTCGCGTTGGCTTTTTACACCGCGGGTTTGCAGGTGTTGCTGTATGCAAACCGGTTGCGGCTGCCGGTGTTGCTGCTGGTGTTCGTGGCTTCGCTGGGAGCTGCGCACGTATTGGCGGCTCGCAAGCACGCGGGGAACGTGGAGCGCGAGCGCGAGCCGCGCTGGGCCGTGCTGTCGGCGCTGCCGCTGTTCGCGACGGTGGGGGTCGCGTTGGGCGTAGCTTCGCTTGCCGCTTATTGGTTGCCCATCTGGCAATGGGACTCACTCGGTTACCATCTGCCGTTCGTCAACTTCGTGCTGCAAGGGGGCGGCTTCGCCGAGCTGCCGTACGATGTTCCGTATCTCTCCACTTACCCGCGCAACGTGGAGCTTTTGTTCACGGCGTTGCGCGCGTTGTTGCCCGACGATCGACTGGTCGACTGCGCGCAGATCCCGTTTGGTCTCATCGCCGCACTGAGTACGGCGGGGATTGCGCGCGTGCTGGGCGCGCGGCGCATCGATGCTTGGTGCGCGGGCGGGCTTTGGTTGTTGTTGCCGGCCGTGTTTTTGCAGCTCCCGACCAATTACATCGATGTCGCTACGGCCAGCTTCTTTCTGCTCGCGGTCTTTTTTCTGATCGCGGAGACCGATCGGCGGACGCTGCTGTGCGCGGGGCTGGCCATCGGTTTGTTTCTCGGTACGAAGCCGAGCGCGCCGCCTACGGCGGCACTGCTTGCGGTCGCGCTGTTGGTGCGTGCGCGCGGCGCGCGGCAACTGGGCAGCGGGCTATTGGCCGTCGGCTTGGCGGGTGCGCTGGGGCTGGAGGCGTACGTCACCGAGTTGATTCGGCATGGGAACCCGGTGTGGCCCGCGACGGTGGCCATTGGTCCGTTCGAGCTGCACGGCACGATTTCGATGAAGGAGCTGCTGAGCTCCGGCGCAGGGGCACAAAAAGTGGCGGGGTCGCTGCCCGTACGCATTCTGAAATCTTGGTCGAGCTTGGATGCCATGCCGCTGTTCGACATGCGCAAGGGCGGGCTCGGTGTGGCGTTTTGGATGAGTCTACCGTTGGCCGCGTATACGCTGTACCGGGATCGGCGCGGCTGGCCGCTCGTATTTTTGTGCATCGCGCTCGTGACGCCGGATCCGGCCGTGGTGCGCTACGTGCTGGCTTTCCCGGCCTTGCTGCTGGCTCTGGCGTTCACCGCGCTGGCGCGGCTGTCGGCGGGCCGTGGGCAAAGCGTTGCGGCGGCGGCGCGCATGGTCGCGGCCGGGCTCGGAATCCAGTCGCTGGTCTACGCCATTCCTGGATTGCACGGCGAGGGCCCTCCGTTGCTCGATTATGCCGGTTTATCGTGGGCGGAGCGCGCGGTGGCGGTGGGCGCGAACGGGCCGCCAACGGAGTTCGTTGCGGCGCGTGAACGCTTGCTCGCCGGGGACGTTGCCGTGTACGACCGCGCGCTGTGGCTGCCTTACCTGATGTGGCGCAGTGATCTACAAAACCGCGTAGTGCGGATCCCGGACCAAACGAATCGTGACGACTTGCGTCGCATGCTGAACGAACCGCGAGTGCGTTTGGTGGCCGCTGGTACGGACCAACCCACGTTACCCATCGTGCGCGAGATGCCCAATCGTTTCGAGCCACTCTTCGAGTGTAGGGAGCCATGCGTCGTTTTCTGGAACCGGTGATCCTCGGCACAGCTCTGCTCTTCGTTGCCCGCGCGGGCTTCGCCCAGGGCGCCAAGGCGCCCGTGTCTTGCGCGCCGGTCGAGCAAGAGCTGAGCGCAGCACAGAACGCCCTCGAGCAGACGAAACGCGAGCTCGAAGGCACGCGCGCTCGCGCCGCGGATGCCGAAGCCGCGCGCGCGGAGCTCACGCAACGTGAGCAAGAGTTGAACGCCAAGCAGGGCGAGCTCAACGCGTGTCGTGGGGATGAACAGAACCTGTGCGCCGCGACCGGCGCATTCGCGCGCGCACTGGGCACGGGTCGCGTGCAGGCGGACGGCCTCGAAGCGTGCATTGCGCCGGGGGATCGCCGCGCGTTGGTCGAGCAATTCTCCGGGCTTTCGAACGCTTCGGCCGCGCTCGCGCAACTCGGGGCTTTCTCCGCGGGGGAGACCGATCTCAAACCTGGTCTGCGCGGGAGCGCCGGCTCTCGACTCGAAAAGCTGGTGGCGCGGTTGCTCGCCCAGGGCAATGGCTCACCGCTCGTGTATCGCCGCTTGCTGCTCGAGGCGCTGCGCTTGGTCGCGCCCGAGAACGCGGCGCGTTTGCGCGCGCCCGGCGCCGTCGAGCGTTGGTTTACGTCCAAAGATCCGCTGGACAGCGCGCTCGTCGCAGAGGCACACGCGGGCGTGACCGTGGCGGCCGCCACCGCCGGCAGCGCCGCACCGCTGACGACCGCGCTGCAGCTCGTCACGGCGTACGAGCTGCTCGCGCAATGTCGTGAAGCGAGCCCGGCGCGCGAGTGCGCGCGGGCCGAGCAATTGCGGCAGATGCTGGAAACCAGCGGGCCGCTGGTCGTGCGCCGTCGCTTGCAAGACATTTGGGCCAGTGATTGCTCGAGCCTGACCGAGACCATGATCTCGCCGTGGTTCGCCGACCTGCCGCGAGCGAGCGTCAGTGAGGCGGAGATCCAGGCTATTGCGGAGGCCGTGCACCTGAAGCTCTTTACTTGCTTTTTGCGCGATCACTCGGCGGGCCCTTCCTTCTCGCTGTGGAGCAAAGGGAAATTGCCGCCGCCGTCCGCGCTCAGCTCACGCGCCTTCGAGCGCGTGCTCGAGCTCGAGCGCGGTTGGAAGCTCGGCACGCCCGTCGACCAATGCGCCCGCGCCGTGCAGGCCATGCAGACCTGGCCCGCGGCCAGCACCTGCCAGCTGCCCAACCGGAGCCTCACGGACATCCTCGCTTGGTCGACTTCGGCGGCCAGTGACGAAGATCGTCAGAGCTTGGACTTTGCAGCCTGTGACCGCTTCGCGCGAGCGCTGTGGGCGGGCGAATCGGTGACCATTCCGGAAGCGTTTCCCGCGCGGCCCACGATCGCCGACGTGATCCGCAGCGACGACGACGCGCCGCACACCAGCATGTATCGGCTGCGCGCGGCCTGTGCCGAGCGCGCGGGCAGCGGTGATTCGTTCGAGCGCGCGGTGAGCGAACTGAGCCGCATCGGACGCGGCGTGGGTGAGTCCCCCGCCTCGACCCCGTGGTTCACGGACGCCACCGGCAAGCGACCCGCGGAGGCCACACGCCTAGCGCGCGCTCGCAATTACCAGACGTGGCTGAAGAGCCTGACCAATCGCGACGTCGCGTGCACGAGCTTGGAGCTTTCCGCGAATCGCTGCCGCGAGTGCCGCACGCTGCCCGCGGGCAGCCATTACGACTGCGCGCAGCTGCAAGAGCTCGAGTCGGACTTGCGGGCAAAGAGCCGACGCGCGGCGCTGGCCGCCCTCGCGCTCGTTGCCACTGTGCTGCTCATCAACTGGGCACTGCGTTTGCGACGTGCGGTGCGCGAACAAGGGCCGTGGCTGACGCAGGCGAGCGAGTATTTTTCCAGTGTCGGCCTCGAGCCGCGCAGCGACCCGTGGCGCGTGCTGTTTCCTTCGCGCTACTGGCGCTTGGAGCTGATGCTGCCCAAGACGCCGAACTGGGAGCGCTGGGGGCAACGCGCGGTGCTCGTGCGCTGTCAGGGCAAGCTGCGCGACCGCGACGTGAACAGCGCGGGCCAGATGGCTCAGGGGCTGCGCACGCACCTCGCGCTGATCGTGCACGACGACGACGTGTCCCCGGACTTGGGCGCGGTGCGGGCAATGCTAGACTGGTCCGCGCGCGGCGGTAAAGCGGTGCAGCTGCTGCCCATTGCCTGGAGCCGATTGAAATGGTCGCACCGCGCCCTCGACTTGCTCGAGCTCGCCGAAGAGTCGTCGCTGCGCAGTAACCCGTTCGAGGTGCGCGGTCGGATCGACACCTCGAGCCAGTTCTTCGATCGCGAGCGTTTGGTCTCGGGATTACTGGCCAGCGCCCAGGCCGGCCATTTCATGGTCGTGACCGGCCTCCGCCGTTTCGGCAAATCATCCTTGGCGTTGGAGGTCGCGCGCCGGCTGCCAGGGCCTTCCGGTTACGTCGATTTGGCGGGTTTTCACCACGAAATCCGCTTTGCTAAAGATCCGGTCGAGGCCGTCGACGCCATCCTGCGCTTCTTGTGCGCCCAGCTGCTGGAGTCCGCGCATCGCCATACGGATGCGGAGTTGCCACTCGAGGCGCCCACGGGCTCCGTCGATGCCACCACGCTGACCGCTTGGTTCCGCGACTTCGAGCGTTGCTTGGCGGCGGCCAGCGCGGGCAAGAGCACCCCGCCCATTTTGCTCATCTTCGACGAAATCGAGCAGGCCATCGGCGCGGCGGAGAAGCTCACGCAAGCGCTCGACGTATTCGCCATCTTGGTGGGGCGCCTGCGCAATTCACTGCAGGGCTCCACGACCGAGTCGCTGCACCGGGTCGGCATTTTGTTCTGCAGCGCGCTGCATCCGCTCTTGTGGTCGCCGTTGGGCACCCTCGCGCATCAATCACTGATGGGCTCGTTTCAGTACGTGTCGGTGCCCTGTTTGCCGGTGGAGGCTTCGCGCTCCATGATGCGCGGACTGGGCGCCCGTCAGGGCATTCGCTTTGGTGATGAAGCGCTGGAGCTGCTGATCGAAGAGTGTCAAGGCGTGCCCTTGCTGCTACGGCGCATCGGGACGGCCGTGCTCGAGTTGTACGATCCCGAGCGTGCGCGCCAGGGCGTGCTCGGAGCAATCGAGATTGGCATCGAGGGCGTGCGCGCGGCCTTGGAGCGCGAAGCCACGGAAGGTTCGCCGCTGCGGGTGTGGGTCGAGTCCGAGATCGCAGAGCCGAAGAGCCCGGGTGGGCGAGTCCTGCGCGCCTTGGCCAGCGCGGAATCGCTGCCGGCCAGCGATCTCCGCCGAATCGCCAGCGAGGCCTTCCGTCTTCAATTCGAGGTTACCGGTGTGGCGCTCGCACTCACTCCGGAAGAAGCCCTGCGCCGCGCGCAAGAGGCGGGCTCCGTCACGCTGCGCATGCTCGGTGATTCCGGGCTACTGAAGGCACACGGCGACCTGACCGAGCCCGAGCGCTACGAGCTACCCAACGGCATGATTCGCCGCGTGCTGGCCAGCTAACGCGTCGCGATTCAGGGGTGGAGCGACCGCGGATCAGCGCGTGCCCCAGCGCTCGTCACGCACGGTGATGAGCGCCCAGGGCAAGATCCACTGTAGGCAGAGCACCGTATAGATGGCGTACGCGACTCCGTACAAAAAGCGGAAGCTGTATTCGATGCGCAAGTAGTAGAGCGCAGTGAACGCCGTGCTGAGCAGCAAGATGGCGCTGCCACGCAGTAACTCTGGCAAGCTCGTGTCGAGTAGCGAGGGGAGGCCGAACAGCACGTAAAACATCGCGACCAAGCGCAGCGTGGAGACGAAAAACGAGATCACGGGTAGCACGCGGTCGTGATCGCGGTAGCGGGTGAACATGAACTTGCCGAACGCGAAGCCTTCGACGATGAAGCTGCGATCCCAACGCACGAACATTTTCGTCAGCGGTCGGTAGCGCGTGGGCGCGAGCGTGAAAATGACGGCCGTGCTTTGATAAACCGTGTCGTACCCCGCCTTGAGCACGATATTCGTGAGCGCCTGGTCTTCCCCGTGATTGACGGGCCGACCCAGGAACGTTTGCCGCGTCCACTCGTCGAGGTGCGGCAAAATCACCTGCCTCCGAAACGCGGACAACGCGCCTGGACAACACGCCACGGCGCGATACACCGACTGCGCGGCGCGACCGAAGTCGAACGCCAGCGCATACTGCACCTCCAACATGCGGCTGATGAACGAGTCGCGGTTCAACACCGCAACCCGCCCCGCGACCGCACCCACGCGCGCGTCGGCTAGGAAGGGCGCGACCATCTCGCGCACGGTCGAGGTTTCGATCTGACTGTCGGAGTCGATGGTGACGATGATCTCGCCCGTAGCCGCCTTGATGCCCTCGCACAGGGCGGCCCGTTTGCCACGGTTGCCGGCGAAGCGCACCAAGCGAACCTGCGTGGGAAATTCCTTCCGCAGGTGGCGCATGTGAAAGAACGTGTCGTCACGCGAGCCGTCATCGACGACGATGATTTCCAGGCGATCTTCGGGGTAGTCGCTGTGGGCGACCGAGCGGATGCTGTTCTCCACCATCGGACCCTCGTTGAAGGCCGGGATCACCACGCTGACCTTGGGGAGCTCGGCCCCCGCCGGGGCTTGGAACGGGCGGTAGCGGAGCCAGAGCACGCTGAGCAGCGCCGTGTAGGCCGTCTGCAGCACCACCACGATGCCAATCGGGTGCAGACTAGTCACGAGCTTCAACGGCACCGCGAGCGCGAAGCTGAGCACGGCCCCCAGCAGCGGGAAAATTCCAGCGACTAACGATATTCCGCGCGTGGGGCGAGGATTCGCTGCGGTCCGGGACATTTCGCGCGCACCCTAGCGCTGCGTTTCGCGATACGCACGCAATTAGCGTGAGCGCACGCCGCTTCCGCCCTGCGGACTGAGCGACAGCAGCACCCCTTCGCGCGAGTCGCTCGGGTCGTCGACCGAAAGCGCGGTGCTCCCGGCGCGACGAGGCGGGTCCGGGTCGATGGCGACTCCCACGACGCTCTCATCGCGCAGCAACGTCAGCGCGGCCGCGCGCACGTCGGACGGATCGTTCGTCACCTGCAGTTCGAAATGTTCGACCCCCTCGGACGTGGCCCATGCATCGTGCGGCAAGACCCAGCGCGCGAGCGGCTCCAGCCCGAGCGCGGCCTGCTTGAAGAGCAAAACCTGCAGCGCTTGCCCGTCGAACTCGAGGACGTAGCGATCGCGCCCCGTATCGAGCACGGAAATGCGCACTGGTTTGGCCGGGGCGGGGCGCCCGAGTGTGACTCCCAGCGCGAGCGGCACGCTTTGCCGCATGCGAAAGCGTTCCCGCCCGCGGAGCAGAAAGCTGGCTGCGCCTTCGGCGTGCGGAGCGACGCGCGCCGTCCAATCACCTTGCGCATTCCGGAGCAATTGCTCGCTGAAGAACAGCTCGTCGCGCCGCGCGAATGCAAACAAGTAGCTGCTCGTGCTGCCGCGGGTCTGCGACGCGTGGGCGGCGATGGCCGCGAGCTTGGGATTCTCGCGCGCGTCTGGGAGCAGGCAGCGGTTCGGTACCGCGAGGCGAACATCGGGCAGGTAGCCGTGTAGGGAGCCCGAGGGCGGCGGCATTGCCTCACGCGGGGCAATGCGCCCAGGCGCGCAATCTTGCCCGGGGACGCCGCCCGTCGGCCAACAATCGTCCCCGTGCACGAGCGCACGCAACAAGCGCGGTGGGCGACGCGCATGGGTGAGCGCGCGCCGCACCAGTGCATACGCGGCAGCATGGTCCGGATGGGTGTCCGCGGGGTGTGTGACGATGAGCGTGCTGGGCATGCGCTGCTCGATCAGATACGCCAGATCCGCGACCAGGTTGGGCGCGGTGTACGCGGCGGGGGCTCCCGTGCGCGCGCTGTGCACATCTGTGCCCCCCGCGCCGCGCTGCCCGTACGTCGTGTTCCCGAGTACGCAAGCGCCCGCGATCAGGCGAGGCACCGCGGGCAACGGGGTGACACCGAGCCGCGCGAGGTAGCCATCCGGATAACCCAGAAAGAAGATTTGATCTTCTTTCACTCCCAATGCCGCCAGCCCCGCGACGCTCTCGGCCTGTCGCTGACTCGCCGCACTCCGGCAATCGTAGTCACCTGAGGTCAAAATCAGCACCGTGACCGGCTCTTTGCGCGCAACGGCGCGAGCGATTGCTCCGCTCGCAATCAGGGCTTCGTCGTCCGGGTGAGGCGCCACGACGAGCAGCCCACCCGCCGCACCCGCCGCCGGAGCGCGCGAAACCGAGGCTTGTGCGCGCGCAACGCCGTGCCCGCAGAGGCTCACGACTGCGATGCTCAGAAGCAAGAGACGTCTGATCATCCGCTTCAGCGCCGAGCCCCGGGCGTTTTGACGATTCCAGTCTCTATGGCTTTGATACGCTCGAACATGTGGGGCATGCCCGCGAAGTACTTTATACCGCGGGACGCCTTGGCGCACGCTTCGAGTGGGCGTGGATCATGCCATGCCCGCACATGTCTTGCGTGATTGAGTCCGCGCGCGGGCCCCTCACTGACAAGCGGATGGACTGCTGAGCGTCGCTCCCGCGCTCTTCTGGACCAATGCCTTTACTTCCGTGGCGGGCGCCATGAATGATTTGTATTCGTAGGGCGGGGTGAAGGCGGTGCCGCTGCCTTTTTGATTGCCCGTACAGTTCTCGAACAGGTTGCCGACGGCTTGTTGGACCGAGCCTGGCCCGTCTTCCTTACCCAGGTCGATGGGTTGGCCCTGATTGATGAAGTGGTTGTTCTCGGTCAGCACGTTGCATGAATAGCCGTTGGAGACGCCGAGCACGGAGGCGCCGATCGCATTGTCCCCGGTGTACAGATTGTTCACCACGTGGATCTGGCCGTAGCGACAGCGCGGTTGGCGTTGGGCGGCGGCTTTCCACCAGTTGAACATGTACGTGATGTCGAGTTTGCCCTCGCTCGCGGGCTCGTCGTCAGAAGAGGCGATCAGGTTCGACAGGTTGTGCGAGTGGCCGGCGATCGAATAGCCGAAGATGTTCCAGGTGAACGTGACCGTGTCGGCGCCCTTCACCACGTCCGCGTTGCCGTCTTGACCATCCCAGAACTCGCAATGGTCGACCCAGATGTTTTTGCTGGCGCCCTCGATGTTCAGGTTGTCCCACGCTTGATCTTCGTTCGAGCCTGGCCCCCGCACGACCAGGTTGCGCAAGATCACGTTGCTTGCGCCGCTGATGTGGATTGCGGCTTTCAATTGTGTGCCCGCGCGCAGCCCGACAATCGTTTTGTTCGACTTGATTTCGAGCCGATCGCCCGAGGTGCCGGACCAGCCGCTGCCCAACGTGCCATCCACATGAATCACGCGCGCCTGCCCGTCCGCCGCGTACTTGGCCAAATCCGCGAACGACTTGACCACGGTGGGCGTTGCGTTCCCGCCGCCGGTGACACTCGCCGCACTTCCAGTGCGCGCAGTGCGCGTGGCCCAGCCTACGGGTTTACATTGATCGGCGCCCACGGTGCCGCCGGAGCCACCATTCGCGGAGCCGCCACTCGCAGCGCCGCCATTCTTGGAGCCGCCGTTTGCGGAACTCCCCCCGTTCGCAGCGCCGCCATTCGCACTACCTCCGCCGCTAGTCGAGCCGCCGCTAGTCGAGCCGCCGTTCGCGTTGCTTCCGGCACTACTTGCCGGGCCGCCGCCGTTGCCCGTGCCACCACTCACGATGCTGCCACCACTTGCAGTGCTGCCAGCCAATGCGCCGTTGCCAGCTAATGCGCTGTTGCCACCGGCGGCCGTGGAACCTCCACCGCCACTCGAGGGGCGTGCCCCGGCGCTGCCCGTCGTGCCGCCATTGTCGCCGCCCTCAGCGTTCTCACTGCCGCCGCAAGCGCTGCCGAGCAGCAATGCGAGTGTCGAGACGAGCAGGGTTCGGACGGGCAGCATGCGGTGAGCCATTTTATAGCCTAGTTGCGGTCGACGCCGGGAACCGGTCACCTTTCGACGATCGAACCGGCTGACGTGACCGCGGCTCAGTTCGTCCGCGCCGCCGAAGGCTGAGCCGCACTGGGCCTCGCTCGGTGACCATCAATAAATCCCAGGATTGGGTTGATTGAGAGGATTGGGTTGATGCTCACACGCCCAAAGGCGTTGCGTCGCAGCCTTCGGCGGCGCGTTGGCGACGATTCGCGGTGCTCTGCACTGGGACGCCAGCGGATCCGCCGGTCGGCTCACTCGTGGCGTAGACCACGCGCAGCCCGCGCCGCGGAAGGCCTGCAGTGGTCGGAGCCGAGCGATGAAGTAGAAACGGGCGCATTGCGAGAACGTCACCGGGCGCGCCGGGCACGGGACATCACGCTGCAACGGGATGTCGCGAACCTACGCGGTGGCGCACGCAACTCGCTCAGTCGTGTCGCACCAAGGAGCTCTTCACGGGCAGGCTGGTCGATGACGTTCGGCGCGCGCGAAACCCACGTTCTTGATTCGCGCGACACGGCGGCATCACTCAATGGCGAAATTTTGAGCCTCGACCTCTTGACGCGCTTCGTCCAGCGACCATCGATAGTCCTTCGGCGTCGTGTCGAAATTTAGTTGATGGTCACGCATTACCGCGCGTTCGACTCAGCCTTCGGCGGCGCGTGGCGTGTACGGCGGTGTCAGCGAATTTTCGACTCGTTGCGCAACAATCTAGCGCTGCTGGCCGACGCAACACGAAGCCAAGCAGGCCCAATCGACGTCGCTGCAAGCGCGGCGACACGAGCGCCATCATTTTGCGATACCAGTGTTCGAATCGCTGATTGAAAAAGATTTTGTGCTCACTTTGAGCAACGGATTTGGGCTGCTCGCGATATTGCTCATGGACGCGTGATCTCATCGCAAACGTTCGTGCTTGGTTTGTGCTTGGGCTGCTGCAGAACGACGCGCGTTCGGTCGGCAAACGCTCGTGCTCGGGAGTGCTCGTGAACAAAACGCATCCGTTAGGCTCGGCAGGGTACTTTGGCCTACATGTCGCGCCGCTGCTGCTCGCGGCGGCGTGTAGCGTCTCGGGGGCGGCCGGCGATCTCGATGCCAACGGGAACGGGAATGGCAATGGAACAGCCGGAACGGCGAGCGGTAGTCCCGGCGGAGGCGCGGGTGCAGGTTCGGGCTCGGGTTCGAGTACCGGTTCCGCCGCGGCCGCGGGTCAATCGGGCGGTACGGTTCCGATTGGGATGAGCGGGGAGCCGCTTTACAGCCGCTTCCTCCGTCTGACGAATAGCCAGTGGGAGAATAGCGTCCGTGACTTGTTGAAGTTGTCGTCTCCGACCGGTCAATCCGAGCAGTTGCTACCCGCGGTCGCTGGCACCACTGACTTCGACAACAACGAGCGCGTCGTGGTGGTGAACAACGCCAACTGGTCTGATTTCCAGACCGCGGCTGAGGCCGTAGCGGCCAAGGTGACGGCGACCGATCAAGCGTTGCAAGCGGTCGTGGGTACGACGGACGTGGCGACCTTCATCAAGGCGTTCGGGCGGCGAGCGTTCCGGCGTGAGCTGACGACCGCGGAGATCAGCACGTACACGGCGCTGCACAAGACGGCCAGCGCTTACTCGGGGTCGCAAAGCGCGTTCACGAAGGGCGCCGCCGTGGTGATCACGACAATGCTGCAGTCGCCTTTCTTTCTGTATCGCAGTGAGCTGGGCGACAACGGCGCCCCGCTCTCGAGCTACGAGATGGCAGCCAAGCTCTCGCTCTGGCTTTGGAACACCTCGCCTTCGGATGCGCTGCTCGATGCCGCGGCCAAAGGCGCGTTGGATTCGCCCGACGCCGTCGCCGCGAAGGCGCAAGAAATGCTCGACGCGCCGGCCGCGGTCAACTCGATCCGCGAGATGCACAGCCAGCTGTACAAGATCCCCCTCCTCGATACGATCACCAAGGATAACCTGCCGGGTTACAGTGATGGGTTGAAGGCCGAATTCACGAGCGCCGCGAACTCGTTCTTCGACTTCATTTACAGCAAAAATTTGGGCGTCAAAGACATCCTGACCACGAACGTCGGCTTTGCGGGTCCGTTGATGGCGGCGTTGTATGGCGCGCAAGTGAATGGCTCCGGGATCCAACAGGTGACGCTCAGTGATCGCGCGGGTTGGTACACCCAGGCGCCTTTCCTCACGCAGTGGGCGATCAACGACGCGCCAGATTCGATTCACCGCGGAGTGCGCATCAACTTGGACTCGCTTTGTCTCGAGCTGGGGCCGCCTTCGGTGGTGCTGCCGTCCGTGCCGGCGCTCGAAGCGAACCAGACCAATCGTCAGCGCTACGAAGCGCTCACCAACGGTTGCGGCAAGCCGTGCCACACCGTGTTCATCAACCCGATTGGGTTCGCCTTCGAGAACTACGACGGCATCGGGCGCATTCGCACGAGCGACAATGGTCAGGCGATAGATACGACGGGCAGCTACCCGTTTGCCGACGGAACTCAAAGTTTCAAAGACTCACAAGAGCTCATGCAAGTGATCGCCAAGGGCCCGCAGGCCCATCAATGCTGGTCGAAGAAGCTCGCGAGCTACGCGCTCGAGCGTGACATCGTGGCCGCCGAGCGGCCCACGGTCGAGGCACTCGCGGCCGTGAGTCAGGCCTCGGGCGGCTCACTCAAACAAGTGATGCTCGCTTTGGTGAAGAGCCCAGCGTTCAGCACGCGCGTCGGAGGTGCCCAGTGATCGACCAGCGCAATCGCCGCAAGGTCATCAATCGTCGCGCCTTCTTGTATGGCGCGGGCACGATTGCCATCGGGCTGCCGTTTTTGGAAGGGTTGCAAGAGCGCTCGGCGTGGGCCGCGACCGACAAGCCCATCTTCACGTTCTTCATGTGCGGCGCCTGCGGGGTGGAGCCGAAGAAGTTCTGGCCCGCGAGCACGGGCGCGCTCAGTGGCTTG
>Ga0247757_10000770_pt1 | contig 24930 bp, 29 predicted proteins | sample UWRJL126311R4_FD_180929 | JGI IMG/M metagenome (GOLD analysis project Ga0247757, IMG submission 180929) | Plant litter microbial communities from Arlington Agricultural Research Station in Wisconsin, United States - UWRJ-L126-311R-4 | ecosystem: Environmental > Terrestrial > Plant litter >...
CTCGAGCGAGACGGCGCGCAGCGCGCTGTCTTGGTCATCTCTCACGGGTTCGAGCGAGGCGCTGATCTCGACTACGCGGTCGATTTCCGCGTGCGTCCAGGCATCGACGAAGGGCATGCGTCGCACGGCTTGCTTCAGCGAGAGTTCGGCGACCTCCAGCTTCTCGAAGCCCTTGCGCGTTTTGTTCGCGTTTTGCTGGTCGATGGCGGCCAGGCTCGTTTCACCGAGACGTCTGAGTCGACGCGCGGCGTGGCGCACGCTGCGCGCGAGCTCCGCCTGCTCGTCGCACCAGCTCGCGAGGCGTTCGCTGCTGAGCGGCGGTTGAGCCGCCTCTGCATCGCGGCGCAGGGAGGCCGCCGTGATGTCTTGCGTGGGCAACGAGGCGAGTAACTCCGCGAGCGTGCACTCTTCGAAGCCTTCGATGCGCGCCCCGCCTTCGGTGGCATTGACCAGCCGCAGGTCGGGCCGAGATTTGGCGAGCGTGATACTCGCGCTCTCGAGCCAAGACCGCACCGCCGAGAAGCCGATCGTACTCGTGGCTTTGCCGACTCCGCCCCAGGCCGTGACCTCGAGCAGCGGCTCGCGATCGTTCATGCGGTTCTCGCCGTGGTTGTGCGTCGACTTCAGTGTCTCACACCAGTCGTGCTCCAGGGTTTGCCCGTCGGCGCCGACGCGCACGCGTGAATCCTCGTACGCGGAGCCCGCGGCGTAGGCCTTGCCGCCCGTGTACGCTAGGTCTTGCCCCACGAACACGATCGGCGAGCAGCCGAGACGAAGCGCGAGTGAGAACGCAACCGTGGAGACGCTGCCGGACACGGAGAGTCCCGGAAAACCAAGCAGCGTGGTGAGCGGCAGATCTTGTTGCTGAATGCCTTCGAAGACGGGTAGCAGCGGGCCGCCACCCTTGCGCAGGTTCTGCGGATGCGCAGTCAGGCTGATCGCCCGCGCCACGCGATCGATGTACGATACACCCTCGAACAGGTGCGATACATCGAGCGACTCCATGCACGCTAAGACTTGCGGTTCGACCCCGTAGCTATCGAGGGCTCGGGCGCTGGAGTTGAGGGCGAACACGATGCCCTTCTGCGCGGCTTCGGCGAGCAGTCGGCCGTTCTTGCCGAGCGACGGGCCCGCACCGACGATAAACGCCGGTACACCTCGATACTTCCCAGCGAGTGCCAAGAATGTCGGGTGTTCACGAAGTAGCTCGACGTTCGCGAACACGTCCTGAATCCAGACTCGGGCGCGTAGTCGGTGTGTCGCGTCGTTGACACCGCTGCGCTGAACCAGCTCGCCCAGCGTCGCGCGGAGGCTCTTCGCCTGCTCGGGAAAGAGCTCGCCGTATCCGGGGGTATTGACGAGAGTAACGCTTTGCTTGCCATTCGAGAGCCTCGGCCAAAGTTGGGTGAGATCGTAGAGCGAGCAGACGATCGGGACGTCCCCCAGATCGCTCGGACCACTTTCGAAGAAACTGCGCAATAGCCCAGGGTCGGGCTCGTAAACGACCAGCGGCGCGGACGTGAACGCGCGCAACCCGCGCACGGTGTGGCCCATGCCGATGCCGAACACCACGAACGTGACCGGCTTGCCCGCGCGCTGCGTGACATCGAGTAAGGACTCGGGGTCGAAGTCGGAGCCGAGTACGTGCGTGCCTTGCATCAGCACGGGTGTGCCGTCATCGAGCGCGGTCACTTGCGCCAAGCTCGACGCTCGTTCCACGAGCGTTCGGTCATCGACGCTCAGTCGCGCGCGCGACAGGTTGTCGTCGAGGAAGCTAGCTTTGAGCTGTGCTGATTCGAAGGACATCGGAGGGCAACGCGGTTACGCGCGAGGACCTCCAATCCATGATTCGTGCCAAGCAATTTCGTGCCAAATTTACCGAAGAAAACGCGATAATTCGCGCTCCGCTCGGCAATGCGACCCTTCCGCACGGGCGATTCGGCGATTCTTTGACGAGGGGCGTCGAGGCTTTGACGACGCGCGCTGCCACTTCGTTGACGACGAGCGCTCAGCGCTCGGACAACGCGGGCTGCAGAGCCGCAGACGCGGGCGTGACGGCAGGGACAGGCTCGCTCGCGGGTGCCAGCTCCGCTTCGGCGGCCGGGGCGGGCGCGGCGGGCGGAGGCACGGTGAAGCTGCTTTCGAGCGACTCGCGATTGGCTTGCTCGACGGCGTCTCGCACTTCACCGCGCAGGATGGTGAGCGAGGTCGGCGCGACGATGCCGATCTTCACGCCGCTGCGCGAGATGTCGGTAATGACGATCTCGATGTCATTGCCGAGAACGATGCGCTGACCCTTGCGGCGAGTGACGATGAGCATGGCTACCTTATCGTCTGCATGCCCTGTGCCAAAGCGGAAGTAGTACCGCGTGTCGGCTTCAGAACTGCTTGAAAGCAGCGAGATCGAGGATGCTCTTCGAGACCGAGACCGACTGTTGCAGCGCGTTGTTGAGCTGGATCAGCGTGGAGTAGGCCTTGGCCGGGTCGGCCGCGCCGACATCGGAGATGCTCTTCGAGTTCTGCAAATCGAGCGAGCTCTGCACCGAATCGCTGGCGTCGAGCTTGTTGAGGGTGATGCCGACCGACGCTTGCGCGCGGGTGATCTGGCTGCGCGAGGTGTCGAGGCCGTCGAGCGAGGCGGCGACGGCGGCCTCGTCGTTGTTGGTCAGCGCCGTGTACAGCGCGTCGAGATCGGCGAACACGTCGCGACCGCCCGCCACGGTGAAGGCTTTCGCGCCGCTGGCGTTGACCGCGCTCGGAGTCGAGTTGCCGATGTCGACCACGTGCGCGTCGTCGTTGCCGCTGAAGGCGCCGGTCGAGGAGAATGGTTTGGTCTCGATCGCGCTGCCGGCGAACAAATAGCCGGAAGCGCCACGCGTATTGGCGATGCCGACCAGCTGGTCTTTCAGATCTTTGACCTGCAACGCGAGCGTTGCGCGCTCGTCGGCACCCAAGGCGCCGTTCCCACCTTGCATGGCGATCTCTTTGGCCGAGGCCATCAGATCGGAGGCTTGTTGAAGCTGCGATTCGGCGAGCTCGGCATCGCCACGCACGGAAGAGATGGTCGCGCGGCGCGCGGTGACCTGGCTTTGCGAAGCACTCAGGCGCGCGAGTTGGGCCGCCGCGATCGGATCGTCCGAAGGCAAGTTCACGCGCAGGCCGGTTTGGGCCTCTTGCGCGGCTTTGGCTTGGCGCGAGCTGAGCTGCGAAAGATTGTTCGATACGCTGTCATAGCGCATCTGTTCGGTGACTCTCATCGACCCACCGTGTTGAGCAGAGTTTGCATCAGTTGGTCGGCGACGCCGATCATCTTGCTGGCCGCTTGATAGGCGTTTTGGTACTTGGTGAGGTTCACCATCTCTTCGTCGAGTGACACGCCGCTTTCGGATTGATGCATGCTCTTCACTTGGCTCAAGATGGCGGCTTGCGTCTCGACATCGCGCTGGCTGCCGGCGCGCGTGCTGCCGATGCTGCCGATGATGTCGCCGTAGGCCTGCGCGGCCGTCTTGGTGTTCCCGAAGACGATCTGCGTGTCGAAGATCTTGCTCAGCGCGACGGCGTTGTCCGAGCCACCCGGGGTGGAGAACACGCTGCCGGCCGCCGCGATGCGGTCCGGTTGATTGAACACGTCGACCGAGACGCGCAGGTCGCGGGCGGCGTTGGTCGAGGTCGGTCCGACGTCGAACACGTTGCGGCCGGTGCCGCCATCCGCGCCCGTGCCGAGCGCGTGCTGGGTGTTGACCGCGGTGGCGACGTCGAACACCAACGTGTTCAACTTGGAGGAGACGTCGAACAGGTCTTTGTCGCGTGCTTCCTTGATGCCGCCGAGCTTACCGCCGGTCAAAAACTGGGTGATCTCGCTGCGGCCGCCGCCCGATTGATCGGCAAACAGCTGCAGTGAGCCGTCCGCCTTCAAGTCGAGCGAGAGCGTTCGTGCGTTCTTGCCGTCGACGATCGTCGTGCCCGCCACTTGGACCACGGTATTGCCCGAGCCATCGGTGAACGTGTGGGTGTTGATCAGCCCCGACATGTTCAAGATCTTCTGCGTTCGCTGATCCTTCAGGTCGGAAGCGTCGTCACCGGCCATGCTCGCTTGCGCGATTTGCATGTCGAGCTTGGCAATCTCTTGCGCGCGCTGATTGACTTGGTCGACCGTGTCTTGAGCTTGTTGCTTCAGGTCGATCTGGGTTTGGGCGAAGTTGTTGCCCAGCTCGTTGGCGCGGTCGGCGAAGGCCCCCGCGGCCGCGAGCACGTTGGCGCGGGTGGTCGTGTCGTTCGGGTTCGCGGCCAGCGCCGAGAACGAAGCAAACACGTCGTTCAGCGCGGAACCGAGGCCGGTGCCGCCGCCATCGTTGAGCATGGCTTCGATCGAGGCGAGGGTCTGGTCGCGCTGGGTAGCCGCGGAAGACGTGCCAGTCGCCTGATACTCACGGCGCTCGATGTAATCGTTGGTGATGCGCTGCAGGCCGGTCGCGCGCACGCCACCGCCGCTCTGCGTGCCGAGATTGTTCGTCTCCAACACGGCCACGCGGCGCACGTAGCCGGGCGTGCTGGCGTTGGAGATGTTCTGACCGGTGACGTTGAGCCCGTAGCTCTGCGCCGTCAGCGCGTCGCGCGCTACGTTCAGGAGTTGGGTTAGCCCGGCCATGCGCTCAGCCCTTCCAATTGACGCGCACGCCGTCTTGGATGGCGGCCGGGCGTACGGACCCGAACCGTTGCATGGGTGGGGTGAGGCCGGCCTCGGTGAGCACGGTGCGAACCGCGTCTCGTGCGTGCATCGCCAACAGGCGATTCTTGAACGCCATGCGCCGGATGCGTTCGAGACTGCCGCGGTGCTCGAGTCGCGGGGGGTGCTCCACCGCGAGGGCTTCGAGTCGCGCGCACAGCGCCAGCTTTTGCTCGGTGATTCCGTCGAGGGCCGCGCGGTCGAGCTTGGTCAGGACGACGCACTCCGCCTCGTGCAGCGCTTCTAGCGCTGACAACGTTTCGGTTAGCTCTTGATGCGCAACTGCCTCCACCGCGAAAATCTCCGATCTAAATGTCTAGAGAGCGGCTCGGGCTGTCATTCCGCCGATGAGCGGCGGAGTGACTCACCCGAGAGCGCTGTACAGTTTCTGTGCGATTGCCTGAGAGTCGATCTGGAACGTGCCCTGATTGATCCGACTCTTCACGTCTTCCACTTTGGCCACGTCGATGGGCTGGCCGCTGTTCGCTGCCAGATCTCTGGCCTGCGTCGAAATCGATACTTCGACCGCGGAGGTGCTGGGGCCGCCTCCTGCGCTCGGCGCAGCTGCGCCGGCCTGTTCGGCTGGTTTGGCTGCGCCGACTTTGGACACACCGCCTCGTTGATATGCATCGAGGACCGGGTTGCCAGTGATACCTTTCATGAGTTCCTCCGAACGGAACCGCGGCTGGAGGGGGACTCCAACAAACGATTCTTGAAAAGAGGAACGGTAGGCATTGGAAAGGCTTTAGAAAAAATGATGGGGGCTCAAGACCACGTAAAAAGTCTTTTTATTTCGGAGCCTTGAGGACGGGGATCAAACTGGGCGCCGCGGCCGGGGCGTCGCCCGCCGCAGTAGCGGCCGGCTTCGCGACCGGATGAGCGGCCATCATGCTGCGGGCCACGACGTCGGCCAGGCCAAGGCCGCCGGCTTTGGAGATGGACTCGGACAGGCTGTCGACGATCATCGAACCGTACGTGCTCTGTCCGGCGGTCGCCTTCGCGTTGCCGCCCGCGGCCGTCGTCTTCTCCAATGACTTGAGCATTTGACGCACGAAGATCGACTCGAAGTCTTTGGCCGCCTTGAGCAGGTTCGGGTCGGGTGCTTCTGCCTTGACGGGGCCGCCCGCTGCTTGCGAACCGGAGACCGTCGCGGAGCCGATTGCGCCGATGGGGATCATTGGATCACGATCTCTGCACGAAGCGCGCCAGCGCCCTTCAAGGCTTGCAAGATGCTCGCTAGTTCGCGCGGCGTGACGCCGAGCGTGGAAAGCGAGGTCGCGACGTCCGCGAGCGTCGCCGCGCCCTTCACGAAGGTGAGCGCCGGCCCTTTCTCGTTGGCCTCGACGTTGCTGTTTTGAATCTGTGCGGTTTGGCCCGCTGCGAGCGCGTTGGGCTGAACGACTTGCTGCGTCTCTTGGATGGAGATCGTGATGCCGCCTTGGGCGATGGCGACGGGCGACAGGTGCACGTCACCGCCGGCCACGATGGTGCCGGTGCGTTCGTTGATCACGACGCGCGCGGAGGTCACGGGGTCGACATCGACGTCACCCAGCTTGGACATGAGCTCGACCGGCTTGCCCTTCAAATCACCGGTGGCCTTGACCTCCACCGAGCCGGCATCGATCGCCTTCGCGCTGTCTTTGCCGAGCGTCTTTTCTAGGGCTTCGACCACGCGTTGGGCGGTGCCGAAGTCCGGACTGCGCAGGGCCAGGGTGAGCGTGTCTTTGGCCCAGAAGTTCATCTTGATTTCACGCTCGACCAGCGCTCCGGTAGGCACGCGACCGGTCGTGGTCACGTTTTCTTGGATGGAGCTGCCGTTGAATCCGGCGGCCGAGAAGCCACCCGTGACGATCGCGCCCTGGCCGACCGCGTATGTCTTGCGATCCGCGCCGCGTAGCGGTGTCTGCACCAGCACCCCACCGCGCAACGACTTGGCGTTGCCCATGGACGAGACGGTGATATCGAGGCGCGAGCCCTCGCGCACGAAGGCGGGGATGGTGGCGGTGACGATCACGGCGGCCACGTTGCGCAGGCGCGCTTGCTTTGGGTCGACTTGAATGCCGAGCCGGCGCATCAAGGCGCGCAAAGACTGCTGCGCGAAGGGCACCGTGATGTCGTCACCCGTGCCGTTCAGGCCGGTGACCACGCCGTAGCCGACCAGCTGATTGTCGCGGGCGCCGACCACGTCCGTCAAATCACGCAGTTTGTCCGCGTGGGCGGGGCGGCTCGAGCCCAACAGCAGTGAGCCCAGAAGGCCCGCCAAGAGCCAGCGGAAGGCCGCGCTTCGTCGCGCAGGCATGAGGGAAATGACAGGCATCAGAAGGGGTTCACGAAATCGAGGATCTTGGTCAACCAGCCGCGCTCGACTTGGTCGTTGATGTCGCCGCGGCCGGTGAACTCGACGCGCGCGTCCGAGATCAAGGACGAGTCGACCGAGTTGTCGGGGGCGATGTCGGCCGTGCGGATCACGCCCGAGACATACAGGTGATATTCTTCGTGATTGATCATCACGACCTTCGTGCCCTCCACGAACAAGTCGCCGTTCGGGAGCTCCTGCTTGACGCGCACGCCGATTGTGCCTTTGAGGGTACCGGCGCGCTCGGTCTTGCCCGAGCCGTCGAAGTCGAAGCTAGAGGCCATCTTGATCAGCTCGGCGGGGTCGATGTTCGGGTAAGCCTTCTTCATCGCCGGCATCAGCCCAAGCAGCGAATCGACCCCCCCGGAGCGATTGGTGTCTTTCTTGAGGTTCGTGGTCGCGCCGCCTTGAGCTTGCGCGTTCTCGTTGATGCGCACCATGGCGATGTCGCCGACGCGCAGCGCGCGCGTGTCTTCCAAATAGCCGGGCTGCGCTTCGCTATAAATCGAGCCCTGCGAGGGGCGCGCGTCGGCGCGCAGCGCGGCGTATTCACCGGGTGCGTATTTGCGATCGCGCGCCGTGAAGGGCTGAATGTGGCTCGGGCCACACGCGGGCGCCAGGCTCAAGAGGCCGAGCAGCGCGCAGATTCGAGCCGCGTGCTTCATCATTGCACCACCTCTGCGGAATCGGCGCTCATCAGCCGCGCCCGCAGCACGCGCTGCGTGCTGACCACACGGAACAGGCCGAGGCCGCCGAGTTCGGTATCTGACAGTGCCAGCGCCACGGCGCTGACGCGCGCGGCGCCGCGGGAGATCATCAGGTTGACGCGTGCGCCTTTGCTGGCGGCCGCGCGCGTGGCCGCCTCGGTGACGTGCACGATGACGGTCACCGGGACCCGCAAGATGGTCACGCCGTCTTGCTGCATGTCGACGGTGGCGGTCAGGGTGAGCTCGCCCTCACGCTTGGGGAATTTGGGGAAGTGAGCATCGCCGATGACCACGCTGGGTGAGGTGACGAGCGAGCGGTTCAGCTTCGCCATCTTGAAGTTCAGGCCGGGCGGCAGCGCCGCCATCAGCCGCGGAGTCAGCGCTTCGCGTAGTTCCTCGGGGGACCAGCGTTTTGCTGCGCTTTTCACGCGCAAGGCGCTGGGCATGCGCAAGCTCTTGGCGTCGTCGCCGGCGGCGCGCAGTTGATCTTCGACCTCCGCGCGCGACAGTAGACGCGAGTTGCCGGGCGGCGGCGCCGGGCCCAAATCCAAGCTCGCCAAGTCGCCGTCGTCGTAACCGTCGCTCACCTCGTGCAGGTGAATGCGCGAGCCGACGACGGTGCGCTCGACCTCGGCGCTTGCCGAGAGCGCGAACGAGCCGGCCAAGAGAAATGCGAGCAGCGAAAGCTTCTTCATTGTTTGCTCAACCGCGCAGCTGCGTGGCCGCACGCAGCATGTCGTCGGCGGTGGAGATGACCTTGGAGTTGATCTCGTACGAACGCTGGGCGCTGATCATGCCCACCATCTCCTCGACGATATCGACGTTCGATTGCTCGAGCGCGCCTTGCATGAGCGTGGCGCGACCTTCGGTCCCCGGCTCGCCCGTCTGCGGCTCACCGCTGGCCAAGGTGGGCATGAAGAGGTTGTGGCCAATGGCGCGCAGGCCGTTGTCGTTGATGAAGCTACTGACGGTGAGCTGGCCGATTTCCGTCGGGTTGGTCTCGCCCGGCATCTGGACCGTGATTTGGCCGTTCGCGGCGATCGCGATCTGAGTCGCACCTTGCGGAATCGTGATCGAGGGTTCGAGCGGTAAGCCATCGTGGTTCACGATCCGGCCCGTGCCATCTGCCTTGAGCTCGCCGTTTCGGGTGTAGGCCAGCGTGCCGTCGTTCTGCTGCACGGCCAAAAAGCCGTTGCCCTCGAGGGCCACGTCGAGCTGGTTGTTGGTCTGCAGCAGCGTGCCCATCGCGAACTGGCGGGAGGTGGCGACCACACGCACACCGGTGCCGAGCTGCAGCCCGGTGGGGTTCATCGTGGTTTGGCCGGTGGGAGCGCCGGCGGCGCGCACCGTTTGGTAGAGCAGGTCTTCGAAGTCGACGCGCTGCTTCTTGTACCCAATGGTGTTGCTGTTCGCCATGTTGTTGGAAATCGCTTCGAGATGCGTTTCCTGGGCGGCCATACCGGTGGCGGCGATGTTGAGCGAGCGGAACATGGGAACCTCCGGTCTCTTGCAAAGCAACTCGGGTGCCAAGCTTGCGCGCGCCGAGATCACCCTTTTTTCATGCCGAATGCGCGCTCGCGGCCCAACGGTAGGCCGGGCTACGTGGCAAACGCCTGTCAGTTGGCGTCAGGCGTTTGGCTCGCGTCGGCCGAGCCCGTGTCGTCGATCGCGCCCGCCGCGCCTTCGTCGACGGAGCTGCTGCCCGCGACCCCGCCGTCACCCACCGGACGACGCACGCACTGCCCGCCTTTGCAATCGGAGCCGATCGGGCAATCCGTATTGCGATAGCAGATCGCGCCGCTCGAGCAGCCCGCGTTGCCGAGCATTTGCGCCAAGCCGAGTACGCCGAGTGCGAGCAATGCACGTACTGCGGTCCGTTCACGCAGATTCGTCGTGGGTACCTTCATGCTCAAAGCCCCAACTTGATTCCAGCCGAGAAAAGCAGCCAAATCAGCGGCCCCGAGCTCGGCAGATCGCTGCCCACCGGGAGCACGCTGAAGGAGGGCTCGAGGAACAAACCCGCGCGCTTGCCGAACGGAATCACGACATCGGCGCCCACGGTACCGCCAAATAGAGTTTCGGGCGTGACGACGCCGATCACGCCGCCATACGCGCCGACGTTGTGCGAAAGCCAGCGCTCGTAGCGCACTTCACCGCCCAACGTCGCGCGCTTCTCGATCTCGGCGAAGGCGCGGAAACCGAGCGCGTCCGCTTGGGACTCGTCATCGCGCAGGTCGATGCCGGTCGTGATGTGCAGCCGAGATCGCCGCCAACCGAGCTTGCCCGTCCCGGTGTCGCCGCCCTCCATCCCGCTTCCGATGCCGAAGTTGCCATCGACGAGGTAGCCTTCGGCGTGCGCTGGACTTGCCATGAAAATGGCACCCATCAGCGCCGAGGCGCTGACGCTGCTGCGCAATAGCCGGGTTTTTTGCCGCGTTCGCACGTTGCTGAGCTGCGACATGGCAACTATCGGGCCAGTCGTGCGCGGCCCCCGCCTCGCGCGAACCCTGTGCGGGAGGTCGACGGAGTCTCGGCAATGGCTCGAAACGTCGGCCATGTCTCGAACTCGAGCTCGAACGCGAACTCGAAGTTCCCTTCAGCGAAGCCACTCGGCCTGCGGAACGCGAGTCGCCAAGGATACGACTCGGATCAAAGCGTTCGGTGTCCCGCGCGGGGACTCAGCAGGCTCGGAGGTGCAGCGCTGGAATGCGATCGCCCGCTCTCGGGCGCTCGGGCGCTCAGGCGGCGCGCGGTCCGATGCGCTTGCGCTTCAGCATCTCGACCAAGGTCGTGCGATTCAAGCCGAGCAGCGTGGCCGCTTGCTTCTTGTTCCACTTGGTGCGCTCGAGCGCTTGGCGGATCAGTTGATTTTCGAAGGACTCGACCGCGTTGCGCAAGTCGATTCCGGTATCGGGCAGCCGCGGCGTGATGCGCTTCTCGGTGCCGAGACCGCACACGCGCTGCGGCAGATCCTTGGGGTCGATGCTGGGGCCGGCGCACAGCAGCACGGCGCGTTCGATGGTGTTTTCGAGCTCGCGCACGTTGCCTGGCCATTGGTACTCGGACAAGAGTTGCGCGGCCGCACGCGAGATTTCGAGCTCGCCGTTCTTGCCCATCTTCTCTTTGGCTTTGGTCAAGAAGTGCTGAGCCAAGAGCGGCACGTCTTCACTGCGCTCGCGCAGCGCGGGCACGGTCAAGTGAATCACGTTCAAGCGGTAGTACAGGTCTTCGCGAAAAGTGCCGGCCAAGACGGCGGCTTCCAGGTTCACGTTGGTGGCGGCAACGATGCGGACGTCGGCTTTCAGCGTGCGGTTGTCGCCCACGGGGGAGTATTCGCGAGCTTGCAGGACACGCAGCAACTTGACCTGCAGGCTGAGCGGCATCTCGCCAATCTCGTCGAGGAAGAGGGTGCCGCCTTCGGCGAGCGCGATGCGCCCGACCTTGTTGGCGTGCGCACCCGTGAAGGCACCGCGGGCGTGACCGAACAATTCACTCTCGAGCAAGGCTTCCGGAATCGCCCCGCAGTTGATCGCGACGAACGCTTTGCTCGCGCGTTGACTCTGCTTGTGCACGGCCTTGGCGACCAGCTCCTTGCCAGTGCCGCTCTCGCCCGTGATCAGGATCGTGCACTGCGTGTCGGCAACGCGGTCGATCACTCGGTAGACATCGACCAACGATTCGGACAAGCCAACCACGCCTTGCATGCTGCTCGGCAGCAAGCGCGGCTCGGCGGGGACCGTCGGGCTCTCCTCTACGTCCGCGCTGTCGTCGAGCGACTCGAGCGCGTCGACCACGTCGTCACTCTCTCCTACGAGTCGCGCGACGTTGACCGCTTCGGCGTCTTTCGCTTGGTACACGCCCGACGTGTAGTCGTCGTCTGCGAACTCACCGAAACCTGCCGCGCTGTGATTGAGTGTCGAGTGATCCATGATTGGTTCCCTTTGCCCTCTTGGTGCGACCGGGGCTAAAGCAACCAACGGGCCAACTGTCGACGCGCTGGCGATCCTGCGTTGATCCCTTGGCGCTTCTGATTTCCACCCCAGACCCCCTACACACGGCTCCCTAGGGGGGAGGGGGTCGAATCTGACCTGCCCACGCCACAGCCCAAATAACGAATCGCGGTAATTACGGGGCAACTCTGCCTGGGTATCCCAGTACCCCAGGGGGGTCGAATGGACCCCAGGCTGGATTCGGCGACTTCGGCAACCATGAACGGAGCCCAAATCCAAACCTTGAGCAAAAAATCTTTGGGCCCGAAGCGGTGGCACGGCACGTGCTGAGGTAAGCCCTCATGGCGGATCTCTTCGCCTCCATCCAACCCCTGCACAATGCGCTCGACTACCACCTCGAGCGACATTCAGTCCTCGCGTCGAACGTCGCTCACGTCGACACGCCCGGCTATAAGCCGAGCGACTTGGCGCGCGTCGAGACGGCCGACGGGACGAGCTTCGATGGAGCGCTCAACGTGGCCATGCGGCGCACGAACGAGGCCCACCTCAATACCGGCAACGAAGGCGCCGCCGGCTTGGAAGGCCGCACTTTTCAGGACCTTTCGGCCGGTGTGGGTAACGACGGCAACTACGTTTCACTCGACCGCGAAGCCGCCAAGGTGGCCGCCAATCAGCTTCGTTACGACGTCGTGTCGGCGATCGTCTCGGCCGAACTGCGTGGCATGCATTTCGCTGCCACGGACGCGAAGAGCTAGGCCTACATGACCACTCACTACCCCCACGGAAAAGGAACTTGAGCCATGCTCGGCGTTTTTAGCGCGATGGAAGTTGCGGCCTCGGGGCTCTCTGCCGAGCGCACGCGCATGAACACGGTAGCCTCCAACCTGGCCAACGCGCGCACCACGCGCACGGATGCGGGCGGCCCGTACAAGCGCCTCGACCCGGTGTTTCAGGCCATCGGGCTCGACAACGAGCAGGCCGTGATGGCCAGCCAAGGTGGCGTTTCTCGCGTGAAAGTGGCGCGGATTCAGGAAGACACGCGCCCGGGGATGATGGTGTACGAGCCCGGCCATCCGGATGCCAACGCCGGCGGTTACGTCGAGTACCCGAACGTCAACGCGGTCGAAGAGATGGTCAACATGATCACCGCTTCCCGCGCTTACGAAGCGGGCGTGACCACCATCGACACGGTGAAGCAAATGGGCCGTTCTGCGCTGGATATCGGCCGCTAACTGTCATGATTCCGATTGATGGGCCCGGAATATCGCTGATCGCTCCGCACCAACCGGTGCAGATCGACCCCGCGCCCATTTCCAAAGAAACCGCGGTCGACCCTTCGGGCGGCGCGATCTTCGAAGACTTACTGAAGCATGTCGTGGGCGGGGCGAACGACAGCATCCACAACGCGGAGGCCGTAGGCAAGGAATTCGCGGCCGGAACGCGCGATGACATTCACGGCACGATGCTTGCGCTTAGCAAGGCAGATATCGAACTACGGCTCGTCGGCAATATCCGCAACAAGGTGGTGGATGCCTTCTATGAGCTGTGGCGCATGCAGATTTGAACAGTTTTTGTTGGAGCGATAACGAAGGATCATGCCCGAAAAAGCCCGTGCGTTCTTGAAGCAGCTGACCGATTTCTGGGCTTCTTTGCCCACGGCCAAGCGCATCGCACTGGTCTTTTTCACGACGGCGGTGCTGGTGGGGGTGAGCCTGCTTTCGGTGCTCGGTTCGCGTGAGCACTACGCCACGCTGTACAGCGAGCTCAGCACCGAAGACGCCGCGCAAATCGTGGAGAAGCTGAAGACCCAGCAGATCCCGTATCAGCTCAACGGGAACGGTACGATCATCTCCGTGCCCGAGGAAAAAGTCGCGGGTTTGCGCCTGGAATTGGCCGCGGGCGGCTTGCCGCGCGGGGGGAGCGTGGGCTTCGAGATCTTCGATCGTTCGCGCATCGGAGCCACGGAATTCGAGCAGAATATCAATTTGAGACGCGCGCTCGAGGGCGAGCTCGCGCGCTCGGTGATGAGCGTGGACGGCGTAAAGGGTGCGCGCGTCCACTTGGTGCTGCCCGAACACCGCCTGTTTGCCTCGCGTGAAGAGAGCGCGTCCGCATCGGTCGTGGTCAAACTCGCGAATTCCGCCAATTTTGGCCGGCGTGAAGTCGCGGCGGTGGTGTACCTGGTGTCGATGGCCGTGCCGGGGTTGAGCAAGGACCGCGTGTCCGTGGTCAGCACCGAAGGTTTGACGCTCCACCGTCCGAACTCTGACGCTTCGCATGGCGGAGAGTTGGCGGGGGAGGGCACGGAGCAGTCGCGCTTGATTGCGTCTCAGCTGGAGGGCGACGCTCAGGCCCAGTTGGAGCGTGTGGTGGGTCCAGGCAACGCCGACGTGCGCGTGAACGTCGAACTCAACCCCGCGTCCAAAGAGCGCATGGAGGAGCTGTATGAGCCCGCCAAGACGGCTCTGCGCAGCGAGCACGTGGTTCAAGAGTCCGCGGGCGCTACGGAAGCGGGCGTGGCCGGGGTTCCCGGCGCCAAGGCCAACCTGCCGGATGCCAAAGAAGGCGAGAACGCCGAAGAAACCGCGGCCACCGGCGGCGGCGGCTTGCGCCGCAGCCAGACCCGCAATTGGGAGGTGCAGCGCATCACCCAGAAAACCACGACTCCGCCGGGCGAGATCCGCCGCTTGAGCGTCGCGGTCGTGCTCAATGGCCGCTACGAGAAGCGCGGCGAAAAATCGGTGTTCGTGCCGCGCTCGCCGGAAGAAGTCGCGGCCATGTCGGCGATCGTCAAACACGCGGTCGGTTTCAGTTCCGAACGCGGTGACGAAGTCGAGCTGCGCGCCGTGCAATTCGCGCGGCTCGACGCGGGTGAAGATGCGACGGTCGCCGATCCGCTCGGCAAGTACCGGCGCTATCTGCCGTTCGCGCTGGCCGGCCTGGTGGCGGTCGTGGTGCTGGCCTCGGTCATCATGGTTTGGCGCCGCAACAAGGCGAAGCAGGCCAAAGAAGCGCTGGCCCTCGCGGCCCCGGCTATCGCCGAGGGGCAGCTGGGCGGTCTGATCGCGGGCGCACCCGACGCGGCTCGGCTGGGGGCCGACCAAGCCCGCACGCTGCTACTCGAGGACGCGCCCCCCGCATCCGACGAGATCCGCGCGCGGGCCCTGGAGTTGGCCGCCAAAGATCCCGCCACGGCTGCCGTCGTATTGCGACGCTGGCTGAGTGTAGGCGAACCCGCCGCTCTGCCCGCTGAGTAAGCGCTGACCCACCCCCCGGCGTGAGCTCGACTCCGGCACACCTCTCGCATGAGGTTTGGCCAAGGTGATGGAGCTGAGCGGTCCAGAGAAAGCGGTGTTGATGCTCTTGTCGTTGGACGAGGCCACCGCGACCCCCATCTTGAGTGAGATGGATGCGGGGGATGTGCGCAAACTGCGCGAGGCCGCTTCCAACATGCGGGCGGTTCCCGCCACCGCGCTCGAGCACGTTTACACCGAGTTCATTCAGCAAACCAAAGAGGCGGTCGCGGTGCCGCGCGGTGGCGTGCGCTACCTGCGTCGCTTGGCCGGGCGCGCGATGGGCGAGGTGAAGGCATCCGAGATCTTCATCGACCAACAGGAGAGCGCGCTCGAACGCTTGGCCGCGGCGGAGCCGGCCGCGATTGCGTCGGTGATGGAGAACGAACACCCCCAACTGGTGGCCGCGATCCTGTCGCAGCTCGACAACGAAAAGGCCGCGCGCGTGCTCGAAAATTTGCCCGAAGCGGGCCGCTCGCAAGTGCTGGAACGCCTGGGCACGATGACCGAGATCCCTTCGGCGTTGTTGGAAGAGGTGGCGACCGCGCTGGCCGCCGAGCTACCGACTTCGCAAAAGGACACCGTGCGCACGGTCGACGGCATCGCACGCTCGGCCGCGCTCGTTCGCCGGATGGGTCGCGAAACCGGCGAAGCGTTGCTCGGCACCCTCGAAGAAGGCAATCAAGAGCTCGCGACCGAAATCCGGCGCGCGATGTACACCTTCGAGGATCTGTCGGTGCTCGACGCGCGCGCGTTGCGCTCGCTGCTCGAAGCGGTGCCGGTCGAGAAACTCACGATGGCCATGAAGACGGCCTCGGAATCGCTCAGAAACCACATCTTTACCAGTATGTCCAAGCGCGCCGCCGAGCGCATCAAGGAAGACATGGAAGTAATGGGTGGAGTTCGTTTGGCCGACGTCGAAGCCGCGCAACGCGAAATCGTCGAAGTCGCGCTACGCCTCGACGCCGAAGGCACCATTTCCCTCGAGGCCAAGAGTGCGGTGGTTTGAAACCCCGCGCGCCCCGAGCAGCGAAGGCGAACCAATGGCCGACGCCCCGCGCAAAGTAAATTTCGCCCGCGTTACGAATCCGCGCGTGCGCGCGCCTTCGTGGATGCCGTCTGCGCGCGGCCGCGCCGCGGTCAAGAAGGAAGAGTCGCTGCCTTCGCTCAAGCCGCCGCCTTTGCCGAGCGAATTCGTGGACGCGATTCGTCAAGAGCTCGAGCCGGAGCGCGCGTCGCGTCCGCCGCGCGCTTCCGAAATGCCGCCGCGCATGCCTGCACCTTCGATGCCGGTCTCGGCCGCGCCCGCACCGATGCCGAGTGCTCCCGCCGAACCCGGTCCCGTGCAGTACGTCGTCGATCCGGAGGCGACGCACGCGTTCGAACAGGCGATCGAGCTGCTCGTGGCCGAACGCTCACGCGTATTGGAGCAGACCGCGAGCCAGCTCGGCGAGCTCGCGACGATCATCGCGCGCCGGGTGATCGCGCATGAAATCTCGCTCAATCCGAACATCGTGGCCGGCTTGGTGAACGAGGGCTTGGCTGCGCTCGGCGCTCACGATCGCGTTTTGGTTCGCATCGGCAGCGCGTTCAACGAGGCGCGCGCGAACCTCGAACAACGCTTGGCCGATCGCGGCGCGCACGCCGAGGTTCGCTTCGACGAGTCACTGTCGGAGTACGGCTGCGTGGTCGAGACCGAGCTCGGTCGCGTCGATGAATCAATCGAGTCGCGCATCTCGACGCTGCTCCAAGCACTGCGACCCGACTCCGCCTCTCCGCAAGGTGAGTCGGCCTGATGCTCGAACGCTTGCTCGAACGCTGCCGCACGGCGCCGGTTCACGCTCCCGAGGGCGTGGTGCTCGATGTCGTGGGCTTGATCGTCGAAGTCGGTGGCTTGCGCGCGGCCGTCGGGGATGCACTGGCCGTCGAAGACGAGAGCGGCTCGGTGCTCGAAATCGAGGTCGTGGGGTTTCGCGCCGGTAGGCTCTTGACCACGCCGCTCGGCGTTCTATCGGGTATTCGCCCGGGCGCGCGCGTGGTGCGGCTGTCTCGCGGGGCGACCGTGCCCGGCACGCTCGCGCTCTTGGGGCGAGTGGTCGACTCGTTCGGGCGACCCTTGGACGGCGGCCCCGCGATCACCGCCGAGCATTCTTGTCCGGTGAATGCGGCGCCGCCCCCTGCGTTCGCGCGCCGGCCGATCGACAAGCCGTTCGGCACCGGTGTGCGCGCCTTCGATGCGCTGCTCCCGCTCGGGGTCGGGCAACGCATGGGCATCTTCGCCGGGGCTGGCGTCGGTAAAAGCACGCTGCTCGGCATGATCTGCCGTTCGTCTCAGGCCGACGTGAACGTGGTCGGCCTGGTCGGCGAGCGTGGTCGTGAGCTCAATGATTTCATCCGCAACTCCCTGGGTGCGGACGGCCTCGCCAAATCGGTGGTGGTCGCGGCGACGAGTGACATGCCGCCTTTGGTGCGTGCGCGCGGCGCGGAGTCGGCCACCGCCATCGCCGAATACTTCCGGAATCAGGGCAAAAGCGTGCTCCTGGTGATGGATTCGGTGACGCGCTACGCGATGGCGCTGCGCGAAGCCGCGCTCGCCGCGGGCGAACCGCCGGCCACCAAGGGCTACCCCCCGTCGGTGTTCGCGGCTTTGCCGCGCTTGCTCGAGCGGGCCGGGACGGGCAGCGGCGCGGGCGTGATCACCGCGCTCTATACCGTGCTCGTCGAGGGTGACGATCTGAGTGATCCGATCGCCGACACGGTGCGCAGCATCTTGGACGGCCACGTCGTGCTGTCACGTTCGCTCGCGGAGAAGAATCACTTCCCCGCGATCGACGTCTTGGCCAGCATCTCGCGCTTGGCGCCAGAGATTTCCAGTGAAGCCAACATGCGCGCGGCGGGCGCGGTGCGCGACATGATGTCCGCCTATCGCGAGGCACAAGACTTGATACAGGTCGGAGCGTACGCGTCGGGGAGCGACCCTCGGGTCGACATCGCCGTCGCGGCCAACCCTCACATCGAAGCGTTTCTCAAGCAGCGAGTGAGCGAGGCATCGAGCTTCGAAGAAGCTCATCGACGGCTCGCGATGCTCGCCCAGATGCGTGAACGAGGTCTTCGCTCATGAGCCCCCGACGCCAAAGAATCGACAAGGTCATCCAGCACCGCGGCAAAGAGCTCGACAAGCGCATCAGCGCGCTGAACGAGCAGAAAACGCGCGAAGAAGCCGCGCTGCAAGCCGCCATTCGCGAGCGCGAGGAAGCGCGGCTGGCCTCGGAAAAGCGACTCAAATTGGCGGAAGCGCCGCTCAGCGCGACGGACTGGATCGCCGCCAACGAGTGGCTGAAGAGCCGCGCCGCGGTGGCTGAACGGGCTGCGCTGCAGGCCGTCGAGGCCCACCAGGGCACACAGCGCGCGCGCGCCGATGTCCTACACGCTCGCACCGACCTGAAGAAGGTCGAAGTGTTGTCGGCGCGCATCGGCGCCGAGGAACGCGCGCTGCAAGAGCGTGCCGAACGACGTTTGGAAGACGAATTGGCCGCCCAACGTTTCGCGGCTGATCGACGCGGAGAAAAGTAAATGAGCGATGGTTTCGCGACCGGGCTCGGCGCAGGCGCCGCGCCCAGGGCCCACGAGCGTGCTGACGACGAGAAGACGACGCTCGAGCAAGCGGAGCGCTGGGCGACGCTCGTTGGCGCGCAGTTGTCTTCGTTTAGGCCCGTGCCTACCGTCAAAGAAGAGGCGGGCGCTTGGCACCGGGGTGCCGGGGATCTGACACCCGCCACTGGCAGCCAATTGACCGAGTCCGGCGCGGCAAAAGGCCCCGCTTCTGTCGGCGAAGAAAACGCTGACCCGAACGAAAATCGCATGATTGTTCGAGTAGATGGCGGCGATTTGGGCGAAGTCGCGTTGCTCGTCGACCGCAAAGCGGGCGCCATCCGCGTGACGATCAGCGCGGCTGACGCTGGCGCCGAGGCCGCGCTGGGTTTGGAGCGCGCTGGACTGATGCGCGCGTTGCAGAACCACGGAATTACCGTCGATTCGGTCAATGTCGTGCGTGCCAACAACTTCGGCACCGTTCTTGCTCCAACACGCTCGAGTGCGACGCAGCGCACTCAGGCGTCAGCGGCAGAAGCTGACGCGCAGCACGACGAGCAAACGCGGCGTCGTCTGGCACGCAAATTAAACCTGATTGGTTGAACAATGGTCGCAGCAGTCAACAACACAACTAGCGCTCAACAGAGTTCGGCGCTGAGCAACGCGCTCGGCACGAACAAAGCAATGGGCAAGGATGACTTCCTGAAGTTGCTCGTTGCCCAGCTGAAGAATCAAGACCCGCTCGCGCCGCAAGACAATACGCAGTTCGTCGCTCAACTCGCCCAGTTCTCCTCACTGGAGGCGGCCATGGGCACGAACAGCCGGCTCGACTCGATTAGTGCGCAGAATCAAGGGCTCGCCAACACCGAGGTGGTGGCGTTGGTCGGTAAGACGGCGACCGTCAAGGGCAGCTTGGTCACCGCAAGTGGCTCGGGTACCGCCGTACCGGTGAACTTCTCGCTCGGCTCGGCCACGGACTCGACCAACGTTTCGATTCAGAACTCGTCGGGCAAAGTGATTCGGACCATCCCCATTGGCGCGCGCAGCGCCGGCCTAGTCAAGGTGAACTGGGATGGTCGTGACGACGCGGGCAACATCATGCCCGCCGGCACTTACGCCGTCAGCGTGCAGGCGAAGACCGAAGATGGCAGCGCCGTCTCGGTCGCCCAGGAGACGACAGGGCTCGTGAAGTCCGTCGCCTTCGACAAAGGTTATCCAGTGTTGACACTGGCTAATGGAATGCAAGTTCCAGTCTCTGACCTTCTGAAGGTCGAATCTTCTCCATAACAACCACACCGCATATCTATCAACCGTACTCAGCTCTTCCAGGAGGGCTCCAATGACTGTTCTGTCATCGATGAATTCGGGCGTCTCGGGCCTAAAAGCAGAAAGCGACGCCCTCGGCGTCGTGGGCGATAACATCGCCAACGTCAACACTTCGGGTTTCAAGGCGCAGCGCGCCGTGTTCGAAGATGTTCTCGGTCACTCCATCCTCGCTGGCACCTCCACCGGTTTGCCCGGTTCAGGCGTCAAAATCGGGGACATCCAACAGATGTTCACCCAGGGTACCTTGTCCAACACGGGCGTCTCCACCGACGTCGCGTTGAACGGCGACGGCTTCTTCGTCGTCAAGGGCACGGTCGACGGTGTGAGCTCCAATTTTTACACCCGCGCGGGTGAGTTCGTCATCGACAAGGATGGCAAGCTCTCGAACACGTCGGGCCTGAAAGTCCAAGGCTACAAAGCCAACGGCGATGGCACCTTCGCGGCGTCGCTCTCCGACGTCACGGCGCCCACCTCGGCTTTGCCGGCCCGCGCCACCGCGTCGATCAGCGTCACCGCCAACATCGACTCGTCGGCGACGGTTCCGGCCCTCGCGTGGGATCCTCAGGACCCCGCGAATACCGCGAATTTCTCGACCACCATGTCGATTTACGATTCGCTGGGCAACGCCCACACCGCGGACGTCTACTTCCGCAAGACGGCGGACAATGCGTGGGACTACCACGTGCTCGTCCCCGGCGCGGATTTGAATCCGCCGGTCGTCGGCAACTCCGAGGTCGGTAGCGGGGCTCTGACGTTTACCACCAACGGCGCGCTCAATACGTCGACCGTCACCACGGCCGTCAGCGCCACCTTCGGCGGCGGCGCAACGGCGGCGCAAGCCATTACCCTCGACTTCGGTACCTCGATTGCCGCGGGCGGCACGGGCCTCGACGGCACCACGCAGTTCGCGGGTCCCTCGAACGTCTCGGCGCAGAAGCAAGACGGTTACGCGTCGGGCGACTTCTCTGGTGTGTCCGTCGACGGCCAAGGCGTCGTGACGGGCCTGTACACGAACGGCGAGAAGATCGCCATGTCGCAACTCGCCATCGCCAAGTTCCGCTCGAACGACGGTCTCGGCCGCGCGGGGCAGAATCTCTGGATCTCGACGCGCGAAAGCGGTACTGCTGCTATGGGTACGGCTGGTAGCGGCGGTCGTGGTGCAACCACGGGCGGCGCGTTGGAAGGCTCCAACGTGGATCTGGCGGGCGAGTTCGTCAGCATGATCCAGCATCAGCGCTCGTTCTCTGCGAATTCCAAGACGATTACGACCGCCGACGAAATGCTTCAAGAGCTGATCAACCTGAAACGCTGATAGTTCGGCGCTCCGGTTGACGGCCGCAGCTCCAGAATAGGTGCGGTTATGGACGAACAGGGCAGTGATCACGGTCACGCCCCGGTGGAGAAGAAGAAGGGTAAGGGTCCCCTCATCGGCATCATCATCGCGGCTGTACTCGTAGTGGGTGCAGGCGCGGCGGGTGCGGTGATGGGGCCCAAATTCTTCGCGAAACCGGCCCCCACAAAACCTGCCGAGGGGGAGGCAGAATCCGAAGACGAAAAAGCTTCCGGTGAAGACAAAGCCGCCGAAGAAGAAAAGGCGGAGGAGTCCACGGAAGAAGAGCACGTCGAGCACAAGGCGTCGGCCGGAGAGGTGAAAGAGATCACCAACCTGCAGCCGATCGTCGTCGACACACGCTCGGCGGACGGCCAAGTCCGTCACCTCAAGATCGCACTCTCGATCGAGCACCCCGAAACGATGAAAGAGGCCGAGTTCAAGGCCTACGTTCCGCGCGCTCGCGAAGCAGCGATTTGGTACCTCCGAACTCACGATTTCGAGGAATTGTCGTCGCCCAAAAACTTCGACAAGCTCCGCAAAGATCTCAATGACAACATCATCAACGCAGTCGGCAAGAAGCGCGCGCGTCGCGTTTTGATCACAGACTTCGTGGCGCAATGAATGCCGAGCGCGACAGCTTACAAGCCGGTCCGAAATCGCTGAGAGCCGGGGCTCCTCGACTGAGTGAGCCGAGCCCTCAAGGCAAGCTGAAGCGCGTCGACCTCACGGGTCGTGAGCGGCACCTGCGCGGCGCCATGCAAGCGATGGCCCACGTCGCGCAGCGTTTTGCCCGCTCCGCGCGCCGAACCCTGCCGTTCTTGGTCAAGCGCAAAGCGCGGATCGTCCCGGATTCGGTGGCGATCGTCGACCTCGGCGCCGACCGGGTCGTCGAACAAGGTCCCATCTACGAGATCATTCTCGGCACGCCCGGTGGCCCCGCGTGGGGCCTGATGACCCTCAACACCGACGCGATCGGCGTGGTGCTCGAGGGCGTGCTCGGCGGCGGCGATAGCGGCGGCGCGAGCGGCCTCGGTGCCGACCTCACTTTGGCGCAAACGGCGCTGGTCGGCCGCGTTACCCGTGCGCTGGCCGAAGATTTCGCCGAAGCGGTGCGTGCCGAAGTCGGCATCGCCTTGAGCATCGAGCTCTCGCACAGCATTGCACGCGGTGACGAGCGCGAGGCCAACTTTTCCGACGGGCTCAGCGTCGATTGCGCGTTCGATGGCATCGCCGGCGGAGCCCGGATCGCGATTGCGATCGGCGCCGAAGCGTTGGAATCCGCCGCGCGCGAAAATGAACCCCCGACCACACAATCGGGTGATCCGCGCATGGCCGAGGCCCTGAGCGAAGTCCCGGTCGAAGTCATCTGTGAGTTGGGCAGCGTGCGGCTGGGCCTACGTCGGGTACTGTCGTTGCAACCAGGTCAAGTATTGCGTTTGGACACCGCGGTCGATGACCCGGTGAGCGTGCGCATCGCCGGGGTGAAAAAGTTCGTGGCCGTGCCGGTGATTTCTCGCGGCCAGCTCGCCGTCGAGGTTCGAGGTCGGCACGAAGATTGAAGAGAGCGGGGGCATGAGTGACGCCGACGTTCGCCCCCCCGGTCAAAGTGCTTTCGAGAATGCTGCCGCGCCGCCCCCGAAAGGCGGGGCCGACCCGCTGTCGGCGGGGTCTCGAGGCGGCGACGGTCTCAGCTTCGTGATGGATGTGCCGGTCGAGCTGACCATCGAGCTTGGCCGAAAAACGACGCGAATTGGCGAGGTTTTACGGCTCGGCCCGGGTTCGATCTTGGAGCTGAACAAGGCCAACGGCGAGCCCCTCGACGTGTACGTGAACAACCGCTTGATCGCGCGCGGGGAGGCCGTAGTCGTCGGTGAACGCTACGGAATCCGCCTGACCGAGGTGGTCGTCAATGACGACGGCCGTGGGCGAGGGTCAAAAGAATGACACCGCTGCGTCAGCGAATTTGCGTCGCGCTGTTTGGCGCTTGTTTTGCGCTGAGCGTGGGCGCCGCAAGCGCTGCAGAAGGGCAGCCGAACGGCGCCGCCAAGGCCCCCGCGTGGTTGGCTCCCAATACCGGCGCCAAGCCGGCGAAGCCCGCCAAGCCGGTCGCGGCCGGGTCGAGTTTGGGACTTGGGCGCAGCCTGGCCGTTTTGTTCTTCGTGTCGGTCCTGGGCGGGAGCGCGCTGTACTTGCGCAGTAAGAAGAACAAGTTGCCCAAGGCCCGGCTCGCCAACCTGCGCGTGGTCGGAGCGACCAAGCTCGGCGGCCGCGCGCAACTCGTGCTCGCCGAGGTCGAGGGACGCAAGATCCTGCTCGGCGTGACCGACAGCTCGGTGAGCAAGCTCGGCTGGATGGACGCCGAGCAAACTCAGGAGGAAGAGGAGGACGACTTCGTCCCCGCGGCGCGACCGCGCTTGGTTGCTTCAGGGGTCGACTTGGGGGCTCGCGCTCCGCGCGCGGTGGTCGAAGCCGTCGACGCGCCGGCTCCGGCCAAGCGCTCGTTCCGCGACTTACTGACTTCGGCCGTGGGTAACCTCGGCCATCGCCCGGACGATGATTCGGCCGCGCTGACCTTGGCCGCCGAAACCCAAGACACGTTCACGCGCTCCAGCCCACGTGCCCCGGAACCGCGGCGCGCCGAGCCGCAGCGCAAGACCGGCAACCCGCAGATGATCGATCTGGAAGGCCAAGCCAAGGGCTTACTCGCACGCCTCGGAGATCCCCGCGCATGAACGCCCCCGCGGAGCTCTTCAAAGCGACGGAACTCGCTCCGTCACTGAAGATCCTCCTCGTTCTCACGCTGCTCGGGCTGTTGCCCGCGATTCTGTTGACCACGACTTCGTTCGTGCGCACGGTCGTGGTGCTCTCGTTCGTTCGTCAGGGCGTCGGGGCCGGGCAAAGCCCGCCTACGCAGGTGATCATGGGACTGTCGATGTTCCTGACCATGTTCACGATGTCGCCCGTCATCGAACAGATCAAGACCACCGCGGTCGACCCGTATCAGGCGGGCACGATCAGCGACATGCAAGCGCTCGAAGTCGGGTCCCTGCCGCTCAAACGCTTCATGTTGCGCCAAACGCGCGAAGCAGATTTGAAGCTATTTTACGACGCGACCAGCACTCCGCTACCGCAGACGCCGGATGACGTACCGATGCGCCTGGCCATGCCGGCATTCGTGATCTCCGAGCTCACTACGGCTTTCCAGATGGGCGTGGTGATTCTGCTGCCGTTCTTGGTCGTCGATCTGGCCGTCGCCTCGCTGCTCATGAGCATGGGTATGATGATGGTGCCGCCGTCGACGATCGCGCTGCCCATCAAGCTGCTCTTGTTCGTGCTGGTCGACGGTTGGAATCTCGTGGCCGGATCCCTGCTCAGGAGCTACACGTGACGACGGACGGCGCGGTCGAGCTGTTTCGCAACGCGTTCATGATCGCCGCCCTGATCGCGGGGCCGCCGCTGTTGGCGGCGCTGATCGTGGGCTTGATCGTCGGTGTGCTGCAGGCCGCGACGCAGGTGAACGAGGCCAGCATCGCGTTCGTGAGCAAGCTGATCGCGGTCGGCTTGTGCTTCGCGCTGCTCGGGTCGTGGACGGTGCGGCAATTGGTCGACTACACCGGCCGCACCATCGCGAGCATTGCGGACGTGACG
>Ga0247757_10000771_pt1 | contig 24920 bp, 26 predicted proteins | sample UWRJL126311R4_FD_180929 | JGI IMG/M metagenome (GOLD analysis project Ga0247757, IMG submission 180929) | Plant litter microbial communities from Arlington Agricultural Research Station in Wisconsin, United States - UWRJ-L126-311R-4 | ecosystem: Environmental > Terrestrial > Plant litter >...
GGCGTCTCGGCGTTCGCCGCGATCATCCCGATCCAGCACCGGCTCCTCGCGATCGACGTGCGGACCGCGTCCGTCGCGATCTCGTGGTTCAGCACGGCGCTGTACGTGGGGATCGCGGTCGCGCCGGTCGTCGGTGCCGTCGCGATCTCGACGGGGGAGTCCGCGCTCATCCCCGTCGGCGGGGCGATCCTCACGGTGCTGGGCCTCGCCGCCTTCATCGTCGGCTACCTGCTCCCGCACCGCACCACGCAGACCGCGGCGCAGGAGACGATCGCGGTCGAGGCCGCCGAGCGGGCTTGACGCGGGCGACCGGTAGCCTCGGGGGCGTGAAGGCGTCCAGCGCGATCGTGCTCCGGCGGCGCGGCTCCCGCTCGTGACCCCGGAACGGCTGGCTCGGCTCACCGGGCTGCGCCGCGCCCGTGACCTCATGGATCGCGAGTACGCCCGCCCGCTCGACGTCGCCGCGATGGCCGCCACGGCCCTCATGTCGCCGGCGCACTTCTCCCGGCAGTTCCGCGCCGCGTACGGCGAGACGCCCTACGGCTACCTCATGACGCGCCGGATCGAGCGGGCCATGGCGCTCCTGCGGAGCGGGATGAGCGTGACCGACGCCTGCATGGCGGTCGGGGCGACGTCCCTCGGCTCGTTCAGCTCGAAGTTCACGGAGATCGTGGGCGAGTCGCCGAGCGCGTATCGCTCGCGGGAGCACGCGGCGATCGAGGCGATGCCGGAGTGCTTCGCCCGGATCCTCGGCCGACCGCCCTACGTGCGCGCGTCCAGCAGGATCGGAGAAGGATCCGCGGCGGCCGGCTCCTAGCCTGGCCGCATGAGCATCGCAGTCCAGTACGTCAACGTCACCGTCCGCGACGTCGACGAGGCCCTCCCGTTCTACCGCGACGGGCTCGGCCTCGACGTCGTCAGCGACGTCGCCTCCGGCGACCACCGCTGGCTCGGCCTCGGCAGCGCCGAGCAGCCGGGCTTCTCGCTCGTCCTGAGCGATCCGCACGCCGGCCGCTCGCAGGAGGATGGCGACGCGATCGAGGAGCTGCTCGTCAAGGGCATGCTCCCCGGGCCGATCGTCTTCCGCACGGACGACCTCGACGCGACGTTCGACCGTGTCGCCGCGACCGGAGCCGAGGTCATGCAGGAGCCGTCCGACCAGCCCTGGGGGCCCCGCGACTGCGCCTTCCGCGACCCCTCGGGCAACCACGTGCGGATCTCGCAGGCGTAGCGGTCGCGCCCGCCGGCACCGCGTCAGGCGTTGGGCGGGCTCGATCCGTCGGCGGGGAGGCGCTCCATCCGGTCGGCGATCGCCGCGGCGACGGCCTCGACCCGGGCCGCGCCGGGGTCGGCGTCGAGGTCGAGCGTCGTGCGGACCACCAGGTTGCCGCGCTGCAGGTCGATCCCGATGTACGCGCCGCCGGCGGCGTCGTGCTCGATCCACCCGACCGCGGTGATGTCGGCGGGCAGCGCGGGCCAGTCGGCGATCGCATCGACGTCCGCATCCCATCCGTCGAGCGAGTAGTGCCGGCAGAGCGCGATGGCGTCCTCGAGGGCCCGGGAGTACCCGGCGGCCTGCGACGAGCTGACGAAGGCCCGCGCCCCGATGCTGACGGCCTGGTCGTCGGAGTCGTCCGCGGCGGCGTACTGCTCGAGGTAACGGGTCACGCTGCCGTCGTCGCCGGGAGGGAGGTCCTCCGATTCGCGCAGCGGCACGTACGCGTCGGTGAACATGCAGCTGTCGCCGGCGGGGTCGCCCGACTCCCAGTCGTCGCGCGTGGCCTCGTAATCCTCCTGCACGGCCGCGGGGCCGCTGTCGTAGTCGTCGACCGCGGTCGTCGGCGTGCCGAGCGATCGGAGCTCCGGGGCGGTGAGGGCGACCCCCGCGGCCGCGGACGGCATCGTGATGCACGTGTCCGCACAGGAGAGCGGAGCCGTCGCATGGTGAGCTCCGGCGCGGGGTCCGGTGTTCGTGCTCGGATCGTGGGAGGCGCGCGGCGACGGGGTCGTGCGAGGGTCGGCCGGCGACGGGAAGGTGCGGTGGTCGGGCAGTACGGGACGGTCCGCCGTCGCGATGCGCTGTCCGAGCGAGCTCGCGCCCCACGCGACGAGCCCGATCAGCGTGACGAACACCGTCGCGCCGCCCGCGACGGCGAAGAAGATCCCGAGGCGCCGACGCCGGGGCACGTGACGTGCGGCGGTCGCGGGCACCGGCGCGTTCGGAGCCGCACCCACGGGCGGCCCGGTCGGCGGCGGTGGCGCGGAGACGCCGGGCGCGGACACGCGCGGTGCGGGCGGCGCGAACACGATCGGCGGCGTCGTCGAACGCGGCGGACCCGACGGCGCGGGCGGCTGCTGCTGGTCGGTCACGCGTCTCCTCCGGTCCCGAACGATCGTCACTGTAGCGCCCGGGATCGGTGACCCGTCATCCTCGCGGAGTAGCGTGCGCCCCATGGGAAGCATGGTCGACATCGAGGGCGTGGCCGCGTACCGCGCCGAGCCCGCCGGACCGCTCCAGGGCGGTCTCATCCTCATCGAGGAGATCTGGGGGCTCGTGCCCCACATCAGGGCGGTCGCGGACCGGTTCGCGGGGGAGGGCTACCTCGTCCTCGCGCCCGAGCTGCTCGGCGACATCATCGGCACGGCGAACGGCCAGGAGCTCATGGAGGCGCGCAACGACCCGGACGAGGAGCGCCGGAACGCCGTGCAGCCGATCCTGCGCGGCCTCTTCTCGGCGATGGGCGACCCGGAGTTCGCGGCGGGCGCCGTCGCGAAGCTCGTGCGACTGGTCGACGCCCTGGACGCGGAGCCCGGGATCGATGGCCGGATCGGCGTGCTCGGCTTCTGCTTCGGCGGCACCTACTCGTTCGCGCTCGCGGCGGCCGACCCGCGCGTGCGGGCCGCGGTGCCGTTCTACGGGAGCGCGCCGTCCGTCGACGACATCGCGAAGATCCAGGCACCGGTCCTCGCCCTCTACGGCCAGAACGACGAGCGGCTCATCGAGGCGCTCCCCGACGTGGAGCAGGCCTTCGCCGCCGCCGGCAAGGACTTCGCCGATCACGTCTACCCGGACTCCGGTCACGCCTTCTTCAACGACACCAACCCGCACTCCTACAACGCGGCCGACGCCGACGACGCCTGGCAGCGCGTGACGGCGTTCCTCGCCGAGCACCTGCGGTGACACGGGGCCGCGACACGTTCTGACACCCCAGCTGGGGTGTACTCCGCCGTGGCCGCCCGCCCGTAGTGTTCAGTGCCCCTGCAGCTGAACCGGAACGGCGGACCCATGACCCAGCAGAAGCCCGGTCTCGGCGAGCGGTTCCGCTACTGGTTCGACGGCTGGATGTCGCGGGGCACCGGTGCGCTCATCGCCCTCCTGGCGATCGTCACCGCGATCCTCGTCGTGATCATCACCTTGATCACGTTCGCGCTCGGCGCCGGCGCCCGGCCGGAAGGTCAGCCGCACGGTTTCCTCGACCTGCTCTGGGGCACGCTCATGCGTGCGATGGACGCGGGCACGCTCGCCGGCGACAACGGCTGGGGCTACCGCGGCATGATGCTCCTCATCACGCTCGCGGGCATCGTGATCGTGGCGAGCCTGATCTCCATCATCTCGGGCGCCTTCGACGCGAAGGTGGAGGAGCTGCGCAAGGGCCGTTCGCGCGTGCTGGAGACCGATCACACGCTGATCCTCGGCTGGAGCCACAAGGTCTTCGCGCTCATCGGCGAGCTGGTGATCGCCAACGAGTCGCGCGGCAGAAGCGCGATCGTGATCCTCGCCGACATGGACAAGGTCGAGATGGAGGACGCCATCCGCACCGAGGTCGGTGACACCGGCAGGACGAAGATCGTCTGCCGCACCGGCGACCCGATGAACCTCCGCGACCTGGAGCTCGGCAATCCCGACGGCGCGCGCTCGATCATCGTGCTGGGCGGCGACGGCGACGACGACCCGGACTCCACCGTGATCAAGACCACGCTCGCGCTCACCAACAACAAGAACCGCAAGCAGGGCGAGTATCACATCGTGGGGGAGCTGAAGCACGGTGCCAACCTCGAGGCGGGCAGGCTCGTCGGCCGCGGCGAGGCGCACTGGGTGCTGGCGCTCGACCTCATCAGCCGGGTCACGGTGCAGAGCTGCCGGCAGTCCGGCCTCAGCGTCGTCTACACGGAGCTTCTCGACTTCGACGGCGACGAGATCTACTTCACCGACCAGCCCTCGCTGTACGGCCGCAGCTACGCGGCGACGCAGCTCGCGTTCGCCGACGCGACCGTCATGGGGATCGTCACGCCGGATGCGGTGCTCATCAACCCCGCGCCCGACACCGTCTATCAGGCGGGCGGGCAGCTCATCGTGATCGCCGAGGACGACAGCGTCATCACGCTCGGGGCGGAGCCGACCCCGTTCGACGAGAGCGCGATCGTGGCGCCGCAGCCGTACGTGCCGCAGCCGGAGCACACCATCGTCCTCGGGATGAACGCGGGGCTGAAGGTCCTCCTCGACGAGCTGCACTCTTACGTCGCGCCCGGCTCGACGGTCACGATCGTGGCCGATGCGTTCGAGCCCGAGCTGCCGGAGTACGAGGGGATGCCGGTGACCTTCCGCCGCGCCGACCCGACCCAGCGCGCCGTGCTCGACTCCCTGGGGATCGGACCGGAGCACCACGTCATCGTGCTCGCCGCCCGCGACACCCTGCCCGCCCAGCGAGCCGACGCCAAGACGCTCGTGACGCTGCTCCACCTCCGCGAGATCGCCGACGCCGCGGGCGTCGAGCTCAACGTCGTGAGCGAGATGCTCGACGACCGCAACCGCGAGCTCGCGGAGGTCACGAAGGCCGACGACTTCATCGTCAGTGAGAAGCTCGTGAGCCTGATGCTGTCGCAGGTGAGCGAGAACGAACGGCTCTCGGACGTCTTCGGCGTGCTCTTCGACAGCGACGGCAGCGAGGTCTACATCCGCCCGACCGAGCTCTACATCCGTCCGGGCACCGAGGTGGACTTCTACACGGTGCTCGAGGCGGCGCGCCGCGTGAACGAGACCGCGATCGGGTACCGGATCGCGGCGCACTCGCACGACGCCGACGCGGCGTACGGGGTGCACGTGAACCCGCGGAAGGGCGAACGCGTCGCCTTCGCGCCGGGCGACAAGATCATCGTGCTCGCCGAGCAGTAGCGCTCCCGCCGCCGCCCTAGAGTCGGAGCATGGAGCAACTCCGACTCGGCGACAGCGGGCTGCGGGTCTCGCGCATCATCCTCGGCTGCATGAGCTACGGCGACGCGTCGCGCGGCGGCCACCAGTGGACGCTCGGTCTCGAGGAGTCGCGACCGTTCTACCGGCAGGCGTGGGAGGCCGGGATCACGACCTTCGACACCGCGAACGTCTACTCGCTCGGGTCGAGCGAGGAGTTCCTGCGCATCCTCCTGGGCGAGATCGCGAAGCGCGACGAGTACGTCATCGCCACCAAGGTGCACGGCCACATGTTCGACGGGCCGAAGGGGAGCGGGCTCAGCCGGGCCGCGATCCTCACCTCGATCGACGACAGCCTGCGTCGGCTCGGCACCGACTACGTCGACCTGTACCAGATCCACCGTTGGGATCCGGAGGTGCCCATCGAGGAGACGATGGAGGCCCTCCACGACGTCGTGCGGGCCGGCAAGGCGCGCTATATCGGCGCGTCCTCGATGTGGGCGTGGCAGTTCGCGCAGGCGCAGCACGCCGCCGATCTCAACGGCTGGACCCGCTTCGTCTCGATGCAGGACCAGTACTCGCTGCTCTACCGCGAGGAGGAGCGCGAGATGCATCCGTACTGCGTCGACCAGGGCGTCGGCGTGATCCCGTGGAGCCCGATCGCGCGCGGTCGGCTCGCGCGGCCGTGGGGCGAGGAGACCGCGCGCTCGCAGACCGACCAGGTGATCGCCCGCAACTACAAGCAGCAGGTCGAGAGCGATCGACGCGTGGTCGGGGCGGTGGCCGAGATCGCCGGCGAGCGGGGGATCCCCATGGCGCAGGTCGCGTACGCGTGGGTCCTCCACCAGTCCGCGGTGACCGCCCCGATCGCGGGTGCGACCAAGCCCGGCCAGCTCGACGACGCGATCGCGGCCGTCGACATCGAGCTCACGGGGGACGAGCTGCGTCGCCTCGAGGAGCACTACGCGCCGCGGAACGCGGAGGGATTCTGAGATGAGCATCGGATTCGACACCGACGCCGAGCTGGACCGCAACGACCGCGGCGACGGCAGGCTGAACGACTACGCGTACGGGCTGCTGGCGCGCAACAAGCGGATCCGCATGACGCTCGCGGGCAGCGACGCCTGCCAGGACGAGCTCCGCTCGGTGCTCGAACAGGCGACCGACCAGATCGAGACCGCGATCTCGCCGCGCACCCAGGCGCAGGACAAGGAGGACGCCCCGATCGTCGTGCGCCTCTTCACGGGTCGTCGCGTGAGCGGCCCGGTCGGGATGGTGCCGCGGGGCCTCGAGTCGGTGATCGACGAGAACCTGCGCCGCCTGGACGACGCGTTCAGCGTCGCGCGGATCCCGGTCGAGATCGTCCAGAAGCGCGGCAAGCTGCGCGTGCAGCTGCTGATGGGCGAGGTCCGGCTGAAGCTCACCTGACGCGGCGGGAGGGAGGCTACGCCTCGGGCGCGCTCTCCGACGTCTCCTGCTGCTTGATCTCCTCGCGGATCGCGTCCATGTCGAGCGCGCGCGCCTGTGCGATCACGTCGTCGAGCGCCGGCTTCGGCAGCGCACCGGCCTGCGCGAACACGCCGATGCCGTCACGGAAGACCATGAGCGTCGGGATCGCCTGGATGCCGAGGGCGCCCGCCAGGTTCGGCTGCGCCTCCGTGTCGACCTTGCCGAACACGATGTCCTCGTTGTCGGCTGCGCTCTGGTCGTAGATCGGGGCGAACGCCTTACAGGGACCGCACCAGTCCGCCCAGAAGTCGACGAGCACGATCCCATCGCCCAGAACGGTGCTCTCGAAGGTGTCCTCGGTCAGCTCCACAGTGGCCATGTCCTCCAGGCTAGGCTCCGGCCATGCCCGCCCGCAGGCTCGTCGCGTTGCTGTTCGCTGTCAGCGCGGTCGCGGTCGCGTTGGTGGGATGCGCCTCGGTGGGCGACCCTCGCGGGGTCGTCGGGCGCTGGCAGCAGGATCAGGACTCCGCCTCCTTCTACGAGGTCGGCGACGTGGCGCCCGGCGAGCCCGGTGATCTCGTGCGCACCCAGGCGCTCGACGGTCCGCCGGTGGGAGCCCGCGCGTGGCGCGTCCTGTACCACTCGACCGATCAGGCGGGCCGCGACATCGTCGTGAGCGGACTCGTGATCGTGCCCACCGCACCGGCGCCCGCCGGGGGCCGCGCGATCGTGTCGTGGGCGCATCCGACGACGGGAGTCGCCCCCGTGTGCGCTCCGTCGCGCACCATCGGCGGCACCTCGCTCATCCCCGGCCTGCGCGGCTTCATCGCCGCCGGCGACGTGATCGCGGCCGCCGACTACCCGGGACTCGGCGTCGACAACCCCTCGAGCTACCTGATCGGCGCGGCCGAGGCGCACAGCGTGCTCGATGCGGCGCGCGCGGCGCGGAACCTGGTCGGCGCGGAGGCCGGACCCGACCTCCTCCTCTGGGGCCACTCGCAGGGCGGCCAGGCGGCGATCTTCGCGGCGCAGGAGCAGCGCGCCTACGCGCCGGAGCTGCGCCTCCAGGCGCTCGCGGTCGCCGCGCCCGCGAGCGATCTCGCCGCGCTCCTGCGCGATCACCTCGACGACGTCTCCGGCGTCACGATCGGCTCGTACGCCTACGCCGCCTACGCGAGCGCGTACGACCTGCCGCTCGACGCGATCCTGACCCTCGAGGGGATCGCGAAGACGCCGGCGATGACGAAGCTCTGCCTGCTCAGCCAGGTCGGCGCGATCCACAGGATCGCCGGTCCGCTGGTCGGGGACTACACGACCGCGGATCCCGGATCGACGGAGCCGTGGGCGGGATTCCTCGCGGAGAACACCCCGGGCGGCGTGCGCATCGGCGTGCCGATCCTGGTGGCGCAGGGGCTGAAGGACGCGCTCGTCGACCCCGCCGTCACGACCGCGTTCGTCGGTCGGCTGTGCGCAGCGGGGGAGAGCGTGCGGTACCTCCAGCTCCCGAACGACACGCACGGCGTCGTCGCGCTCGCGGCCGCCGGGCAGGTCACCGCGTGGATGCGCGACGTCCGCACCGGGACGCCCACGACGACCTCCTGCTGATCCGTCGCCCTCGCCGGACATGCCGACGCACGTGGATCGGGGTATCCGGGAGCCCGATCCGATAACATCAAGTGACCGTCGCTCGACGGTCGCACACCCGGAGCAGGCCGGCACGAAGCTGGTCACCGGTGGTGATGCGCCGAACACCTGCCGCATCGACGACGCAGGGTCGGATCATTTCTACTGTTGGCCAGAGCAGTCCGGCGGCCCTGCGCGCGAGCGCGGGACCCGGTCCTTCCTGCCCGCTCCTGCTCCACACGACGCATTGGAGTGAGCCCTTTATGGAGGGTCCCGAGATCAAATTCGCCGAAGCCGTCCTCGACAACGGCAAGTTCGGCAAGCGCACCATCCGGTTCGAGACCGGTCGGCTCGCGCAGCAGGCGCAGGGCGCGGTCGCCGCGTACCTCGACGAGGACACGATGCTCCTCAGCGCCACGTCCGTCAGCAAGAACCCCCGCGAGGGCTTCGACTTCTTCCCCCTCACGGTGGACGTCGAGGAGCGCTCGTACGCGGCCGGCAAGATCCCCGGCTCGTTCTTCCGTCGCGAGGGCCGCCCCTCGACCGAGGCGATCCTCGTCTGCCGTCTCATCGACCGGCCGCTGCGCCCGTCGTTCGCCGACGGCATCCGCAACGAGGTCCAGGTCGTCATCACGGTCCTGAGCATCGCCCCCGACGAGTTCTACGACGCGCTCGCGATCAACGCGGCGTCGGCGTCGACCCAGATCTCGGGCCTGCCGTTCAGCGGTCCGATCGCCGGTGTGCGCCTCGCGCTGATCGGCGACCAGTGGGTCGTCTTCCCGAAGTTCAGCCAGCTGCAGGAGGCGGTCTTCGACCTGACCGTCGCCGGCCGCGTCGTGCGCAACGACGACGGCTCGTCCGACGTCGCCATCATGATGGTCGAGGCCGAGGCCACCGAGCACAGCTTCGAGCTCATCCGCGGCGGCGCCGTCAAGCCCGACGAGGAGCGCGTGGCCGAGGGCCTCGAGGCCGCCAAGCCGTTCATCCGCCAGCTCGTCGAGGCGCAGGAGCTCCTCGCGTCGCAGTCGGCCAAGGAGATCGCGGAGTACCCGCTCTTCACGGACTACACCCCGCGCCTGTTCGAGGTCGTCGACGAGTACGCCCACGACCAGCTCGCCGAGATCTACCAGATCGCCGACAAGATCGACCGCCAGACCCAGGACGACGCCCTCAAGGCGCAGGTCAAGGAGCACGTGGCCGACCGCGTCGCCAACGGCCACCTCGGCGAGGAGACGCTCGGCATGGTGAGCGCGGCGTACAAGGCCGTGACCAAGAAGATCGTGCGCAACCGCATCCTCAAGGACGGCGTCCGCATCGACGGCCGCGGCCTGACCGACATCCGGGCGCTCGACGCCGAGGTGCAGGTCATCCCGCGCGTGCACGGCTCGGCCATCTTCCAGCGCGGCGAGACCCAGATCCTGGGCGTGACCACGCTGAACATGCTCAAGATGGAGCAGCAGATCGACTCGCTGAGCCCGGTCACGAAGAAGCGCTACCTCCACCACTACAACTTCCCGCCGTACTCGACCGGTGAAACCGGCCGCGTGGGCTCGCCGAAGCGTCGCGAGATCGGGCACGGCTACCTCGCCGAGCGCGCCCTCGTGCCGGTGCTGCCGAGCCGCGAGGAGTTCCCCTACGCGATCCGTCAGGTCTCCGAGGCCCTCGGCTCCAACGGCTCCACCTCGATGGGCTCCGTCTGCGCCTCGACGCTCTCGCTGCTCAACGCCGGCGTGCCGCTCAAGGCGCCGGTCGCGGGCATCGCGATGGGCCTCGTCTCCGACCAGGTCGACGGCCAGACCCAGTACGCGGCGCTGACCGACATCCTGGGCGCGGAGGACGCGCTCGGCGACATGGACTTCAAGGTCGCCGGCACGTCGGAGTTCGTCACGGCGCTCCAGCTCGACACCAAGCTCGACGGCATCCCCGCCTCGGTCCTGGCCGGCGCGCTGAAGCAGGCGAAGGAGGCCCGCACGGCCATCCTCGCGGTCATCAACCAGGCGATCGACGGCCCGGACGAGATGGCCCCGACCGCGCCGCGCGTGATCTCGGTCAACATCCCGGTCGACAAGATCGGCGAGCTGATCGGCCCCAAGGGCAAGACGATCAACGCGATCCAGGACGAGACCGGCGCCGACATCTCCATCGAGGAGGACGGCACCGTCTACATCGGCGCCGTCGACGGCCCGTCGGCCGAGGCCGCGCGTGCGCAGGTCCTCGCGATCGGCAACCCGCTGCAGCCCGAGGTCGGCGAGCGCTACCTCGGCACCGTCGTGAAGCTCGCGACCTTCGGCGCCTTCGTCTCGCTCACGCCGGGCAAGGACGGCCTGCTGCACATCTCCGAGGTGCGCAAGCTCGCCGGCGGCAAGCGGGTCGAGAACGTCGAGGACGTCCTCGGCGTCGGCCAGAAGATCCAGGTTGAGATCACCAAGATCGACGACCGCGGCAAGCTCTCGCTCGCGCCGGTGATCGACGAGGCCGAGGCCGCCGACACCGAGGGCTCCGCTGCGCACAGCGAGGGTCCGGTCGAGCCCGCCGAGGGCTGACCTTCGCGGGTCGAGCAGTTGCCCCAGGGCGGCGCATCGCGACCCGCACGAGTTGGGCGAAGGGGCGGCCCCGCGACGTGTTCGCGGGGCCGTTCCCCTTCTGATGCCGTCCACGGTCTGCGGAAGGGACGGCGGGTGGTGCTCCGCCGTACGCTGTGGACGACGTCGCTACGGCGAAAATACGACGGCGCGTGGCGGTCCGCCAGACCCCGAATGCGAGTCAGGGCGCTCTCTGGGCGACTGCTCAGCGAGGAACACGGTCTCCCCTCGAACGAGGGACACGAATCTTCCTCGATAACTACCTGATAACGATCGTGCGACACGACGCCGGCCGCCACAGCACGCCCGGTACCGTCTGTTCAAGGAGGCGGACATGACCGAGACGGCGCACACGGTGCCCGTCGCCGTGCCGCTCTCCGTCCCCACCACCGCGCAGACCGCGACGATCGTCGACCCGGATCCCGCCGAGCGCCGGCGGCTCGGCGAGAGCGATCGGCGCGTCTTCCCGGTCGGGTTGGGCGCCCGCGCCTTCGGCTGGACGGTCGACGCGGCCCAGGCCGACGCGATCCTCGACACCTTCCGTGACGCGGGCGGCGATCTCGTCGACACGGCCGACGCCTACGCGGGCGGCCGCAGCGAGATCATCCTCGGCAACTGGATGCGCTCCCGGCGCATCCGCGACCGGATCACCGTCGCCACCAAGGTCGGCACGGGCGCGGATCACCCCGGTGTCGGTGCGCGGGCGATCACGGCCGCGGTGCACGACTCGCTGCGCCGGCTGCGCACCGACCGGATCGATCTGCTGTTCCTGCACGTCGACGACCCGGAGATCGAGTTCGAGGAGACCCTGCTCGCGGTCGACGAGCTGATCCTCGCGGGCGCCGTCCGCGGCTTCGGGCTCGCGGCGCACCCGGGTATGCGACTCATCGAGGCCCGGATCGCCTGCGCGCAGCTCGGGATCGCGCCGATGGTCGCGGTCCAGCCGGCCTACAACCTGCTCCGCCGTCGCGACTTCGAGCGGGGGATGGCGCGCATCGCCCAGGCCCAGGGGCTTGCGGTCCTGCCGCGGTTCGCGCTCGAGGGCGGCGTTCTCGCCGGCCGGAAGGCCACCGGCCGTCGGAGCGTGCGGGATCGCGTCACCGGCCGCCCGGCTCACCAGCTGTTGACCGTGGTGGAGCAGATCGCCGAGGAGGTCGACGGCGCGATGGCGACGGTGGCCCTCGCCTGGCTCCTCAGCCGTCCGGACGTCGTGGCACCGATCGCGACCGCGGGCACCGCGGACGAGGTGCTCGATCTGACCGCCGCCGCGCGGGTGCGGTTGACCCGGCGCCAGCTCGCCGAGCTGGACCGGGCCTCGCTCCCGTTCGGGTAGTCCTGCGGCGGACCGGGTCAGGCGTTGATGCCGGCGATCTTGATCCCGCCGGCGAACAGCAGGAACGCCAGCAGCAGGATGATCGAGATGATGGTCAGCGCGACGCCGCCGCGGGCGCGTCCGCCGCGGAACGCGAGACCCAGGACCAGCAGGATCAACGTCACGACGGCGAGCACCGCGGTGCCGAAGGGCACGCCCGCCACGAAGAGCGAGAGCGTGAACAGGGCGGCGGCGATCACCTGGATGACGCCCAGGACCACCGAGTGCGAGCGGATGCGCACGATGGCATCGATGATGGCGAGCACGCCGCCGACGACGGCGAGGATGAACAGCAGGTTGATGGCGGGGAGTGCGATCGTGATCATGGACTCGTCCTTCCTGTCGGCCGGGCCCAGCACCGCGGCCAGCCCACGGTAGCGGCCCGCCGATGGCACCGAGCCAGCGCCCAGCTCGCTGTCAGCCAGCCTGAAGGATCGGACTCAGTCGCTGCCGAGAACGCGTGCGAAGGCGCGCTTGAGCGACGTCGTCACGGCGATCGGATCGCCCACGTAGCCGCCGCTCATCGCGCCGTCACGGGCGAGCATGAGGTCGTCGGCCACGTCGCCCGGGAGCTCGACGCCCATCCGGCGGAGCAGGTCCTCGAGCACGCCGAGGTACCAGTCGCGGTGGTCCTCGATCGCACGGCGCACGGGGTGCTCGTGGTCGGGGAACTCGGCGGCCGCGTTCGCGAACGCGTCGCCGCGGAAGTTCGGGGTCTCGATGACGGCGACGATCGCGTCGCGCAGCGTGCGGATGACGGCCGTCGGGTCGGCGGCCTCCCGCGCGAACTCGGCGATGCGCTCGGCCGCCATGCGGTGCCGGTGCTCGACGTAGGCGACGACGAGCCGCTCCTTCGAGCCGTAGTGCTTGTAGAAGGTGGCCTTGGTGACGTGCGCCGCGGCGATGAGCCGGTCGACACCGACCATGCGGATGCCCTCGTCGTAGAACAGCTCGTCGGCGGTATCGAGGATGCGCTGCTTGGCAGGCGCGAGGGCCGGCTGGGGGGCCGGGACCGGGATCTCGATCGGGGTCGTCATGTCGGGTTCTGCTCCATCCTGGCAGGGCCTGTGGCCGTGGCCGTCGCGGGGGGACGACGGCCACGGCGTCACGGGACGAGTTCGGGTCTCGCCGCCCGGTGGCGCCGGTTCAGGGGGGTACCGACGCTGCAAAGCCGAGTGGACTGGGGAGCCGCTCGCTGTGCCCGTGCGACGACCATAACATGAGGACAGACAGACTTGTCTGTTTGTCCGCATGACGCGTGTCGCAGCGTCCCCCCAGTTCGGGGACCAGATGGTGACGTAGGCTCGCAGCGTGAACGGCGCGGTGCGGCTCCCTCTCGATCTCGCGGACCTCGCCGTGGAGGCGTCGGGCGGGGCGCTCGTGCGGCGCACGATCCTGCCGAGCGGGGTCCGGATCCTCAGCGAGCGGGTCCCCGGCGCGCAGAGCGCGACCATCGGCTACTGGGTCGCGGTCGGCTCGCGCGACGAGAAGCCGGAGACCTACGGCTCCACGCACTTCCTGGAGCACCTGCTCTTCAAGGGCACCCCGACGCGCACGGCGCTCGACATCGCGGTGGCCTTCGACGAGGTCGGCGGCGAGAACAACGCGATGACGGCGAAGGAGTACACCTGCTACTACGCGAAGGTCCGTGATGTCGATCTGCCGATGGCGGTCGGGGTCCTCGCCGACATGGTGACGTCGTCGGTGCTCGACGCGGAGGAGTTCGAGAGCGAGCGGGGCGTGATCCTCGAGGAGCTCGCCGCCGCGGACGACGACCCGGCCGACGTCGTAGGAGAGCGGTTGTTCGAGGCGGTCTTCGGCGAGCATCCGCTCGGCCGCCCGATCGGCGGCAGCCCCGCGTCGATCACCGCCGTGGGCCGCGACGCCGTGCACGCGCACTATCGCGCCAACTACCGGCCGCAGGACCTCGTGGTCACCGTCGCGGGCGCCGTGGATCACGACCAGCTCGTCCAGCAGGTCGAGGCCGGTCTGCGGGCCGCGGGGTGGGACCTCTCGATCGAGGCCGCGCCCGTGTCGCGCCGGCATCCGGCTCCGCCGTCGGGCGAGCATCCCGGTGGCCGCGCGCTCGTGCCGCGACCGATCGAGCAGACCAACATCATGCTCGGTGTGCCGGGCATCGACGCGGGCGACGACCGCCGGTCGACGCTCGTCGTGCTCAACTCGGTGCTCGGCGGCGGGATGTCGTCGCGCCTCTTCCAGGAGATCCGGGAGCGCCGCGGGCTGGCCTACTCCGTCTACTCGTTCGCGTCGAGCTACAGCGACGGCGGTCTCGTCGGCCTCTACGCCGGGTGCTCACCGAAGCGCGCCGGGCAGGTCGCGGAGCTCATGCTCGCCGAGGTGCGGAAGATGGCCTCGCACGGGATCACCGACGACGAGCTGCGCCGCGCGCTCGGCCAGCTGGGCGGGGCATCGGCGCTCGCCCTCGAGGACTCCGACACGCGGATGAGCCGCCTCGGTCGCAGCGAGTTGACGCTCGGCGAATTCCTCGACCTCGACGAGAGCCTCCGCCGCCTCTCGCTGGTGACGCGCGACGACGTCCGCGAGCTCGCGACCGAGCTGCTCACCGGACCGCTCTCCGTTGCGGCCGTCGGCGCGGTCGACGAAGCGACGTTCGCAGGGCTCGACGGCGAGCCCGCTGCCGCCTGAGACAGGAACCGGACCAGAGAAGAAGCATGTCGCGTTACCTCTACCTCGTGCGCCACGGCGAGCAGCAGGATGCCGAGCACGGTCTGCCCGACGGCCCCCTGAGTGCGCGCGGTGTGCGTCAGGCGCGCGCCATCGCGGAGCGGCTCGGCGGCGTCCCGTTCTCGGGCGCGTGGACCTCGCCGCTGCAGCGGGCGCAGGAGACGGCACGGATCATGACCGAGCGGATGCCGGCGATCGAGCCCGAGCCGTCGGCGCTGCTGATGGACTGCATCCCGTCCGGCCCCGGCGTCGACATGCCGCACGCGTTCGAGTCGTTCTTCGGCGGCGTGACGGAGGACGAGATCGAGGCCGGCGAGGCCCAGATGTCCGACGCGCTGGCCGAATGGATGACGCCGTCGCGCGAGGACCGGCACGAGCTGCTCATCACGCACAACTTCGTCATCGGCAACTTCGTGCGGGAGGCGTTCGGCGCCTCGCCGTGGCGCTGGCTCGGCGTCAACCAGGCGAACTGCGGACTCACGATCATCCGGGTGCGCACGGCGAAGCCGCCCGTGCTCGTGACGCACAACGACCTGGGGCACCTGCCGACGGAGCTGCGGACGGGGCTGCCGGCGGAGCAGCCGTACTAGACCGCTCGTGGGCCGGATCGTCCTGGGGATCGTGCTGCTGGTCGGCGGCGCGGTGCTCCTGGGCGTGGGCACGGCGGTGTCGGGCGGCGTGACCGATGTCGCGACGCTCGTGGCGCTCCTGCTGGCGCCGCCCGTCATCGCGCTCGTCGGAGCCGTCGTCCTGCTCTCGGCGATCGCGCCCCGGGGTCGGCGGGCGAGCCCGGCGGCCACGGTCGCCCGCATCATCGGCGTCGCGACGGTCAGCGGGCTGACGCTCGGCATCGCCCTGACGATCGCCGGGATCGCGGTGCTCGTCCCCGGGTGGGCCTCCGGCACCGGCGGCCCGTTCCGCGCGGGTTTCGGCGTGGGGCTCGCCGCGGTGCTCGAGATGGGCACCGGGCTCGTCGTCGGCGCGATCGTGGGGTTCGTCGTCGCGCTCGTGTGGCGGTCGACGCGGCGGGGCTGAGGCTACGGAACGGGGTCGACGTCCGGCGGGTTCCCCAGCTCCTTCGAGAACCAGTGCGTCGCATTCGGGTTGTCGTTGTAGGCCTCGACGTCGACGTACCCGCTCGTGCGGTACAACCCCTGCGCGGCTTCGAGCGTCGCGTTCGTATCGAGCACCACGACGCGCGCACCGAGTCCGACGGCCCGCGCCTCGAGCTCGGCGAGCAGCTCGCGCCCCCAGCCGCGGCCGCGTGCGCGATCGCGGAGGTAGAGGTGCTTCACCTCGCCGCGTGTCGGCTCCAGCATCCGGACGCCCCCGCACCCCACGGCGCCGAGCTCGTCCTCGACGAGGAGGAAGAGGCCCGCCGGCGGGGTGAACCGTGCCGGATCCGGGCGGAAGGTCTGGTACCCGCCACCTTCGAACGTCGTCGCGCGCATCGCGAAGTACTCGTCGAGGAGCTCCTGCCCGGCGGGCTCGTCGACGGTGGCGGGACGGAAGACGGGCACGGTGCCAGGCTACGCTGGCGGCATGGCTTCGTCGGTGGCGGTCGTCGGCGCGACGGGCAGGATGGGCGCGCTCGCGGTCCGCTTGATCGAGGCGTCCGCCGACCTCACCCTGCGGGCCGCGCTCGGATCATCCGACCCGCTCGACGGGATCGCCGGCGCGGATCTCGTGCTCGACTTCACGGTGCCGGCCGTCTCGGGGGACATCGTGTCGGCGGCGCTCGACCGCGGCATCCCGGTCCTCGTCGGCACCTCCGGCTGGAACGCGGATCGTATCCGCTCTCTCACCGCCCGCGTCGCGACCCTGCCCGACCTCGGCGTCGTGATCGTGCCGAACTTCGCGCTGGGCTCGGTGCTCGCGACGCGCTTCGCGGCGATGGCGGCGCCCTACTTCGACTCCATCGAGATCATCGAGGCGCACCACGCGGGCAAGGTCGACTCGCCGTCGGGCACCGCGGTGCGCACGGCCGAGCTCATCGGCCAGGCGCGCGCGGAGGCCGGCCCGGTCGCGGCCCCGCACGCCGATCAGCGGGCGCGCGGCCAGCAGGTCGCGAGCGTGCCGATCCACTCGCTGCGCATGAACGGCATCCTCGCGGAGCAGACCGTCGTCTTCGGCGGCACCGGCGAGGTGCTGCGGATCACGCACGAGACGCTCGGCGACTCCTCGTACGAGGCCGGCATTCTTCTCGGCCTGCGTGCGGCGACCCGGGCGCGCGGCGTCGTCGTCGGCCTCGAGAACCTGCTCGAGCTGGGCGCCTAGCCCGTGCGCACCCGCATCGCGGTCGTCGTCATGGCGGCGCTGCTCGCGCTGTACCTGGTGTTCGCGCTGCGGTACGGGCTGGTGCTCATCGGCGTGGGCCAGCCGGTCGCGATCGGGCTCGGGATCGGGATGCTGATCCTCCCGCTCCTCGCCCTCGGACTCACGGCCGCGGAGGTCGTCTTCGCGGTGCGCGCGGAGGCACTCGGGCGCCGGCTCGAGAAGGAGGGCGGCCTGCCGGCCGAGCAGCTGCCTCTCACCGCGAGCGGCCGCATCGAGCGGTCCGCGGCCGACGAGGTGTTCCCGGTCTACAAGGCCGCCGTGGAGGCCGATCCGGAGAACTGGCGCACCTGGTACCGCCTCGCGCTCGCCTACGACGCGGCGGGCGATCGGCGCCGGGCGCGCTGGGCGACCCGGACCGCGATCCGGGTCAGCCGCGAGGGCGCGCCGGACTGAAGACGGCGTCGATCGCGTCCTCGACGCGCTCGTGCCGCCACCGGAAGCCGTCGGCCTGCAGCCGCGCCGGCACGACCTTCATGCTGTCGAGCAGGACCCGCTGACCGGCCTCGCCGAGCGCCCTGCGGATCACGCCCTCCGGGGCCCGCAGCAGGTACGGCCGGTGCATCCGGCGGGCGAACCCGTGGGTGATCCGGTCGCTGGTCGCGAACCTCGGGCCCACGAGGTTGACAGGCCCGCTCAGCTGCGAGCCCGTGAGCAGGTGCCGGATCGCCGCGACCTCGTCGTGCAGGCTGATCCAGGGCCAGTACTGGCCGCCGGTGCCGAAGCGCGTGCCGAGCAGCACGCCGGTGAGCGTGCGCACGGGCGCCATCCCGCCGCCGCGCGCGATCACGACGCCGGAACGGATCTGCACCACGCGCGTCGACGCCGGCGCGAGCAGCGAGGTCTTCTCCCACTCCTCGACGAGGTCGGGGAAGAAGCCCGCGCCGCGCGCGGACTCCTCGGTGAGCCGCTCGCCGATCCGATCGCCGTAGAAGCCGACCGCGGATCCGCTGATGAAGACCTTCGGGGGAGTCCGCACCTGGTTCATCGCGTCGGCGAGCGTGCGCGTCGCGGCGACGCGCGACTCCACCAGTTCGCGGCGATATCCCGATGTCCACGGGAGCTTCGCGATCGACGCGCCCGACAGGTTCACGACCGCGTCGACGTCGCCGAGCGCCTGCACGTCGATCGTGCGCGCGGACGGCGCCCAGTTGACCTCGTCGTCCGCGGACGGGCGACGGCGCACCAGGCGGCGCACCTCGTGACCCTCCGCGCGCAGGGTGCGGACGAGCTCCGTGCCGATCAGCCCCGAGGCGCCGGCGACGAGCACGCGCACGGGCTAGGCCAGGCTCGCTTCGAGGGTGATCGGGATCCCGGCCAGCGCCTTCGAGACGGGGCAGTTCACCTTCGCGTCCTCCGCGAACCTCTGGAACTCCTCGGCCGACAGGCCCGGCACCTTGGCGCTCACGAGCAGGTGGCTGCCGGTGATGCCGTCGGGGAGCTGGAACGTGACGGCCGCGGTCACCTGCAGGCTGTCGGGCGCGTGGCCCGCCTCGCCGAGCGCGTTCGACAGCGCCATCGAGTAGCACGCGGAGTGCGCGGCCCCGAGGAGCTCCTCGGGCGTCGTGACCCCGGTCTCGCCCTCCGAGCGCGCCTTCCAGTCGACGGCGAACTCGGCCGCGTCGCTCGAATCGAGGGACGTCGTCCCGCGCCCCGACATCAGGTCGCCGAACCAGAGGGTGGTCGCTTCGCTCGTGACAGCCATGGGCACCAGCCTATGTCGCTCCCTCCGGGTGGGGGAGGCTCCGGCTACGGTGAGAGCCGTGCCCGAGGACGACTCTCAGAAGACCATCCCCGCCGCCGAGTTCCGCTCGGAGATGACCGTCGAACTGGTCCGCGCGAGCGCCGACGACTCCGATGTCCTCTTCGCGGCGCGGGTCTCGACCCAGGGCGAGAAGACCCTCGATGCGGCCGCCGCCGGCACCGGCGCGACGGACCGCGACAAGGGCCTCATCAACTACCTCATGCGCGACCGTCACGGCTCGCCGTTCGAGCACAACTCGATGACGTTCTACGTGCAGGCGCCGATCTTCGTGTTCCGCGAGTTCATGCGGCACCGGATCGCCTCCTACAACGAGGAGTCGGGCCGCTACCGCGAGATGAAGCCCGTCTTCTACGTGCCCGGCCCGCAGCGCAACCTCGTGCAGCAGGGCAAGCCCGGCGCGTACGAGTTCGTGCCCGGCACCCCCGAGCAGACCGCGCTCGCGGTGCAGCAGGCGACGACGATCGCGACCGAGGCCTACGCCTCGTATCAGCGGATGCTGGAGGCCGGCGTCGCCCGCGAGGTCGCCCGCATCGTCCTTCCGCTGTCGCTGTACTCGTCGATGTACGTCACGATGAACGCGCGCTCGCTGATGAACTTCCTCTCGCTGCGCACGAAGCGGCCGGACTCGCACTTCCCCTCGTTCCCGCAGCGCGAGATCGAGATGGTGGCGGAGCAGATGGAGGAACACTTCGCGCGCCTCATGCCGCTCACCTACGCGGCGTTCGAGGGCAACGGCCGGGTCGCGCCCTAGCCGACGAGGGCAACGGCCGGGTCGCGCCCTAGCCGACGAGGGCGAGCACGAGCGTCGCGAGCACGACGGTCACGGGCGCCACGACGAGCCCGAGCAGCATGTAGCGGCCCCAGCCGACGTGCACGTCCAGGGAGCGCAGCCGCGCGTGCCACAGGAGGGTCGCGAGCGAGGCCCACGGGGTGATGAGCGGGCCGGCGTTGACGCCGATCAGCAGGGCGGCGATGCGGAGCGGGGAGCCGGCGGCCGGCTCCAGCGCGAGGTAGGCCGGGAGGTTGTCGACGACGTTCGCGCTCACCAGACCGGTGCCCGCCATCCGGAGCAGCGCGATCGGGTCGGTGCCTCGACCGGCGATCGCCTCGAGCACCGCGGTGGAGCCGAGCGCATGCACCGCCTCGACGACGAGGAACAGCCCGCTCGCGAACAGCACGAGCTGCCACGGGATCATCCGGGCGTCGAGCGCCCGCGGCCGCCGGATCGCCGTGACGGCGATGAGCAGCACCGCGGCCCCGGTCGCCGGGATCCACGGCGGCAGCCCGATGACCAGGAACGGCAGCAGCAGCACGACCACGATCGACGCCGCGCCGAACAGCACCGGATCCGTGGGGGAGTCTGGCACGGGCGGCGTGAAGCGCCCCCGCAGATCCTTTCGGAACACGATCGCCACGACCGCGCAGGGCACGAGGATCGCGACGACCGCGGGAAGACCCAGGAGCCCCAGGAACCGCAGCGGGTCGTCGAAGCCGAGGACGTGCTCCGCGAGCAGGTTCGTGAGGTTCGAGACGGGCAGCAGGAGCGATCCGGTGTTGGCGAGCCACACCGTCGTGAGTGCGAACGGCAGCGGCGGGAGCCCCGCGTGCTTCGCGAGCAGAACGACGACCGGCGTCAGCAGCACGGCCGTCGTGTCGAGGGACAGGAACGCCGTGCTGACCACGGCGAACAGCACGACCAGCAGCCACAGCGCCACCGTGCGCCCGCCCGAGAGCACGGCGAGACGGGAGGCCAGCGCGGTGAACACGCCCGCTTCGGCGGCGAGCTCCGCCACGACCGTGATGGCCACGACGAAGAGCAGGATCGGCCAGACCCGTGCACCCACGTCGGCCGCCTCGGGCACGGGAAGGAGCCCGGTCGCGATGGCGACGGCTCCGACGACGAGGAGCACGAGGCCGAGGATCGCGAGACGCACCGGACGATTCTGGCACCCCGCGGCGGTGACGACGGATTCGCGCGTGTTACGAGCATGTGACGGTCCGTTCCGACAGTCGGATTCGTTATCGACGCGCCGAACCGGGGGTGTACGCTCCGAGCACCGCTCACCGACGAGCGCCCCGACCGACTCCGGCTGAGAAGAGGAACGTCCATGACGCAGGCGACGCCCGACGATCTGAAGGAGTCGCCCGTCGACTCGAAGGGCCTGAAGAAGGGCGCGCTCGGCCTCGTCGCGGTGATCGTCGTCGGCGTCGCGTCGACGGCCCCCGCCTACAGCCTCGCCGCGAGCCTCGGCTTCATCGTCGCCGACGGCGCGGGCGGACTGCTCGCCGGCACGAAGGCCCCGGGCGTCATGCTGCTGGCGTTCGTGCCGATGTTCTTCATCGCGATCGCGTACCAGGAGCTCAACAAGGCCGAGCCGGACTGCGGCACGACATTCACGTGGGCTTCGCGCGCGTTCGGGGCGATCACCGGCTGGATGGGCGGCTGGGGCATCATCGCGGCTGACATCATCGTCATGGCGAACCTCGCGCAGATTGCCGGGTCGTACTCGTTCACGTTCGTCGGCGACCTGGGCGTCCCCGGCGTCGCCGAGCTCTCGGACAACGTCCTCTGGTCGACGGTCGCGGGCGTCCTGTGGATCGCCCTCATGACGTGGATCTGCTACCGCGGCATCGAGATCTCGGCGCGGCTGCAGTACGTGCTGCTCAGCATCGAGGTCGTCATCCTGATCTTCTTCGCGGTTTTCGCTCTCGTGCGCGTCTACTCGGGCACCGCCGAGCCGTACTCGCTCACGCCCCAGCTCGACTGGTTCAACCCCTTCAGCCTCGACTTCGGAAAGGTGCTCGCGCCGGCCCTGCTGACCGGAATCTTCCTGTACTGGGGATGGGACTCGGCGGTCTCGGTCAACGAGGAGACCTCCAACCCGACCAAGACCCCTGGCCGCGCCGCGGTGATCTCGACGCTCCTGCTGCTCGCGACGTACGCGGTTGTGACGGTGGCGAGCGTCGCGTTCGCCGGCGTCGGCACGGGCGGCATCGGTCTCGGCAACGAGAAGAACGCGGACGACGTGTTCTCGGCCATCGCCCCGGAGCTCTTCGGCGACAGCCTGATCGGGCACATCCTGCAGCTGCTCCTGGCCGCGTCGATCCTCACCTCGGCGTCGGCCTCGACGCAGACGACGATCCTGCCGACTGCGCGCACCTCGCTCTCGATGGCCGTCTACAAGGCTCTGCCCGCGAAGTTCGCCCGCATCCACCCGAAGTACCTCACGCCGACCTGGTCGACGATCGGCATGGGCGTCGCCTCGATCGGCTTCTACCTGCTGTTCACCCTGATCAGCACCGACCTGCTCGGAGCCCTCATCGGGTCGATCGGTCTCATGATCGCGTTCTACTACGGACTCACCGGATTCGCGTGCACATGGTTCTATCGCAAGACCCTGGTGAAATCCGTCCGCAACTTCGTGCTGCGTGGCCTGCTCCCGACCCTCGGCGGCGTCATGCTCTTCGCGGTGTTCGTCTACGGTCTGATCCAGTTCGCGACCCCGGACTGGTTGCCGGGCACGATCTTCGGGATCGGCACGGTCGCGGTCGTCGGCGTCGCCGCGCTGCTCATCGGCGTAGTGCTCATGATCGTCTGGTGGCTCATCCGTCCGGAGTTCTTCCAGGGCAAGACCCTCCCGCGCACGCGCGGCGATCTGGTGCTCGCCGAGACCGGCGCCCGGATCCCCGGGTTCGGGCTGCCGGACTCCGGGCGGCAGGCCGACGTCATCGCCGCGGACCGCTCGAACCTCCCGCCGGGGGAGTCCGCGATCCCGACCGACGACGTGGACCCGAAGGCCTAGCCGCCGAGCCCGCTGGGGTCGCCCGCGCCGCCGCTCGCGGCCTGAGCGGTCTCCTCGATCGGCTCGCCGATCTGGGCGGCGAACTGGTCGAAGGCGTTCGCGTCGCCGGGCTTGCCCATGTACTTGGTGCCGTTCGCGAGCACGAGCGGCGCGGTCGTGAGCCTGCCCGCCTTGGTGTTCGGGAGTGCGCTGGTCGTCGCGCGCGTCGTCCCAGCGGTCACCCACGCGGAGTAGGTCTCGTCCGTGATGCAGGACCGCACGTTGCCCGATCCGATGCCCGCCTTCTTCACGAGGGCGGCGATCCCGGCGTCGTCGGGGTAGGTGAAGTCCTTCTTCGAGGCGGCGGTCAGGAGCGCGGTGCTGACCGTGAGCGCGGAGTTCGGCTTGGATGCGGCGACGCAGGCGATCGCGTTCGCGGCCCGCGCCGAGTAGTGGTGGTGCGCGGAGCTCAGCGCCACCGGGTGGATCTCGACCGTCGCGATCCCGGCCGTGACCCACTGCGACAGCAGCGCGCCGTTCTTCGCGCCGAACGTCGCGCTGTCGGATTGCCCGTAGTCGACGTAGATGTCCAACGGGAGCACGCCCGCGGGCGCGCGCACCGTCGCGGCGGTCGCGACCGGCTTACCGTGCGGCGGGATCGCGGGGGTCGTCGCCGCGGCGACCTTCTGCTGGCTGCCGGCCAGCAGGATCCCGTCGCTCTGCATGTTCTTCGGCCCGGCCAGGGCGTCGTCGGCGCGCTTCCAGACGACCAGGCCGACGACGCCGGCGACGACGCCGGCGGCCACGACGAGCGACAGCACGAGGATGATGCGGTTGCGCACGCGCCGGCGCCGCTTCTGCGCCTCCCGCACGACCGCCATCTTGCGCGAGAACGCGTCATTGTCGCGCTTGGATTCGCGGCGCTGCTTCTTCTTGGAGGCCTGCTGAGCGGAGGTCACGGTCGGCGACGATGCCAGAGCCGCCTTGGTGTCGTCTCGGAACGCACCGGGTCCCCGACGTCTGAATAACGGCTGGGCATCCGCTCCACGCCAGGCGGCACCGCCATAGCCTCGCCGCATGCTCGCACTGGTCATCATCCTGCTCGTCGTCTGGGCCGTTCTGGCGGTCCTGGGGTTCGCGATCAAGGGGCTCATCTGGCTCGCGATCGCCGGCATCATCCTGTTCGTGATCACCGGGCTCATCGGGTTCATCCGTCGCGGCGGACGCAAGAAGGCGTAGCGCGGGAATCCCTCCGTGTCGGCCGCCGTTGAGGACGGTGAGCCGACAGGATGGATGCCATGACCGACGCCGCGACGACCGCACCGCAGACTCCCGAAGAGGCGTTCGCCTACTTCCACTCGCGCCGTGAGCAGGCGGTCGTGCAGCCGCTCGGCAGCCTCGCGCTCGTGAACACGCAGGTCATCGACTCGGAGCAGCCGATCTGGGGCGTCCCCGGTCGATGGGCGCCTCTGCCGGACGGCGAGTCGGGCTTGAAGGTCATCGCGGCAGCGTCGGACGGCGTGCGCGTCGATGGCGAACTCGTCGACGGCGAGGCCGTCGTCCGCGGCAAGGACGATGCGAACCCGTCGGAGGTCGTCTTCAGCGACACCCTCCGTGCGTTCGTGATCCGCCTCGAGAGCGGGCAGTACGCGCTGCGCGTCTGGGATGCGGAATCCGAGGGCATCCAGGAGTTCGGCCGCATCGATGCCTACGCCTACGACCCCGACTGGGTGGTCACCGCCGCCTGGAGCGAGAACCCCGAGGGCACGACCGTCGGCTTCGAGCACACCAGCGACGGGAAGACGCGCGAGGAGGCCGTGCCCGGCTCGATCCGCTTCACCCACGACGGGGTCGACTACGACCTCGCCGCGTTCAAGGCCGGTCGCGCCCTGCAGCTCGTCTTCGCCGACGCCACGAGCGGGACCGAGACCTACAGCGTGGGCCGCTTCCTGTTCGTCGCACCCAACGCCGACGGCACGATCACCCTCGACTTCAACCGCGCCGTGCTGCCGCCCTGCGCCTTCAGCTACGCCTTCAACTGCCCGATGCCGCCGAAGCAGAACCGCTTCCCGGTGCGTATCCCCGCGGGTGAGAAGCAGGTGCTGGACAAGAACGGCGC
>Ga0247757_10000772_pt1 | contig 24915 bp, 15 predicted proteins | sample UWRJL126311R4_FD_180929 | JGI IMG/M metagenome (GOLD analysis project Ga0247757, IMG submission 180929) | Plant litter microbial communities from Arlington Agricultural Research Station in Wisconsin, United States - UWRJ-L126-311R-4 | ecosystem: Environmental > Terrestrial > Plant litter >...
TATAAGCTCGCCTTCGACTTCTATAACCTTAAACGTATATATCTACAAGAATAGCTCGCTCTACTATTTATACTATACTTTAAAAGTACTTTTCCTATACTTAGCCTTCTATAAGTAAGTTCTATATTACTTATATATATAGTTTATTATAAACTAGGGAGAAAGAGTAAGATTACGCTTAAGCTTCCTAATAATCGCCTAGAGCGTTACTTTATTATTAAAAATAAGCTCTATTATAATAGGTTAAAGTACCTCTTAGGCTATTATAGCTCTAACCTAGTTTATTAAATTTTCGAGTTTTACTACTTTTAAACTCTATTTACTAATTTAAAATATAAGTTATATTTAAATAGCTTTCCTATTATTAGAAGGGTATTCTTTATTAATATTTTTAATATTAGGAGCTTCTAGGTCGACTTCTACCTAAACTACCTTTTATAGGGCGTATATCTAAAATTTAGTATACTAGTCTAGCTAGCTTACGCTATTATATAGGAGTATTATTATAGAGGGCGCGAGCTCTAATATTATTAGGTAATATTAAAAGGAAAGGGGGGAGAAAGGAAATAAGGATAAAGAATAAGCTTTTAAACGCTTATTTTATATAGGTAAATACTAATTACTTAACTTAAAGCTTATAGAGAATCTATATCTATAGGGAGAACCTTTCTATATTTAAAGAAGTACTAGGCTTATAATTATAAAAGTAAGTAGAGGAAGTAGAGTAAAAAGGTTAATTCTATAGAAGGAAAGCTAAGTAGAAGCTATATATAGAGGAACTAAAGCTCCTAGAGATCTAGTTCTATAGGAAAAATAGAAGACTAAAGTTCTAGCTATTTAAAGGAGTAGAAGACTAAGGTTCTAGTATTAGAATTAAGTCTCTTAAAGGGATAAACTAGAAGTATATAAAGAGGAGCTGCGCGCGATATACCTAGGCGTAATAACTTTTATTTTATACCCTAAAACTATAACTTAGGTTTTATATAAAAAAGCTATTATTAAATAAAATAGGGACTAATCAGCTTAATTATTATTATTATTATTAATATCCTATCTTTTAGAGAATTTCCTATCTTCTTCTTGCCCCTTAGGAAAATAACCCTATCTATCTATCTAGATTAGGGTTTCTTTAAAAACTAAGAGTATTATTATTATTAAAGTTATTAATAATAATAATAAACTTAGGTAGTAAGCCTATAGGGTAGTGGGTATTTAATATTATTAGGTATTTTATATAATACGCTCTATTCTTAGGGGTTACTTTTAATAATAATAAAGAAGAAGAATCTTCTATAAAGAAAAGATCTACTATAAGGATCGATTATTATACTAACTAACTTCTTTATACTCCTAGATCTAGGCTAGTAAATTAGGTCTCTATATTAGGTAGGTTTTTTCGAAATATCTTAACCAATTCTTATCAAAAATCAACAATTTAAAGCTTAATCTATAGCCCTAGGCTAGCTCTATAACTTTATAATATAAAGTTTTTAAATAACTCTTTTAGGTTAGGAGTTAATTAAGTTCGGAGTTTTAGGTGGAGACCCATTCTTGGCAAATTGGGTTGCTAAATAACTTTTTAAATATTAGAGATATTAAAAAACTTTATATTACAAAGTTATAGTACTAACCTAGGGCTACAGATTAAGCTTTAAATTTTTGATTTTTGATAAGAATTGGTTGAGATATTTCGAAAAAACCTACCCGATGTGGAGACCCAATTTGCCAGCCTACCCAGATCATCATAGTTATAGTAGCTCTCCTGGCCCCATGTTATCGGATGGTATACATCCAACTACATGTAAGTTTGGTCGAGAACGTGCTATTATTATTATTAATAGCGCCAGCGGGATTTATCATTATTATTCCTCGGCCCCGTTTAGAGGCGTTATATGGCAAGGTTCTTGGCTCGTCTAATAATGTCAGTATCTTGTTACTTAGTAACATACAGCATCATGGTCCGTATAAGTAGTACGCTTAGTAGTCGGTTGGGGGTCGCCGTACCTCTGAAAGTGAGGGTAGATGGTAGATCGGCGCAGATACCAGTATCAGTTAGTCCGCGGACCCCGGAGGAAGAAGCATTGCCCAGCAACATACACTATGGTCGTATGATACGCTTAATCAGTTGAGGTCGTGGTACCTCTGAGAGCGAGGGTGGATAGTAGATAGGCTAGTCTAATGTCAGTGTCTTGTTCTTAGCAACATACACCATAGTCGTATGAGTACGCTTAGTCGGTTGGGGTCGCCGTACCTCTGAAGGCGAGGGTAGATAGTAGATACGCTCGCCGCAGATGCCAGTATCAGTCAGTCCGCCCCGGAGGAAGCATTGCCCAGCAACATACACCATGGTTGTATGATACGCTTAATCAGTTGAGGCCGCGGTACCTCTGAGAGCGAGGGGGTGGATGGTAGGTAGGGCTAGTCTAGTCTAAATGTCAGCGTCTTGTTCTTAGCAACATACACCATGGCGGAAAGCTATCACGTGACTAGTATCACGTGACTACTCGACTGACTAGCGCGTTCTCGAGCTTTCTGGCAGCTTTCTGGCGGCTCTCCGCCGGTTTGCTGTCGGTTTTCTGGGTCACGTGATGGCTGTATTCCTAGTGAACTCTATAGCGTTCTAGTGTTCCTGGGAAGGCTGTCACATGTCTTGCGCTCTCTGGCGCTTTCTGGCAGCTTTCTGGCAGCTTTCCGTCAGAAAGCTGGCGGCTTTCCGGGTCACGTGACGGCTGTATTCCTAGTGAACGCTATAGTGTTCTAGTGTTCCTAGGAAGGCCATCACATGCCTCGCGCTCTCTGGCGGCAGCTTTCCCGCGGCGTGCTGGCGGCTTTCTGGCAGCGTTCCTAGAGAAACCGTCAGGTGACTGGTGTTATATGACTACTTAGCTTTCCTGCAGCTTTCTGGCAGCGTTTGTAGAGAAGCCATTATGTGACTAGTATCACGTGAGTAGCGATATTCTGACAATATTACCTAGGTATATGTCACATACAATATACTACTTACTCTTTTAACGTGAACAACCACTCCACGCATAAAAAAAGCGCCTTATTGCATCGTATTATAATACTTTATAGCTATTCTATACCCGATATACTAGCATTTCTATAGATAAAGATTCCAGTATTTCTATATCCTCTCGTTTATATTTTATAGTTAGTCTGCTGCATACCCAGCTTTATATATAACTGACTTATAGTAATCGCACGTACTGTGAAACAAAGGTACAGTAATATAATAGTAGGATGGCATGACCTTTATAAAAATTGAGATTTATTTGTCTAAAGTTTGATTTCCCCTACTTATAGCGCGCCGAAAGAGGCATCTCAACTACTACCGAGGAAACAGATTACCACTATATCGGACTCTAATAAAATCTATAAACGAAGACAATAAAGAGCAGCTTTCCAGAACAAAATCGAAGGGGTAGAACTTAGTAATGATGAATTCTATACCATGGATGACAGGCCTTAGCATATACGCTGCTGCACAAGCAATCGATTGTTTTAGGAAATAGAAGGAAATTAAAGATATAGGGAGAGCGCAACAATTTATAACGTTACCAAAATATCCATGCCAAGATGGTCACACCAATACCACGGAAGCGACTAACTTATAGAGTGGTATTTCCTCAACCTCGCGAAAATGCTTAAAAAGGGAACCGTCTACCGGACAATGGTACAGTCATTCAATGTCCTATGTCTAGTGGGTGGGATTCACGGAACGTGGGCGCTGGGTCTGGGTGCTGGCTGTTCAACTGGCGTCTCGAGTGACCGTTTGCGTGCTATAATATGCGCTAATTCCAAAAATTGGGGTTCTCGCTGTTGTCGTCTTTTCTGCGCAAATTCATCTAAGGTCGCCACGCTGACCGGTACCTTGGCGAGTTGGGCAAACGATTGACGAAGCTCGTCGTGGATCGATGAATCATTTTTGCCGATGGTGATGACTCAGGCTCCGAAGAATTTCCGGCTTGGCATAGTCTCCGTCGCGCCGTCAGCTCATCGCGTTCCAGCCATCTTTCACTCCCAAACGCCCATACCCGATTTCGCCCTCGACACACCTTCTCCACAGGTCTGCCTCGCTCTTCATTTCACTGTGGTTCACATCGTCATTTCTATTAACTACCTCGAGCATTCGCTGCGCTCTCGCGCCATGGCCGATGAGTCGCGATCAAAGGTAATCAATGCAAACCCTATTGGCAAAGGACTCGATACCTTTCGCGACTCTTTCGAATTCAAATGCAGAGGCCTAGCTATCACAGGCGCTGATGCATTGTACCATCTTAGTGGGGAAGGTACGGCTCGACACCAAACTCGCGAGATTTCCTAACATCAACAGGACCGAAAAATTCCCTCCTTGACCTGATACACGCTTTGCAGGGTCTCTCCGCCACACGGTCGCTGCCCTCAAATCAGGGTAATAGGGATCTCCTCGGCGACCTATTAGCGCTGAGTTCAGCGGTCTACTCCGACAACTTCGACAATAAGCATATCCTACCACTCCTCAGAGCAGTCCTCAACAACGAGCCCGATGAAATCATATGGGACAATGTCTACGCTGCCGTCGCCGCGCCTACAGCTTTCACGCTCGCCAAACCCACAACTCCTCCGCTGTCTACCCCGTCCCTCATCGCCTCCTTCCAGCAGACGCCATGGCTGCACAACACGGGCAGCTTCGCGAACTCTACCGAACACCGCAAATATGTGGATGGCGTGCTAAAGGAGGAAATGGGACAACTATACGTTGGGATCCCTGGTTTCTTCGATGCCTACTTCGGAAGTATCCTAGGTCTGAAGCTAGTAGCACAGGCCGTGTTCGACAAGTGCAAAGAAGGGGATAATCCGCTCTATCGAGAGGAGAGTGGCTGGCAGGGCTGGCCTGAAGGCGCGAAGGAACGCGACGTCTTAAGCTGGTTCGCGCCACTTATCGGCCAGCTCTCGGACTTCGCAGTAGAAAATCAGCCCGCCTCCAGGCCCCGACGACGGCCGCTAGCACAGCCCTATCAGCCTATACAAGGCTCCACCGCCGACCGCAAGTTAGATGTCGGCTTCGTAGACAACCCAAGCGCCGGCGTTGACTCTAAGTGCCACTGGTCGCAGATTCTTATACCTGGAGAACTAAAGAGTAATCCATTAGCTGATATAGCTTCTAAAGCATGGCTCGACCTTGGACGATATGCACGAGAGGTCCTTGCCGCTCAAGATAGTCGCCGCTTCGTTCTCGGCTTCACGCTATGTGGATCCCGCATGCGACTATGGGTTTTCGACCGACTTGGGGGGATTGCTTCCTCGCCGTTCGACGTTAATAAAGACGGGCTACAATTCGTTTCCGCCGTGCTCGGGTTTCTATGGTTGAACGAGGAACAGCTTGGGTTCGACCCCACGATCATCTTAGCCGGGGAGACGCGGTACATCGAGATCAAACGAGATAGTCGCACCGAGCGACTCATCCTCGACAAGGTCATAAAGCGCGTGGCTTGTGTTGCCGGTCGAGCCACGACCTGTTGGAGCGCCCGTCGTGAAGGGGACGAGTCGCAGACACCCCTCGTTATCAAGGATTCGTGGCAGTACCCAGAACGCGAAGAGGAGGGCAGGTTGCTACATGAGGCAACCGATAAGGATGTGGTCAATGTGGCGAGATACTACCACTATGAGACGGTTCGTGTGGGCGGCAAGGACGACACCATCCGCGGGAACGTGCGCCGAGGCGTAGACGTAACGAAAGCAATAAACTACAAGCTGGAAAGTACAATGCCGCCTCCAAGTACAACTGTTCCCTCCCTCTCAAGGAAAGGCCGAAGCAGCAGCGCTGCTGGACGGAAGCGGTCCTCGAGCTGCACGAACGCGCCTTTACCACCTAGCAAGCGGACCTGTTCGAGCTCTCCCGTAAAAGGAGGGAAGGCGACGGCGGATCGAGTACACCGTCGCGTCATTGTCCAAGACTATGGCAAGCCTATATACATGGCGAGTTCCAAGGCTAGCCTTCTGTCTGCGCTGGAAAACTGCATCACAGGATACGAATCGCTGCATACGCGGGCTGGCATGCTACAATGCGACATCTCGCCGAACAACCTTATGGTGAATGAGGACAAGGACAATCCCTCCTGGCCCGCCTTCTTAATCGACCTAGACCTTGCTATCAAGGAGGATCGCGAGAAAGCGTCAGGGGCGCGAGGGAAGACCGGCACGCGAGCGTTCATGGCGATCGGAGTCCTCCTAGACGACGAGCTACATTCCTTTATGCACGATTTGGAATCATTCTTCTGGGTGCTTTTCTGGATCTGCATTCACTACTATGGACCGCACCAGGAAAGAGTTATGAAACGCTTTGATAAGTGGAATTATGTGGACACAGAAGAGCTTGCCGAGATAAAGAAAGGAGTAGTAGGCGATGAGAGAGATTTCCTCAAAGCCGTCGAAGCGACCTTCACGCCATACTACCAACCGTTAATCCCTTGTGTTAACAGGTTGCGGAGAAAAGTGTTTCCCGATGGCAGGAGATGGAGGGTTCCGAACCCGAAGCTATACGATGAGATGAAAGAGATACTTCAGACAGCACGAAATGAGTTGAATGAGGTGGAGGGATAAGGATACGTTTCTCATTCAAGCTAAAGAGAGGAGGTAGGTCTGGCCCAGCGACAGTATGGCTTATCGTAGTTAACACCTAGTAAGGTGGTGTCATCAGGGGCGGCGAAGTGACCATGGGCTAAGTGGATGCCGAGGACTCTCCCAGCGCGATTCCAAACGAAGAGTGCAGCAAGATTGCGTATGTGTGACTCGAGGATTGCCGGTTGTTGTGAGTCGTCTGGGAGCACGTTGTAACTTTGTAAAATGGTTAAAAATCGACTGGTTTCAGAGCCCCCATTACTTACATACTACGGCTTTCCTCCAAGTCCTGGACCTTCAAAGCCCTGTTAAGGCCGGGAATATCGAAAGGTTTGGCTCCTCTATACGCCATTGTTCGTAAAGCGGACCAAGTGGGTGAATGCGCGATGGTTCTTAGACGCGAGCTGAAAGCATGCGAGCTTGAGGAGAGGAATACGATTATCGCCTATATAGTATATAAGCAGTTTGGTAAGCTATAAAGGCGTGTCCTAGTATTTACCTTAGCTATGGTTGTACCGTGGCGAGATTGGGAGAATAAGGTTGACTATTTACGCAAAGGCCGAAGGCGAAGTCGAGCCTACAATGCTAGAGGCACTTCCTGCGCCTCTAATACTCAAAAACATGCTTGCAATTCGAGAGGTTGATGAGGTTATTCATGTGCAAGAAGATATTGTGGTTTACGGGACTTTCAAACTGATCACTCAGCCGTTCCAGTCACAAAGGCACAGCAGGATAAGGTGTCTATATCTTGTATTTGTTCCTAGCTACCGAGATAGCAGATAATGATGAAGCTTAGTTTATTCTGACAATTAATGATCTCGTCTCTCCAACAATACCTTCCATTTGTACTCTAGTCTGTGCTATTGCTTCGGTTAATTTAAGGTCATCGAACCTTGTAGCCGGATTGATAAGGAAACCATCTAGGGAAAGCACGTTGTAACGTCCCGTCTTATCGTCATGGATGGGAGTAGCCGGCGGCATATTTATAAGCCGTTTCGTGAAGCCACGAGACTGTAGTAAGCCTATAATCCTTGCTGTCTTGATAGTCTTGATAGTCTCTACAGATAAGCCTCCCACTTCGTCTTAAAATGTGCTCCAAAAGGTGTCCTGTAGAGTCTCGTAGCCTTTATACCGCCTCTATCCATCCATTTTTAAGGTGAAGTACACCCATGAGAGCTTGCAAGGAATGAAGGTTCTGGCCAAAAGGGCATATTTCAGCTTCTGCCCAGTCAATAATACCAGTCAAGTAGCAAGATGTCCCGTCGACCATAATATTATTACAGGTGCTCAAATCGCGATGGAGAAGAACCATTAGCAGAGAGAGAATTTTGCCTCTATTGAACTAAGGCGATTTTTGTATGATCTGGTGAAAAGCGAGGTGGTAAGACAGTGAAGTAACAGCTTTTAAAGATAAAGCTCTTAAACGGGATAATAAACAGCCTGATTAATATTATCTTTAGAAAAATTTCCATCTTCTTACCCCTAGTAGAATGACCTATCTAGAGATTTACTAACTTCTTTATACTCCAGATTTATAGTTAGCTCCTCCTAGCCCAATATTATCGGATAGTGCATCCGACTATATACATAAGTTTTGGTCGAGAGCTGGAGTTGTACAACTTTCGACAGGCTTTAAATCGAGATACCTGGAAATAATATACGGCTCGTCTTCTTCTGTTTTATACTTTATAAGAAGCTACTGATTATAGTCGTGGAATGGAACACGACTATAGATAAGGACAGTATTATAGCGTGACGCCTAGTTACCCAGATGTCGATGGCTTTGTCGATCTTCTTGTACGTCTTAGAGTCGAGCTCAGTTTGGCACGGCTCGGGCGCGCAGAAGGCCGGCGTACCGATAGTCTTTGCCAGTTCGACAGCGTCATCTATATCCTGCCATGGTCGTATGAGTACGCTCAGTCGGTTGAGGTCGCGGTACTTCTGAAAACGAGGGTGGATAGTTAAGGTTGAGGTCGCGGTACCTCTGAAGGCGAGTAGACAAGCTAGTCTAATATCAGCATCTTGTTTTAAAGTCGGCTGAAGTCGCAGTACCTCTGAAAGCGAGGGTAGATAGTAGATAAGTTAGTCTAATATCAGCGTCTTGTTCTCAGCAATATATAGTATGGTCGTATAAGTACGCTTAGTAGTCGGTTAGGGTTGCCGTACCTCTGAAAGTGAGGGTAGATAGTAGATCGGCCTAGATACCAGTATTAGTCAGTCCGTGGACCCCGGAGGAAGTATTGCCCAGCAATATACAGTATAGTCGTATAAGTACGCTTAATTAGTTGAGGTTGTAGTACCTCTGAGAGCGAGGTTGGATAGTAGATAGGCTAGTCTAATGTCAGTGTCTTGTTCTCAGCAATATACACTATGGTCGTGTCGCGCTACCTCTGAAAGCGAGGATAGGTAGTAGACAAGCTAGTCTAACGTCAGCGTCTTGTTTTGACCATGTTTGTCCTGCTCACATCATAATTCTTCGTTCATTCAACCTTGGCTAACGCTCGGCGCAGATACCAGTATCAGTCAGTCTGCCTTAGAGGAAGCATTGCTCAGCAACATACAGGTCAGTCGAGGTCGCGGTACCTCTGAAAGCGAGGGTAGATGGTAGACAAGCTAGTCTAACGTCAGCGTCTTGTTTTGACCATGTTTGTCCTGCTCACATCATAATTCTTCGTTCATTCAACCTTGGCTAGCGCTCGGCGCAGATACCAGTATCAGTCAGTCTGCCTTAGAGGAAGCATTGCTCAGCAACATACAGGTCAGTCGAGGTCGCGGTACCTCTGAATGCGAGGGTAGATGGTAGATACGCTCGGCGCAGATACCAGTATCAGTCAGTCTGCCTTGGAGGAAGCATTGCTCAGCAACATACAACACCATGGTCGTGTCGCGCTACCTCTGAGAGCGAGGGTGGATGGTAGATAGGCTAGTCTAATGTCAGTGTCTTGTTATCAGCAACATACACCATGGTCGTATGATACGCTTAATCAGTTGAGGTCGCGGTACCTCTAAGAGCGAGGGGGTGGATGGTAGATAGGGCTAGTCTAGTCTAAATGTCAGTATCTTGTTCTTAGCAATATACACCATGGTCCGTATGAGTAGTACGTTTAGTCGGTTGGGGTCGCCGTACCTCTGAAGGCGAGGGTAGATGGTAGATACGCTCGCCGCAGATGCCGGTATCAGTCAGTCTACCTTAGAGGAAGCATTGCTCAGCAACATACAGCATGGTCGCGGTACCTCTGAAGGCGAGGGTGGATGGTAGATGAGCTAGTCTAATGTCAGCGTCTTGTTCTCAGCAACATACAGCATGATCGTATGAGTACGCTCAGTTAGTTGAGGTCGCGGTACCTCTGAGAGCGAGGGTAGATTGTATAGCATAGTCGTATGAGTACGCTCAGTCAGTTGAGGTCGTGGTACCTCTGAAAGCGAGGGTAGATGGTTGAGGTCGCGGTACCTCTGAAAACGAGGGTAGATGGCTGAGGTCGCGGTACCTCTGAAAGTGAGGGTAGATGGTAGACAAGCTAGTCTAATGCCAGTATCTTGTTTTGACCAAACAACTACTTCGCAGATACCACTATCAGTCAGTCGGCCTTGGAGGAAGCTTTACTCAGCAAGATACACCATGGTCGCGGTACCTCTGAAAGCGAGGGTGGATGGTAGATAGGCTAGTCTAATGTCAGTGTCTTGTTCTCAGCAACATACAGCATGGTCGTGTCGCGCTACCTCTGAAGGCGAGGGTAGATGATAGACAAGCTAGTCTAATGTCAGTGTCTTGTTCTCAGCAACATACAGCATGGTCGTGTCGCGCTACCTCTGAAAGCGAGAATAGGTAGTAGACAAGCTAGTCTAATGTCACTATCTTGTTTTGACCAAACAGCTACTTCGCAGATACCAGTATCAGTCAGTCGGCCTTGGAGGAAGCTTTGCTCAGTAACATACACCATGGTCGTGTCGCGCTACCTCTGAAAGCGAGGGTAGATGATAGACAAGCTAGTCTAATGTCAGCATCTTGTTCCCAGCTACATACAGCATGGGCGTATGAGTACGCTCAGCCAGTAAACAAGCTAGTCTAATGTTTGTTTTGACCAAACAACTGCTTTCACCCAGTAAAATTTTTGCTCAAGTCGCCGTTTGCATTTCTTGGCACTCGAAGAGCTTGTTTATAACCCGCCGCCCGTACGCGTCGCACACCATCTACGCTCTTCCCCTTCATACTTTTTCCCGTCCGCAAAGCCTGCCTTCGACATTCATCGAGATGGCTGACCCAGCTACTATGCCGCCCATGCCCGATGGGACTGACCCAGGCGCCATGCTAGCTTGGATGAATGAGATCGGGGCCATACACCGGGCGCGCCTGGCGGGCAACCCATACGAAATTGACGTCAATGAGACTGAGCCTTCCTTGACGGATGTGCCGGTGATTCTGGTGAGCGACTGGGAAACCGTCCCTCCCATCACGACCAAGTACATCTTGGGTAAGCATGAGCTGGAGACGAACACTGCTGTCAGCGCTCTCCGAGCTCTTCGTCGCCACCCGGGTCAAGGCCGCATCGATTGGATCCGGAAGAACCCCGACGGTAAGCCCATGCTCGAACTTGCGGTCCTTACGCACTACTAACTTTGCACAGTTTTCCGCACCAAAGAATGCACTCTCGAGTTTCAGAACGATTTTTGGAAGTTCGTTGCCATGCTCCTGGACTACTTCGCCGACTTCGAGTGGGCTGATTCCATGGAGATGACCTGCGCATGGTACGCTATGGTTGACCAACTCTTCGAGTTTTCCAAGAGGCTCCCCCACCACTGGGCCGTCGCCGACACTGCTATGCCCATGTGCAAACATTCCTGGGTCTTCTGCTATGATTTTATGAGGTTCTTGAGGATCCTTCCGCAGGTCTTCGATCCCCAGAGAAAGGTTTTTACCACCACTGGTATAACTCCTCTTGATCCCTTCGACTTGGAATTGGCAGAGTTGCACATGAAGGGTTTCAAGACGGGCATAAAGCCTTGGCAGCAATACCTCTATAAGAATGCTCCTGGATTCGCTGCTCCGCTTGTAAAGATAGTTGATACTAATGAGGAAGACGCCGATGGAGAAGACGCAGAGCTAGGAAGGGTAAAGGGAAGGGAGGCGAACTACAAGGGGAAAGGCAAGCAGAAGGCTGAGCTGGAAGAGTCAGAGTACTTTCAAATTATTCCCCAAGGTGGCCTAGGAGTCATCAAGTCCCAGATCGACAGGATGAGGACTCTCACTGCCGAAGTTGCCCAGGTAAGATCAGCAAATTACCTATCAATGGCATTGACTAACAAGCTCAGGAGGATAAAAAAGACGTTCAAGCTGCGCTTGCCGAGTTCGATGCCAATGTACGCTCTCACCTCTCCCGCCAGCGTCTTCCGTATACTGATCATGCTTAGGCATTTAAATGGGACCGTACGTCCACTTGGACTTCTATTGATGGACGCCGAATGCTAGCTGAACCGGTAAGTATCATCTACACAGAACTTTACGTTATCACTAACAATTCAAGGCGTACGCGCAACCCAGCCACCCTAACGAGCCTCAGCGACCACCTGGAAGAAGTGATCCCAGAACGCAGAGACAGTACCCTGATCTTATGCTTGTCGATGAAGCAATCTGTAAGCAACATATTTTACTCTATGCTCTTTGACTAACATCTACCAGCGGTGTGGAAAGGCAAGCCAGCGTTTCATCATCCCAATGGCGATGATAAATTCAATGTTCTTACTATTCGCGAGATTCCGAATCAGGGGGAGAGTAGCGCGCCACCGGCGGTTGATCCAGAGGCCCACAACAAACTATTCCGGAACTTTTCTCAGCGCAAAGGCAAAGAATCAACTCGGAAGTGGAGCCCTTTTGTCTAGGGAAAAAAGGGAGTAATAACATGTAGAGTCACCCTCACTTGGTTCTCACTTCAGCAGTAGTCTTTACGGCTGGATGACAAATGTAGTCTGAGGCGATGATGCTCAGTATGCCCAAATACAGAGGGCTGATGAAGTCCGTATGGTACAAACGAGTAGTTTAGGCACCATGGATTAGAAACTGATAGTGCGACAAAGTTCGACACTTTGTGTCTGTGTTCCCCTAAGATCGTATCCTGTGAAACATGAAACTAGTGGTGTACTCTCGAGCTCTTTGTTCTATCTAGGAAGGGCACAACGCCAATTAAGCAGAGTAAAAAACGTAGAAAAAAAAATTCCTATCTCGTGTATGCATTCCCACATAAGTGCAATTTTGGTCCATGATATTACCGGATTGGTTTTTTTAACATAATCCTCCTTCAAATGGACAGAATAGACGTATTTATGGATTTTATCATAATAGGAAAGCGAATGAATCAAGACCTTATGAACTCGTCAAAGTAGCTTTTAGACTTCCGTGCGTGCCGAGGAGAGTTTCATCACTCTTTGGGTGCACCTCTGATTATCCATAGAGTAAAACACTTTCCCTAATTCACCATTTTCAAATATATAGAATATGTTCAAATGCGCTGATTGGCTCCAACATTAAAGTTGGCCTGGCCAACTCCTGGTGAACTTCTGAAGGAAGTCGAAAGTGAAAGAGCAGGCCGCTAGGCAACGGCGGGGGCACCCACCCGGGCTCAATCTGGTGAAGTTAACTTTTTGCTCTTTGTGTGCCCGGTCTTGGCGCCGCCGCCGCCTCAAGTAGCTGGCCGTGTGCTTCTTTGTTCCTCTTCAGCTACACCACAATCACCTCAACTCTTTGTCTGCCGTAGCGAGTGTCGCAACCAGGACTCTTTATTATTTCTGGGCACTAAGCAACAAAGAAATTATCTGTCTCGCCATGGCGTCCGTAACCCCTTCGGTTACCTCCTCGCCGACTGTCGCACAAGACCTTGGCTCCAGCATCTTCTTGACTTGGTTGAGCAACTCCTCTCCGGAGAAGATCCACAAGGTCCTCAACTCCATCGAGGATGAGAAGGCTAAGATCTCTCTAATGGGTATGCTGATCAAGTCGCCACCGAAACAGCATGTTATTCTAGAGCAGCCTGTTGCTCCACGAGCTGCTGCCATGGCTCCCGTGAAGCTCAAGAAAGCCCTCAATGCTTTTGTCGGATTTCGAAGTAGGTTTTGTTTCCAAGCACATACATGCCTCAGCTAACAAACTCCAGCCTACTACCTTCATATACCCAATTTTAAGCCATGGCCTATGAAGCAACTTTCCGGGCTTATGGCCGCGCTTTGGGACCATGATCCAAACAAGCATATATGGTCGCTGATGGCAAAAGCTTGGTCTATCATCCGTGATCAGGTTGGCAAAGACAATGCTTCACTGCGGGAATTTTTTGACATTGTCTGCCCATATTTGAACATTCCTATCCCAGAGAACTATCTACAGCATCTGCGATGGACATATTTCATCGACGAGCACCAGGCGCCAGCTGTGTCTCGTGATCCATATGACATCCCAGTTTCTTCCGATGTTGGATTCACAAATGACGCGCTCTCAGTTGGGGATATTATCGAGTATACTCTGTGCAAAGGTTATGCCAACGGTCATACCGTCTTCCCGGATCCTACGAACCCTGCCATGATTACCTTTACTTCTGGTCCAAACTCTAGGGCAGTTCCATTGGCGCTGGCTGGTGAGGATCTTGAGAAGCGTATGGCTGAGCGGAGGAGACGCCAGGCCAAGCGTGAAATTGCAAAACAATACGGATTCGGTGCAGCCATGCGCAAGCGAGTTCAGCAAGTTCAGCTCCAGCTTGGTCATATTGAAAAAATCGAGGATCCAGTTGAACGCTTTGATTTCAATCAACCTATCAATCAAAATGCCACCAACTCATCGTCGCTCTACCATGATCTTCGGGCTTTGGCACTTAGTCAGAGTGCTGTTGGAACTTCGGCCCAGCAGGATACTTTCGCTTCGCAGCAGGAAGACACTTTCATGCCGCAGCAGGCTTTTCAGTCACCTATGGTCAACCAGTCTGCCTTCAATCAGTCCGGTATTGCTACAGCTGGCCACACGCAAGAGACTTCTGAGCCTGACACCAACAACCTCTTCGATTTCGGTTTCCGCGAGGGTGCTGATGAAGATGCTACCCTACCAGGTATGCAAGCTTTCGGGTTTTAAATCCCTTTAGCGGTCTTCGAGCAGAGTATCTACTAGGTTGCCCCCTGGTCTCCGGTATGCACCGACCGATGCGCTCTGATACACCATGTTACCTCAAATGTGCGTCACACATCAAGCCTTCAACGCACCTTGTCAAATTCCGCCACCTCGCGGTAATGCTGTGTAACCTCATTCCATACATCCCCTTCCCAAGTCAGCACTTCGTCGAATGACGATATCAATTCCAACCGCCGACCATGGACTTTTCATTCACCACTATTCCCCATTACAGTCTTTCTGCACCCATCCAGCGGCATCTGAGCACACGGCATCATCAGTCTCTTTTCTTTCATCACGGGCTCAATTTGGAATTTGGACTTTTCGGATATCGGTCTGGTATTTCGGTTCAGGACATATGACACCCGGTCGTTCTTCCCGCGAAGAACATGGCCACCTTGTTTTATCGTCATCATCATCGGTCCGGTATTCGATCTGTTCATCACTTGGATGGCGCGGGGTCATCCATACCGGGGGGGGAGAAAACGACTATTGTCTTCCACCTCCTCGGGGTTCTTGTCCAGCACTATTACCGTCCTTGCTTCTCCAAACTGGCCCTTTTAATGTGTCCCCCACTAATTATACCAATTGCGAGTGTCTTTTTCATCACACCCCCGGAAGCATCACAGCATTAGATCCGATCGGCTACCCCCCTGCCCCCTCCAGTTTTTACCTCGTCCAAATTGAAGCATTATGGATTCCACACACCCGCATCGGAGCATAGCGATGGATCATCGACACTGATCAGTACCATCTTCCCTTTTCTGGATTTCGGAACGAACGCGAACGAAAAACAACATCATCAACGGCATAGCATCTTTGGACAGGCTGGTTTCGGTGAGGAGACTAAAGCATGGGAAAGGATATATGGTTTTGTCGGGAATGGTTGTCATCGGCGGAAGCAGATAAGGATTTGAATATGGGAAGGTTTCTTTGTCTAGATCACCTTTGTTCAGGAAGCGTCACTGGATATGGAATGCCTGGCAAGAGGGCTGGGAATACATGTAACTAGCCTATCACACAGATAATCGAATAAAAACCATTCAAAAAAAAAACTGGTTCTCACTTTCTGATTCAGGTCGTGACAAGACAAGAGTTGACGAGGCCTTAATAAAAGCCATTCAAAAAAGAACTCGTCCTCGCTTCTGATTCAGGTCACGACAAGACAAGAGTTGACGAGACCTTGTCCAAGAGCCTAAGCGCCCTCTTTTCGCAGTGGAGAGAACTACATAAGGTATACAGCCAAATATATAGTTAGTCTACTAGTACTCCAACGCTGTACTACTCCTACTTTATAAGCTGCGGCCTATTATATAGATAAATTAAATAAAAACTATTTAAAAAAACTCGTCCTCGCTTCTAATTTACTTATAACTAGATAAGAGTTAATAAGATCTTATCTAAAAGTCTAAACGCCCTTTTTTCGTAGTAGAGAAAACTATATAAGGTATATAGCTAAATATATAGTTAGTCTACTAGTACACCAACGCTATACTACTCCTACTTTATAGGCTATAGTCTATTATATAGATAAATTAAATAAAAACTATTTAAAAAAAACTTATTCTTACTTCTAATCTAGATTATAAATAAAATAAGAATTAATAAAACCTTATCTAAGAACCTAAGGTTAGTCTATTATTATATTAATAACTAGTTATAGATATATATAGTAATTATTATAAACTACTTTAATATAAAGACTATATCCTTTTATTTTTAAAATAGAGAAGAGAAGAACTATATAATAGATATATATAACTAAAAAAATATATAGTTTAATCTAACTAGTAAACTTTTAATATTTATACTACTATTTACTTCTATTTTATATACTTTTAGTTTATTATATAGATAAATAAATAAAAATAAAAAACTATTTAAAAAAAAAACTTTATTCTTACTTTTTTACTACTTTAGAAGAGTTATAATAAAAAGAATATTATAACTATACTTTATAATAATAGTAATAATAGGGATAACTAGTAGACTAGGATTAATAACTTAGATCTAAGCTAAGAAGCTAAGTATAATTTAGATATATAATTAGAAATTATATAATAAAGTCTATAACTAGTATAGGACTTACTAATTAAATTATATAATAAAGTTTATAACTAGTATAGAATTTATTAATTAAGTTATATAAAGAAGTTTATAAGTAGTATAGGTTTTACTAACCTAGATAAGTATATAATTAGAAAAAGAGACGCCTATAAGAAGTCTCTTATTATTAATTTAATCTTTAATTAAACGTTATATATATTAATATCCTCTTAAGAATCAGTATTACTTTAATATATTACTAATTATCTATTTATTTAAATTATATTAACTCCTATTCTTAATTAATAGTATTTAATATAAAGAACTATCTTTATTATAGAAGGTAGGCCTATTATATTTTAATAATCTTTAAAGTAGAAAGGGTAAAGTATAAGTTTATATATAATCTAGCTAACTAATATAGTAAAATAAGATATAAAAATATTAGCTTATAGCTTAGATAATATAGACTAGGCCTAAATAAAGGCCAAGATTAATAATCTTAGAGGAGAGAACTAGGGAATTTAAATAATTTTAAAAACTTTTTTAGAATAGAATTAAGAGCTATAATAAAAAGTAAAAGTAGTAAAGGATATATTCTAGATACTAGGTTAGGACTAGAATAATAATAAAGCTATAGTTAAATAGATTAAAAAGGCTATAATAGCTAAGCTATTAAAATTTCTAATATTAGAAATATTTAATAGGATATAAAATAAGCTATAAAGCTTTCTAGTAGGTATAATATTATATCTAGATATATAGTTAGTCTAGTTAGATATAGAAGAAAGGAAGGTATTATTTATATTAATATACTTTATAGGAAAAGCTATAAACTAGTTTAAACCTTATTTAATAGATTTTTAAATAAATATACTTTATAAATAGCGAGTAGAGATAATAGCGATTTTTAACGACTATTAGTACTTTATTAATAAGATTAAGTTAGTATTTAAAGATATAGATATTATAAAAATAGCTAAGAAATAGTTAATTAAAATTAAATAGGATAAAGGGGTATTAGAAAATATTTTAACCTTTAAATAACTTACAATAAATATATAGTAGAATAAGGAATCCTTTAAGGCTAGGTTTAAAGAAGGATTTAAGTTAGAAATTTATTATAAAATAATTTAAATAGATCTACTAGCTACGTTAATAGTAATAAAGGCTTAAGTAATAAAAATCGATAATAAATTATAAAAATAGAGAGAAGGTAATAAATATATATAATACTAGGTTAATAAGAATATAAACTAATAATAAAACTATTAAGACCTAATAGTATTTAATACTAATAAAGAAAAGAAGAAGAATACTATATATTTTAAATATAATAAAAAAGGCTATTACTTATAGGAATATAGAAGCTAAAGAGGTTTAAACTAAAATTAAAATAAGAATAAAAAGTTAATATATTTTAAATATAGAAAGAAAGGATATATAAAGAAAGATTATTATTTAAAAAATAAGAAAAAAGATAATAAGAAGCTTATAATATAAGTAATAGTAAAGGAAGAAAAGAAGGAAGAACTAAAAGATAAGATATTAGTAAATTTTAAATACAGCTATATATATTAGACCTTCTATTATAACGACTCTTACCTAATTTATCTATTAAATAAAGAAGGATTAAGGTAATTTCTATAAAAATTAAGGAAGGAATACCTAATAGTAAACCTTAAATAAATCTAAGAATAGGTAAAAATATAATAGGATAAATAGGAATTAGATTTATTAGGGGAAGGATAGCTAATACTATCCTAAATAATAGTACTAGTAAGTATATAAGAATTATCTATAAGGAATAAAAAATAGTAGAATATACTATAATAATTAAGAGCTTTAATTTAGATTTAATAAAGACTAAAGAATCTAAATAAAGATAGATATTTATAGAGTAAGGCTTAAATAATTAAATAATTAAATAAGTCTATAAAGACTAGAAAGTATATAACCCTAAGAATATAAAAATTACTTTATTCCTATAATAGTTAAATTATAACTATATTACTCTAGAGAGAATATTAATAAGAAATAAATAGAAATAATTAATTAAGAAAATATAATAGCTAGAAGAAGCCTATATACTAAGGATATTAATTAAGTATATTATATATATTAATCTTAAAGAAACCCTAGAAATATAAATATTAAGAAGGGGATAATAAGAGGATATATATATAATACCTAGTATATTATAAATTAGTATAGATATTATATATAGATAGGAATTACTAGATATATATAGAACTAAAGTAAAGATATAACGCTTGGTTAAAACGATATAAATAAGACTAATTTATCGATATTATTAGGCTGGTAAATAGGTTCGGGGTACCTATAGGTAGGTTAGGTTAGGTTCTAAATATACGGGCCTTAGGTAGGGGTTAGGTTAGGTTATCTATACGCTGGGTTAGGTTAGGTTAGGGTTATCTATATATTAGGTAGGGGCTAGGTCGGGGTTATCTATATATTAGGTTGGGTTGGGTTAGAAGTACCCCTAGGGTTTACTTTTAGGTATAGTAATATATTATTCTATTATTAGTCTATATTACGTGACTTTTATTATAGGTATTAATTATAGTTTAAACGAAGATAAGAGCTAGAAAGTTACTATAAAAACTATAATATAGTAATTAAATAAATAGATATTTATATATTATTAGATTTAATAGTTCTAGGAAAAATATATTTAGATTAAATTAACTACTTAATATCTCTTTAAAAAGAGGTACTTAATAAATATATTTATTATAGATTATTATTATAGTAGTATATAGGTTTATAATGCTTCTATAGTAGTAGGGTTAAACTCTTATCTAGGGTAGCTATAGCTATAGCTAAATCTATATCTTTATTTAATACTTTATCTTTAAAATTAAGCTAGGCTAGAAGATTAAAAAGATTATTAACCTTATTATAAGGCTTAGGGTCCTAATCTATATAGATAGGCTATTATTACTATTATTACTATTATTACTATTATTACTCCTAGTAAATTATATCTTTAAGAATTATAATCTATCGAATTAATTAAGTAGAAAGATTATATTATCGATCCCTAATTATATTCTAAGTAGTATTAAAAACTCGCTTGATACTAATAGTAGTAATTTAAATAGGTAGAATATCCTTAGTAACCTAAGCAAGCTAAGGATAAGTATCTTTATTTACTTTCTACTAATTAAGAATATTAAATAAAGTACTATTAATAATATAAGGAGTACTAAGGTATAACTCTCCCTCTTAATAAGTTAGCCCTATCTTATCTTTTATTTCTTATATATTAGAGTTTTAGCTTTAACTTAATACTGATCTTGATTATATTTGGACTAAAACTAAGGGTTTTCGAAACTATTTACTACTTTACAATCGTCGAGTTTAAATAGTTAAACCTAGAGTAATATCCCTTTACTTTAAACTATTATAGCGATCAAGGTATTTAAGAAATTATTAACGGTAATTATACTTATCTTAGGGGTCCTAGATCTTATCCTAAATATATTATTAGAATAGTACTATAATAAAAAGCTATAATAAAAAGCTATAATAAAAAGCTATAATAAAAAGCTATAATAAAAAGCTATAATAATATACCTTATAAGCTATAAGCTTCTAGGATAGATTAAGAATTATTATATAATTAAATAAGAAACTATATTTAGTATCTATCTTTAAGTAATACTTCTATAGTTTTTCTCGACCCTATTCTATAGTAGATCTTACTATTACTAGCTACTCTCTACTTTCTTTATTTATATTATCCTTACCTAACTTATTAGTTATCTTATTAAGGAAATTAAAAAGTCGATTATATATAAGCTAAATAAACTAGACCTAAGCCTTTTAATTCTTACTAAGATAGGTAGTAGTATTCTTAAAATTCCTAAATATCTCTATAAGAAGCTTAATATAATTCTATTTAGTCGATAATAGCTAAAGACGTTTAAGATTATAAAAATCAATCTTAGTAGTATTATTAGTACTATTAGTAGGGATTTTTAGCGCGATCTCTTATTTTAACTACTTATTAATATATTTTTAGAGTTTAACTACGCGCTCGTATATATTAAACGTTAAATTCTACTAAGTTTTTATATCCTATATAATAGATAGGCGTTCTTTTACTAGTATTGATTATTAAGTAGCAAGAAAACACTTAAAACGCTATAGTAATCGATTAATTATAATATATATAGCTTATATCTAATACTAGCTTAGTATATAATAAATAGCTATAATAAAGTAGATATACTTTATAAAGTAAATTTGGTACTAATACCTACTCTCTAATTTCTATTATATAGCGCCGCTATAGAGGCTCCTTACTATCTAACTTATTAGGAACTACTAACTTCAGGTACTAAATAATATCCTAGATAATAAGGTTGATAATATAAGCTAGATATAGAATTATATTCTCTTATATATCCTACTAAATATTCTTATTTTATAGTTTACTTTAGAGACTATAAGTAAGTATACTATTATTATTAGTATTATTATATATAATAGCTAGAAGTTACTATTTAGTATTTATATTAAAAAGTAGTTCCTTTACCTCTAATACTATAGAGGCACCTATATAACTTCTATAGAATAGGATAAAATCAAGTAACTTCTCCTAGAATTACTAATTATTATTAATATAATATCCTTTAATTACAAGGAAGCTAAGATAATTATTTACTAACTAAGTATCTAAAGCTATTAAAATCTTTATATTTTTAGGAAGGTCCTAGAGGAGAGATACTTTAGCTATTCTAAACTAATCTTAGAATAATAGACTAAATTTATAATAGATAGTTATTATAGTATCAGGCTAAAGAAATTTAATAAAGCGCTAGAATAATTCTCGCTCTACTATTTAAAAAGACTAGTTACTATTAATTATTATTTATATAAGTTCTTATTTAAAAGTAATAAAAGAGTAGGATAGTATTAAAAAAAGAGGTATCTTTTTAGGCTTAGGAATCTAAGGAGGTATATATAGTTAATTATATTTAGAAACTTATATACGCTTACAACTCTAAGACTTAATATAGTTAAAAAGATACTTAGTATTAATACCTCTAGTTATTGAATATTAAAGTATAAATCCGTAATTAGTATAAAGAATATATAGATAGCCGCTAGGAAACTATATAGCTTCCTTATAATATATCTAAATAGAGCTAGTATAAATAGAACTATCCTAATATAGATTAGTAGTAGTTATATCCTTAGCCTATTCAGTCTTATACTACTATTATAACTATTTCTAAGAAATATCTTAATTAATATTTTTACTATCCCCTCTTATAGGGTATCGAATTAAAATATACGAAGCCTTACTACCTCCCTTTAAAATCTATAGAGTATATAGCTTAAGTTAGAGGAGATTTTATAGAATTTTAAAGGTAGATTTAATATTAGATATATCTTTAAGGGCTTCTTAAAGCTTAATATCTATAATTAGTTTAGATATATTTATAATAAATCGCTATAATAAAGATCGTAGAGTAGATAGATAGTAGATATACTAAGGCGTAAACTTAAGTAATTTTAGATAAGGAACTTTAAGAATTTTATTAAAGGATACTAAGAATTTTATTAAGAAACTTTAGAACTTTTAAAAGATTATAAGCTACCTCCTAGGCTTTAACCCTTAGCTAGCTTATTATAGTAATTATAGCTAATTATTATAGCCAAGAAATAAGTACTAACTAAACTAGTTATTATAATTTCTACTAGTATATCCTATATTATAGCCTTCTAATTACTCCTTATTTCTTTATTTAAGATCTATATTTACTTTAAATATTTCTTACTTATTCTCTATCTTATTATTTATAGACTTTTATACTAACTCTTTATCTTCTTATAAAGCTTTATTATCTTTATTATCTTTATTATCTTTATTATCTTTATCATCTTTATTATCTTCTTTATATTTATATTTATTTTCTATTTTATACTTATTTAGTAATAAGTTATAATACTTATTAATTTTATAGTCTATATTCTTGATTACTTCCTTATATTTATTACTATCGTCGCTTATTATATATAGTTTATTAATATCAAGGAAATCGTCCTAATTACCTAACTAATTATATACTAGTATAGGCTTACGTTACCTAGTAAAATTAGTATATAAATATAATAAAAGAGTGTAATAAACTTACTCCTAATTCTTATCTTTAACTATACTTAACTTATTATTAGTAAGCTAATAAATAAATTTAAACTACTTATTTCTCTCTTATTTATTATAAAAGGAGTTATTTTTAAGTTTTTTAAGACCTTTTTAGTAATCTTGTCTTAAAAGCTTCTCGATAATACTACTATATATATATAGACGGTAGAATATATAAGATATATTCTAATTAATAGATATATAGTTTTTATTCTTAGATAACTTCTCTAGCTTGTTCTAATATCGATATATATTGATATTATATTTAATCTTTTCCTATTTATTATAGGCTCGACCTAATATATTCTTTAGCTATTTATCTAATAAATATAAATAAAAACCTATAATAAAACGCTATTATAACTTATAACTTTACTTATAATTAAATTATTATTAATTAAGCTTCTTTAGCTTAACCTTTATATACTCCTCTTTATTAGCCTTAGATAACAACTTATAGTTATCTTATTTTATAATTTTAGCCTTTAATTTGCTCTTTACTCCTTAATTAGTTATATAAGCTTTCTCTAAGGCTTTTTCTTCTTTATTTAACTAAGTAGCTTATTATCTTTACTAAATAGCTAAAGTAGTTTCGCTTAGTTTACCTTTATATTATACTAAGAGATTTATAGGATATCTCTTTTAGGACCCACCTTGACCGCGCTAGGAGATAATATTATAAATCTTATCTATCTTAGAAGTAAATCCCTAAATAAATAAGCTTAAACTATAATAATAGACTATAATAAATACCTTTATATGATCTAACCACTCCTTAGAATTAAAACCTTAGGGGGTTCCACTTTAATAGCTAGAAGAAGCCCCTCTAAGCTATCTAGATAGTCTATTTTCTAAGGCTCTATTTTAATTTCTATAATCTCTATTAAAAGGAAAATATAATAAAAGTATATAATTATTTTTATTTTAGCTAAATACGCTAAAAGAGTAGTAGTAGTAAAAAAAAGGTTATATAGCTAGTTTATTATTACGTATATAGTACTGGTTCTATTAATAAGTTAATAAGTAGCTAGTATATAAACTTTATACTAGCGTGTTAAAAACTCTTATATCGCTATAATATTAATAGCTATATATACTAAAAAAAGTTAGATTTTTATATAAATTATATTATTTAAAAGCGTATACTAAGTTCTACTAGCTAGTAATTTTTTATAGTTTATTATTATATAGTTAAGTTATTAGATTTTAATAAAGTATTTTATACTAAAAATATTAGTAGGCGTTTAACTAAGTAGATAAGGCGTTTAGACCTTTTACTTTAGAAAAATTAACTATTAACTCTTCTACTTTCTATACTATATACTATTTAATTCTATATACTTTTTTTTAAATAATTATATACTTTTATTATATTTTATTCTCTATAGCTTATATATAAGGAGGGCGCTAGTAAGGACCTTTATACAACTCTAGTATAGCTACTACCAGCTATACTTCTACTAGTATACTATCGCGACGCGTATATATAATACTTCTATAGTAAATTTATATTTATATAGATACCTTTTAGTTATTATATATACTTATTAACTAAGATAGTACTTATTTAGATACTACTAGAGTAAAATATAATTAAGAAATTAAAGAATATATTACATTTCTCTAAAATTTACTTAATTATTTTAGAAGCGACTATAATTTAGATTAGGTACTTAGAATTAAAGTACCTATTAATTAAAAACTTTATTAATTTAAGTAGTAGGAAGCTATAGAAGAACTCCTTACTAGTTAAAAAGTTAATCTTTAAGGATTTAAAAATAATTAAGTTAATTAGTAGATACTTAGAAATAAAGTACTTTTTTATTAAAAACTTAGCTAATTTTTATAGTAAATATTGATTGAATAAATTTATAAATAAGACTTTTATCTTAAGTACGCTAAAAAGATCTTAAAGATAGTAGTATTTCCCCTACTATATAAT
>Ga0247757_10000773_pt1 | contig 24911 bp, 21 predicted proteins | sample UWRJL126311R4_FD_180929 | JGI IMG/M metagenome (GOLD analysis project Ga0247757, IMG submission 180929) | Plant litter microbial communities from Arlington Agricultural Research Station in Wisconsin, United States - UWRJ-L126-311R-4 | ecosystem: Environmental > Terrestrial > Plant litter >...
CATCGGCTATACCGACAACACCCTGCTGACGCCCACCGGCTTCCTCGCGCGCTTCGACACGATCAACACCCAAGGCATCGTCGGCTTCGACACCCATGCCGGCAATTCCACGGTCAGCATCGGCGCCATCAACCTGACCGGCTTCAAGGACGGCGTGTTCATCGGCACGACGACCTCCGCCATCCTTAACGGCCCGATCACCGGCACCACGGTGGCCAACGGCAGCAACGCGGCCAACACGCTGCGTTTCACCGCCGCCAACGGCGGCACGCTCACCATCGCCACCGCCCTGGCCGACGGCGCCGGCGCGCAGGCCGTGATGCTGGGCACCGCCGGCAGCGGCGGCCAGACCTTCGGCAACGGCACGATCGTGCTCAACGGGGCCAATACCTACAGCGGCGGCACGACGATCAACGCCAGCGGCTACGGCACGACGATCGTGGCGGGATCCAATGCCGCGTTCGGCACCGGCGACATCACGATCGACTCGCTCAACGGTGGCTACCTCACCGGCCTGGTCGCGGCCACGTCCGGCCTCGTGCTCGCCAACAATATCACCTTCACGGGCGCCGGCTCGGCGCTGCACCTGCTCGGGACCAATCCTTTCACCCTCTCGGGCGATATTTCGGGTCCGGGCACCCTGCAGCTCCAGCGGGACATGAGCGGTCCGGTCGGCGAAGCCCGGCTGTCCGGCAACAACTCCGGCTTCTCGGGCCAGATCAACATCCAGCACAGCGACCTGTACCTCGACAACGACTATGCCACCGGCGCGGCGGTGGTGCGCTTGTTCTCCAGTGACGCCCGGGCCCTGTTTGAATCGGCGAACCCGCATGTCGCCGGCCTTTTCGCCGAGACGGGCTCCGTGATCCTCAGCAGCGGCACCAACCTGACCTTCGACAGTTGGAACACCACCTGGGACTTCAGCTTCGAGGGCAATATCACCGGCTTCGGCGGCGGCTCCGTCAACGCCTCCATCACGGTGGACGGCGGCAACGCTTCCGACACCCAGGGGGTCTACCTGTCCGGCGCCAACACCTTCACCGGCGGCGCCAACATCATCAACAACGGCGTGCTGCTCCTCGGCTCGAGCCAGGCCGCCGGCACCGGCACGATCACCATCAACACGCTGGAAGGCGGCCTCGGCATCAACTCGGGGGTGACGCTCACCAACCCGCTGGTCTTCACGCAGGGCGCGCTCGCGGGTTACGGCACCTTTGCGCCGACCAGCTTCAATGGCGTGCCGGGCGCCCCGATCACGATCGGCGCCAACCAGCTCATCATCCCGGCGATCCCCGGCTTCACCGGCGTGCCCGGCGGTACGCTCTCCATCACCGGGAACATGATCTTCGCCGATGGCGGCGGTTTCATCTGGAGCCTGCAGGATCCGACCTTCACCGACGGCTACGGTCTGGTCGCGATCTCGGGCATGCTGGATCTCAGTTCGCTTTCCCCCGGTGGCTTCACGCTGCACCTGCAGTCCTTCGATGCCGAGGGCCTCGATGGCATGGCCAACCTGAACTGGGGTTCGACGTACAACTTCACGATCCTCACCGCCGCCGGCGGCATCACCGGTTTCAACAGCAACCAATTCCTGTTCGACACGTTCGATTTCCAGGGCGGCCAGATCCTCGCGTCGGAATTTTCCCTCACGCAGTCCGGCAACAGCCTGGTGCTCCACTTCACCGCCGTCCCCGAACCCTCGACCTGGGCGCTCCTGCTGGGCGGTGGCGCGGCGCTTGGTTTCGCGGCGTGGCGCCGCCGGACGCGCGCCTGATCCGGCCGCGAGGGTGGCGTCCTAGTTTGTCATTGCGAGGCGCCCGCACGGCGGGTGGCGAAGCAATCCCTCTAGCTGGATCGCCACGGCGCGCTTCGCGCCCCTCGCGATGACAGGACAAATGAGGACACCAGGGGCCCCGAGCCCGGGATTGCCACGGCCCGGGGCGTGCGTCACACGTCGCGGTTCATGTCCTGGATCGCCGCCAGCCTGGTCTCCGCCTTCTTCCTCGGGTGCTACGACCTGAGCAAAAAACACGCGCTGCGCGACAACGCCGTGCTGCCCGTGCTTTTCCTGAGCGCGCTGTGCGGGGCGGCGGTGTGGGCGGTGCTGCTGGTCGCCGGCCGCGTGGCTCCCGTCCTGGTGCCGGCCGCGCTCACGCCGGAAAGCCTGCCGCTGCGCCTGCACGGACTCATCCTCGTGAAGTCCGCGATCGTCGCCGCCTCGTGGGCGTTCACGTATTTTGGCATCAAGCACCTGCCCCTGTCGCTGGCCTCGCCCATCCGGGCCACGGGCCCGATCTGGACGCTCGCCGGCGCGCTGCTCGTGCTCGGGGAGCGGCCGTCGTGGCTCGCGACCGCCGGCATCCTGGTCACGCTCGGTTCCTTCTACGGCCTCTCGGTCGCCGGTCGCGGCGAGGGCATCCACTTTCACCGCGACAAATGGGTCGGCTGCATGGTCGCCGGCACGCTGCTCGGCGCCGTCAGCGGGCTCTACGACAAGTTCCTGCTGGGCCGGCTGGGCCTCAGCGCCGCCGCGGTGCAGGCGTGGTTCGCGCTCTACCTGCCCGTGGTGATGCTGCCGCTGGCCTTCGGCTGGTGGCGGCAGTGGTGGTCGCGCAATGTCTTTCACTGGCGCTGGAGCATCCCGCTCATCGCCGCCGCGCTGCTGGTCGCCGACTACGTGTACTTCGATGCGCTGCGCGATCCGGAGGCGCTGGTCTCCGTGGTGTCGAGCCTGCGCCGCGGCAGCACCCTGGTCGCCTTTGCCGGCAGCCTCTGGCTCTACCGTGAGGTCCGCGGCACCCAAAAATTGCCCGCCGTGCTCGGCATTCTGGCCGGCATTGTCCTCACGATCCTGGGCTGAAGGCGGCCAAGGTTTGCTTGGATTCGCAGGCTGAAACCTCATGCTCTGCGGCCATGCCCGATCGGTGCCTCCCCCTCCGATTTACCGGCCTCCTCGCCTTCCTGGCGCCGCTGCTGGCGGTCGCACAACCCGCCGATCCCGCCGCCCGGTACCCGGCCGCCGTGCAGCAACCCCTGCCCGCGCGCACGCCGCTGGTCGTGGGCATGACCAACGACAGTTTTCCCTACGGCTTCATGGATGATTCCGGCAAGCCCGTGGGCTTCGCCGTCGACGTCCTCAACGCCGTGGCCCGCACGGTGAACCTCGAGATCCGGCGCGTCGCCCTGCCCGGCCGGGTCATGCAGCAGCGCTTCAAGGAAGGCGAGTTCGACCTGCTCCAGTCGCTCAGCCAGACCCCGGACCGCGACGTCTACACGGATTTCTCCGTGCCCTATCTCACCCTGCAGGGCACCATTTTCATCCAGAAGAAAGGCAGCCCCATCCGGCAGCTGGAGGACTTCAACGGCCGGCGTTTCGCCATCGTCGGGGCCCAGAGCATCGGCGAAAAATTCCTGCGCGACCGGCGACTGCAGGTTGTGATCGTTCCGGTGAGTTCGTCGGAGGAAGCCTTGCGCCTGGTCGACCGGGGCGAGGTCGCCGGCACCTTCGTCTCGCAGCTCACCGCCCTCTCCGTGATCGAGAGCAAGCGCATCGGAAACGTCGCCATGTTCGCGCAGCCGTTTCCCGACTACGACATCCGCCACTGTTACGCCGTGCACAAGGGCGATGCCGTCCTGCTCGCGCGCCTCAACGAAGGGCTGGCCATTCTCCATCGCTCGGGCGAGTTCGACCAAATCTACCGCCGCTGGTTCGGCCGGCTCGACTCGCCGCTGATCACCCGCCAGCAGGTCATCCAATATGGCGTGGGCCTGCTCGCCCTCGGCTTTGTCGTCACCGTGGCGGCCTACCTGCGGCAGCGGACGCTGCGCCGGCGCATCGCCGCCCAGGCGGCGGAACTGTCCGGACAACAGGCGCACCTGCGGGCCCTGTACGACAACATTCCCCTGGCCATGTGCGTGCTCGAGGAGAGTCCGGACGGCCCCCATCGCTTCCTCACGCTCAACCGCCACGCGGAAACGCTCCTCGGCCTGGCGCCCGGCGCGGGTTCGGGCCGGCGCCTCGGCGAACTGGCCATCGAGCCCGAACTGGCCGCCACGCTCGACGACTTCCTGAAGAGCGCCCGCGGCCGCACCGTTCTGCTGCGCGAAGCGCGCCTGCTGCCCCGCACCCGCCGGCACCTGACTCTCCTGCTCGTGCCGCTTGAGCGCAGCGCGGAAGGCCGGCCGCGCTCCTGCCTGCTCGCCGAGGACACCACGGAACGGCACTTTCTCGACGAGGAGGTGGCGCAGTCGCGCAAGCTGCGCGCAGTCGGCGAACTGGTGGGCGGCATCGCGCATGAATTCAACAACCTCCTGACGCCCATTTTCCTCAAGACGGGCGAGATCCAGCTCGACCGGCCGGACGATCCCGAGCTGGCGAAAGCGGTGGGCCTGATCGCGGGCACGGCCCAGCGCGCGGCGGACCTGACCCGCCGGCTGCTGACCTTCGGCCGCAAGAGCGAGTCGCGCCCCGAGGTCATCCAGCTGGCCGCCGCCGTCGACGGCTGCTTTGCGCTGTTGCGGCTCACCGTCGACCGGCGCATCCAGTGGCGCAACGAGGTGCCCGCCAGCCTGCCCGCCCTCTACCTCAACGCCACCGACCTGAACCAGATTCTCGTCAATCTCCTGCTCAACGCCCGCGACACACTGCGGGACAAACTCGCGGTGCAGGGGGCCACGGGCTGGGTGCCGACGATCGAGGTCGCGGCCAAACACCTGCCGTCGACGGCGCGGATTCCCCTGCCGGCCCTCCAAGCCGCTGCGCCCGGCGAATGGATCCACCTCACCGTGCGTGACAATGGCATGGGCATGGAGCCGGAAGTGCGGGAACGCATCTACGAACCGTTCTTCACCACGAAAACCGTGGGCCAGGGCACCGGGCTGGGCCTCGCCACCGTGTGGCACCTCGTGCACGTTTCCGGCGGACGGATCGAGGTCGATTCCACTCCCGGGCTGGGCACGACCTTCGCGGTCTACCTGCCGATCCTTTCTCCCCCCGCGTCGGAGGTTCCGCCGGCCCCGGTGGAAGCGGCCCGGGCGATCGTCCAGGCCCGCATTTTCCTGGCGGAAGACGACGACCTGGTGGCGCAGACCGTGGCCGCCACCCTCCGGCGGGACGGCCACGCCGTCCACCGCGAACCTGACGGCGCCGCCGCATGGCGCACGCTCGAGGCGCGGCCGGACGACTTCGACCTGCTGGTCCTTGACGTGAACATGCCCGGGCTCAGCGGCATCGAGGTGGTGCAGCGCCTGCGGGCGGCGGGACGCTACCGCGGCGCGATCCTCGTCATGAGCGGCCGCCTGGGTTCCGAGGAACTTGAAACGCTGACCGGCGCCAAGGTGGATTGCGTGCTGGGCAAGCCTTTTGAGATCGCCGACTTTCTGGCTACGGTTCGGCGGTGCCTGGCCGGTGTGCGTTGTCCATAGGCCAAACGTCCAACGTCCCGGCGGCGGGCGCAGGCTTCCCTTTTCGCGCGTCCGCCCTAACTTCTCCCGCCGGATGTTCGCCAACCTCCTCCAATATTTCTCCCCCCGTGATCCCGAGCCCGTCGACACGGCGTTCATCACGGAGGTGCGCGTGCACCAGCCGGTGCCGGCCAACCCGCGCGCCGAAAAGATCATCCTCCTGTGCTGGGGCCTCATGGCGGTGAAGCACGTGGCCGTCATCTGGGCCGTGCACCACTACGCCGTGCCGTTCCACCAGCTCTGGGTCAATTTCCCCACCTTCCTGCTCGGGCTCGTCGCGACCTGGGCCTACTACGCGCGCGACTAGGCGCCACATTGCGCGGTCCCTCGTTCTCCGGTCCAAGTCTCCTGTCCTTCATGCCCAACCTTCCCGGTCTCCGCAGTCCCTACGCCAAGGTCGGCCGCCTCGTTTACTTCGGCCGCATGCTCGACAAAGTGCGCCTCCACGCGGCCGGCCAGCTGCCGCCGGACTATGTCGCCAACCTCGGCGACCAGGGCGACGTCACGATGTTCGACGCCCGCTGCTGCCGCTTCCTCGGGGTGAAATATGCCGACCTCGCGCAACGCGTGCTGGCGGGGGAAACGGACGAAGCCGTCCTGGCTTGGGCGGAAAAACACGGCACACCCCGGACCGATGAGGAGTGCGACATCTGGAACATGTTCCTGAGCAAACGCGGCTGGCGCGACGTCGCGGCTCCCCGCGTGCGGATGCGCGTCGAGGCGGCCGGCCTCCAGGGCAAGCCGATCAGCACGATGTTCGATTTCATCGACTACGACGAGGGGCGCGAAAATGCCACGGAGCGTCCGTGGGAAAAAATCTGAGGATCTTCCGTGGCCCTTCCCGTGCGCAAAATCCTCCGCTGGCTCGCCTCCCTTCTCGCCCTGTTGCTCGTGCTCCTCCTGGTGGCGACGGGTTGGGCCTGGTGGCGGATGCGCGCCAGCCTCCCGCAACTCGACGGCACCGTCGCGATCGCGGGTTTGTCCGCGCCGGTGCAGGTCGAGCGCGACGCACTCGGCGTACCGACGATCACCGGGGCGAACCGCGCCGACGTCGCGCGGGCGCTCGGCTTCCTGCACGCCCAGGACCGGTTTTTCCAGATGGATCTCCTGCGCCGCAGCGGCGCCGGCGAGCTGTCCGAGTTGTTCGGTCCGGCCGCGCTGTCGCTCGACCGGTTTCACCGCCGGCACAGTTTTCGCGCCACCGCCCGCAAGGCGCTGGCCCTGATGCCCGAAAACCAGCGCCTCCTCGTCGACGCGTACACCGCCGGCGTGAACGCCGGCCTCGCGGCGCTGCCGAAAGGCCCGTGGGAATATGTCCTCCTGCGCACCGCGCCCCAGCCCTGGCTGCCCGAGGACTCTCTCCTCGTCCCCTACGCCATGTGGTTCGACCTGCAGGATGCCTCGGCCCGTCTCGAGCTTGGCCGGCAGGCGATGCGGGACACACTCGGCCAGACCGCCACCGACTTCTTCGCGCCGCGCGGCAACTCCTGGGATGCCGCGCTGGACGGCAGCCTCTTCCCCGAGCCGAACCTGCCGCGCCTCGTGGTTGATCAGCCCGCCTCGGCCGAAATGGCCGCGCTGCCGCTGCCGGACAAAATGCACGTCGGCTCCAACAGCTTCGCCGTGGCCGGCCGCCACGGCCGCGACGGGGCGGCCTTCGTCGCGAATGACATGCATCTCAATCTCAACCTGCCGCACATCTGGTATCGCGCCGTCCTGCGCTGGACCGATCCGGCCGGGACCGCGCACCGGCTGGTGGGCGTGACGCTGCCGGGCGTGCCGGCGCTGGTCGTCGGCAGCAATGGTGCGATCGCGTGGGGTTACACCAACTCGTACATCGACACGATGGACGTCGTCACCGTCGAGGTGGAAAGCATCGCGCAAACCTACTACCGCACGCCGCATGGTTTCGTGGAAATCGAACACCGCCCCGAGGTCATCAAGGTGAAGGGCGCGGACCCGGTCACGCTCGATACGCGCTGGACCGAATGGGGCCCGATCATCGGCGGACCGGTCAACGACCGCTTCCAGGCGTTGCGCTGGAACGCCCACGACCCGGAATCCACCAACCTCGGGGCGCTCGACCTCGAGCTGGCCACGACCGTGGAGGAAGCCGTGAGCATCGCCCACCGCATGGGCATGCCCAACCAGAACATGGTGGTGGCGGACCGCGCCGGGCACATCGCCTGGACCCTGACCGGCCGGATCCCGAAACGCGTCGGCTTCGACGGGCGCTACCCCGTCTCATGGGCCTACGGCGACCGCCGTTGGGACGGCTGGATGACCGACGCGGAGACTCCCGTCATCATGAACCCCGACGAAGGCCTGCTCTGGACCGCCAACCAGCGCCTCGTCGGTGGCGACACCTACGCGAAGCTCGGCGACAACGGCTACGACGACGGTCCCCGCGGCCACCAGATCCGCGACGATCTCCGTGCGCTCGTCGCCACCGGCCGGCCCGCCACGCCGACCGACCTGCTGGGCGTCATGCTCGACGACCGTGCGGTTTTCCTCACGCGCTGGCAGGAGCTGCTGGCGGGGGCTCTCACCGACGACGCCGTGGCCCGGAAGACCGCGCGCGCCGGCCTCCGCGACGCCGTGCGCCAGTGGAACGGGCGTGCCACCGTCGATTCCGCCTCCTACCGCATTGTCCGCTCCTTCCGCAGCCATGTGACGCAACGCGCCCTGGAGCCGTTCATCGAGCCCGTCCGGGCCGCGTATGCCGATCTCGACGCCCGCGATTTTCTCTATGAGGACGCCGTCTGGCGGCTGGTGCACGAAAAGCCCGCCAAATTGCTGAGCCCGAAATATCCCACCTGGGACGAGCTGCTGCTCGTGGCGGCGGATGATGTCCTGGCCGACATCGACAAGGCCGGCCAAACCCCCGCGACCTTCACCTGGGGCTCCGTCAACCAACTGCAAATGCGCCACACGTTCAGCCGCGTGCTGCCCGGTCCGATCGGCGCTTTCCTCGACATGCCGGTGCAGCCGGTGCCCGGCGGCGCGGACATGCCACGCGTGCAAAACCCGTCCTTCGGCCAGAGCGAACGCCTCGTCGTTTCCCCCGGACGCGAGGAGGAAGGCCTTTTCCACATGCCCGGCGGCCAGAGCGGTCACCCCCTCTCCCCCTATTACCGCGCCGGCCACTCCGCCTGGGTCGAAGGCAAGCCCACGCCGCTGCTGCCGGGCAAGACGGAGCATACGCTGACGCTCACGCCGTAGGCGTGGCGTCAGCAGTTATTGGTTGGGGGTTATTGGCTATCGGGCGCAGTTGAGCGGGCGCTTTGCCACTTCCGAGTGGCCACTCTTCCCAATAACTCATAACGAATAACCCATAACCGCGCCGAAGGCGCCTCCCATGCCGCTCCACGTCCTCTCCCACCCGCTCGGCGCCCATGTGCTGACGCACCTGCGCGACAAGACCACCAAGCCCGCGCTCTTCCGCACGCTGAGTTACCAGATCTCGCTGCTGCTCGCGCTCGAGGCGACCCGCGACCTCGCCACCGAGGAGAAGAAGATCGAGACGCCGCTCGAGCCGTTCCCGGGCCGCGTGCTCGCGCGTCCGCTCGCCGTGGTGCCCATCCTGCGCGCCGGCCTCGGCATGGTGCAGCCCTTCCAGGATATTTTTCCTGACGTCTCCGTGGGCTACGTCGGCCTCGAGCGCGACCACACCACCGCCATCGCGCGGAGTTATTATTGCAAGCTGCCGCCGCTGGCCGGCAAGCGCACCGTCGTGGTGGACCCGATGCTCGCCACCGGCGGCTCGGCCGCGCAGGCGCTCGACGTCGTGAAGGCGGCCGGCGCGACCGAAATGGTTTTCGTTTGCATCGTCGCCTCCCCCGAGGGCGTGGCGGTGGTGGAGAAGTCCCACCCCACGGTGCCCATCTACACCGGGGCGCTCGACCGCGAGCTCAATGCACGGAAGTATATTCTCCCCGGCCTGGGCGATTTTGGCGACCGGCTATACGGGACCTGAATCCCGCGGTATTGCCGCGCTGGCACATAGGGGTCGAGCTTGCTCGGTCTTTGTCCCCCACGTGGCAAAAGGACCGAGCAAGCTCGGCCCCTACACCAACTGCGGCACCGCGTATGGTTTGCGGTACTCGCGCGCCAGCAAGGCATTCGCGGCGGCCGCATTCGCCCCGGTGATTCGTTCTGCCGCCGCGTCGACTGCCAGTGGGGCGCCCAACACGGCGGGCGTCTTCACGAGATCGATGTGATTAGCCGCGAGATGTTCGGTCATCCGACCGTAAGCCTCGGTTAGCGCGGTATCCCCGCGAATCCGTTCGCGGGTCGCGTCGGGTGGAGTGCCGGCGCCGAGCGCATGCGAGATTTCGCCGAGGTGGCAGAGCGCGCTGGAAATGTGGCCTTGCTCGATCTGCCCGTAAAGGTCGGCGGTCTTCCGGCTGCGCACAACGTCGATGAAGTTCTGCATGAGGCGGTCCTTGCCGGCGAACTCGCGCAGCACCTTGCCGTCACGGTCGTGGGCGGTGGCCTTGAAATACTCGCTCGTCACGACGCTGCCGCCCTCGCACTCGATCACGTTGCCGATGCTGACCCCGCGGTAGCGATCCATCGTCGCCGCCATCGCCCCGGCGGCATCGGCGCCGGCGGCGCCCACCTGCCCCTCCGTGGGATCGTAGGTCGCGGGCAGCCCGCGCACCTCGAACACCAGCGGCGCCTCCGCGTAGTCGTGCACCACGATCTGCGTGTTCGGCGTTTCGCCGTCGTCGGTGTAGCCCAGGCGCCCGCCGACGCTGAGGGTGTGGCGCGGCAGGCCCGGGTCGCCGAGGAACCAGCGGGCGACGTCCATCTGGTGAATGCCCTGGTTGCCCACGTCGCCGTTGCCGTAGGCATTGAACCAATGCCAGTCGTAGTGAAACCGCAGCCGGTGCGGGGCCGCGTCCGGCGCGGGGCCGAGCCAGAGGTCGTAGTTCACCGTCGCGGGCGGCGGCGTCGGCCCGGAACTCGCGCCGATGCTCTTGCGGCGCTTGTAGCAGAAGCCGCGCGCGACGGTGATGCGCCCGAGCTGGCCCGAGCGCACCCACTGCACCGCCTCCTGCAGGCCTGCACCGGAGCGGACCTGGGTGCCGGCCTGCACGACGCGGTTGTATTTTTTCGCGGCGGCGACGAGCTGCCGGCCCTCCCAGAGATTGTGCGAGACAGGTTTCTCCACGTAGACGTCCTTCCCGGCTTCGCATGCCCAGATCGCCGCAAGGGCATGCCAGTGATTCGGCGTGGCGATCGTGACCGCGTCGATGTCCGGCGACGCCAGCAGCGCGCGCAGATCCGTGAATTTCGCCGGCGTGATCCCGTCCTTCCCCAGCGCGGCCGCGGTTTTTTCCAACACCGCCGTATCTACGTCGCAGATCGCGGCGATGCGCGCTCCGGACACCGCCCGCAGGGCGGTAAGGTGGTTCCGGCCGCGGCCGTTCAGGCCGATGACGGCAACGCGCACATCCCCGTTGGCGCCGGCGACCTGGGCCCAGGAACGCGGACTGAGGGCCGCCGCAGTCGCGGCGAGCGCAGTGGTACGGAGAAACTGGCGGCGGGTGGGGTGCGGCACGACGGACGGGGTTGCCCGCCAATACAACCAGCCCGCGGCGCGCCGCAAACGGAAACCTTGCCCGAAATGCGGGGCGGCGCGCTCAAGTAGTCTATTAAACTACTTGAGCGCGAGTCCCCGGGAGGAAGGGATCCTGCTTTTTTCGTGTCCATTCGTGGATTTCGTGGGCAAATCCTTGGTCCATGCAAATTGACCGCCCTGGCCTCATCGTCGCCGACCGCTGGCAGGATTACCGCCTGCTCGACTGCGGCGACGGCATGAAGCAGGAGCAATGGGGCCCGTACAACCTCGTGCGGCCGGATCCCCAGATCATCTGGCCGAAGAGCAAGGGGAAGAACTGGTCCGGGTGGGACGGTTTCTACCACCGCGCGGAAACCGGCGGCGGCAAATGGGAATACCGCCAGAAGCTGCCGGAGCACTGGACGATCAAGTACGGCGCGCTGACGTTCCGCATCCACCCCACCAGCTTCAAGCATACCGGCCTGTTTCCGGAACAGGCGGTGAACTGGGACTGGTTCTCCAAGAAAATCCGCGACGCCAAGGCCGCCGGCCGCGAGGTCAGCGTGCTGAACCTCTTCGGCTACACCGGCGCGGCCTCCGTCGCCGCGGCCGCGGCGGGCGCGAGCGTCTGCCACGTCGACGCCGCCGAGGGCATGGTGAAGTGGTGCCGCGAAAATGCCGCGCTCTCGGGCCTGGCCGCCGCCCCGATCCGCTACATCACGGACGACTGCCTCAAGTTTGTGCGCCGCGAGCTCAAGCGCGGCCGGAAATACGACGCGATCATCATGGATCCGCCCACCTACGGCCGCGGCAGCACCGGCGAAATGTGGAAGCTGGAGGACCACCTCTGGGGCCTGCTCAACGAGTGCAAGCAGGTCCTCTCCGACCGGCCGCTCTTCTTCCTGATCAACGCCTACACCGCCCGCCTTTCCCCGTCCGTCGTCCTGAACCTCCTCGATGGCCTGCTGCACGACGCCGGCGGGCGCATCCACGGCGGCGAGGTCGGCCTCCCCATCCAGGCCGACGGCAAGATCCTGCCCTGCGGCATTTACGGGAGATGGGAGGCGTAGCGCCGCGGACGCGGCCCGGAAACCTGAGACCTGAAAGGCTTCAGCCCTTGACGCCCGCAAGCAGGACGTCGGTTGGAATCGTAGCGAAATTTCAGCGGTCCTCTCGAATCGCTGTCCCCTTCCGACCTGCCCTCAACGATGGTAATGTGGAACAACACGATCCCATTTTCGGCTCCTAACCCACCACAGACCACATGCGCCGGCCCTTTCGGCTCGGCTTTCAGCTCCACCTCGGCTCCCGCAACCCTGACTCCCTAGGATCGCGTGACTACTTCCTCTCGGAAAGCACGGCGTAGTTCATTCCCACGTATCGATTATTTGAATCGTATTGAAAATGAAAGAGACCTCCAAGTTTCATTGTGCGATCTTCATACGACGCAAGCACCTGATCGGTTTCCGGTTTCAAAATTATTCTCAGGGCCGCAGAAGGCTGGCTAAATATAGCGGTAATTCGTTCCAGCGCTTGCTCGCGGGAAACTCCCAGACCAATCGATGTAGCGAAATAATTTTTAAGGTAAGGCAGGTCTCTCACTTTTGAAGAAGGGATGCCCAATAGCACCGCAAGTGCGTTTTCATATTCAGCTGTTGCACCTAGCAGGGATTTGTCGGCCGTTTCCTCCATGGGCAAGGAGCGCGACGTGCAACCGAATCCGAGACACACGAAACTAACGAAATACAACCGTACTAGCTTATTCATTTTTTTTGAAATACCCTCTCTCTTTAAACTCATTTTCAATATGCCGCCATGCATCAACGGCATCTTCTAGTCTTTCGGGTTTACAAAACACGATAGAAGGGGGCGCATCCATCAGGAGACGGTCTAGGACTGCGGAAACCACGCCCGGATCCACAATTGCGACGCCCAAATGTATCTTTCCGGTCATGTCGCCATGAGAGACAAATGACCCCGTAATGTAGCTTCCATTTTCGTAGACCTTAACAATGGCGCGAAACGACTCTTCATCATCAACCAATTCCAGCTTTACGCGGTAGTCCGAGCCCGCCTCCCTTAGCCTTCTGTTTGTGCCGTTAATGAATCTTTGTAGATACTCGCCTTTCGTTATTTCTTCACCGTCAACTTGAATTTTTTCTATCGCGAAGCTTCGGTCCGCAAACAGGAGGCCCTTAATTTTTTCGCCTTCAGCATTAAATAAATGCTGGAATGAAGCAGTTAAGGCACCGTTAGCAAACTTTCCTCCGCTCAACTCCGATGCGGTACCCCCTGCAACAGCTGCAATAGAAGTGCGTGCAGCGATACGCTTCGCAGAATCACCCGCAAAGTACTTGGTCCCCGTTATGCTCCCGGCCGCTGAGCCGATGGCAGAGGCGTAGAAACCATGTCGGAATTCACCGCCGCGAATTTCTTCGACGGCACCACCGGACGCGCCGTGTGCCACGGCGCGTCCGAACTCGTTTCCAAGAGATCCGACTTGATGTCCGAAAATATTTCCTATCTTGCCAAGGGATGCCAAACACGTCAGGTCAGGACATGAGACAAAAGCCTTTGAAGCTGCAATCGTGCATTCTCTGAACGCCGGAATCGGCCGACGATTTGGCTGACGGAGGAAGCGCAACCAAGGTCGAGGTTCGCCGCTAGCCAGCGATTCGAAACCGAGGTCTTTGCTTTGAGTGCAGCGGCGAGCAGGGACTTTTCCGGCGCGGATTTCTGCAAAGGCAAATGGTGCAGGTCGACTTCGGCGGCGGCCGCCAACCGCTGCAGGTTCTCTTGCCAAACCCTCTCTCGCTCCCTGCGCATTTCGTCCGGCTCGAGACCGGAAAAGCGTTCGATCCTCGCTCCGTGCAAAGCGTGTTCCTTCCACACCTCTTCCCTGAATGCAGGCGATCCTATACACCATCCGCGACTCAGCTTGGCCGCACTGAGTTCCTTCTTCGCGCCCGGGTCATCCGCGAGGAACGCGAGGTGCGTCAGGTAGCTTTTCCAGCCCGCGGCATTGTCAGGCAGGCCCCCCGCCTCCGTCAGCACCGTGGTTGGAGTGAGCCAGATCGGCCGGGGCGCAGATACAAACTTCGGCAAGCTACTCCAAGGATACTGCAGCGGCTGTGGGCTCGACCAACCCCGCGCGTACTGGATTGAGGTGGATATAATTGCACACCCGTCCGAATGATTCACCCGTCTCGACCAGAATCGATTTGTAGCGCCCTTGAAAGGGCCGGCCGATCAGACGTCGATAGGCGTTGTAGCGGCGGATCCAGGTCCCCTGCAGCCACTTCATTCCGGCACTTAAGTTGGGCTCCCCCAATTCCAGCCCGAGGTGAAAATGATTGCTCATGATCATGTAGGCATGAATCCGCCAGCCAAACCGGATCGCCGCTTCGTCCAAGACCTGCTCGAACGCTTCCACCGCCCCTTTTCCGCGGAACAAATCCCGACGGTAGTTACCACGGTTGATCACGTGGTAGCATGCGCCTGCAAACTCGACTCGCCATGGTCTCGGCATCCGCTCCATGACCTGGCCCCTGCTTCCACAAGCCAACATCCACTCTGCTATTTTTCCGTTTCCAACCCACCCAATCGCCTCTCTCCGATCGATCCTGTCCAATGTCCTGACCTGACGTGTTCGGATTGCTCCCATCCAGGCCGACGGCAAGATCCTGCCCTGCGGCATCTACGGGCGCTGGGAGAGCGGCAGCTGAGGCGGCACATTGGTCGTTCGTCATCGGCCAATGGTCATTGGTCATATCCACCGGCGATCCACCGCAATGGTGGCGTCAGAGCGGGATTGATATGACCACTGACAAATGACGAATGACTATTGGCCAATAAAGTTTCCTCTCGGCGGTCTCGCGGTCCTCTGTCATCCGTCCTCTGTCCCCTGAGACTCGCCCCATGCCCTCCATCGCCGACACCTACTACGCCACCGCCACCCAGTTGCTCGCCCAGGCGCGCGAGAAGAATGCCCCGCTGCTGAAGCAGCTCGGCGCCATCCTGGGCAAGTCCGTCGCCGCCGGCGGCGTCATCCACACTTTCGGCAGCGGCCACAGCGAGGTCATCGGCCGCGAAATCATCGGCCGCGCGGGCGGACTGGTCTGCGTCAGCGGCCTCTACGATCCCACCGGCGGCTTCGTCGAGAATATGGTCGGCTACGGCACCCGGATCGCCGAGCGCTACGACCGCCAGCATGGCCTGCTCGCGGGCGAGACGATCATCGTCATTTCCAACTCCGGCAAAAACTCCTCGCCCATCGAGGTTGCCCTCTATGCGAAACAGAAAGGCCTGACCGTCATCGGCCTGACCTCCGTCGCGATGTCGAGCACCGCCCCCACGGTCCACCCCGGCGGCAAAAAGCTGCACGAGGTTTCCGACTACACCCTCGACAACCTCGGCCTGCCCGGCGACGCGATCGCGCCGGTGGTCGACGGGGTCATGGCCGGCCCCACCTCCACGCTGATCGGCGCCACGCTACTCAATCTGCTGATGCTGGAGACGATCGACTGGCTGAAAGCCGGCGGGCACAACCTGCCGATCCTGCGCAGCCAGAACATGCCCAATGCCATCGAGTACAACCGCGAGCTCGGCAAGAAATACAAGGGCCGGCTGAGCCGGCAGCTGGCGTAGCGCGGCGGCGCCGCGCGGTTATCCGTTATTTGTTCTTAGTTATCAGGGACGATCCGCCGCCAAATAACCAATAACGTTCATCCAATAACTGGTCCCGTGAGCAGCTCATACAAAATAGGCGTCGACGGCGGCGGGACGAAAACGGAGTTCATCCTCGTCGACGACTCCGGCGCCACGCTCGCCACGCACCTCGGACCGGGTTGCAACCCGAGCCAGGTGGGACCGGACAAGGCCCGCGAAATTCTGCTCGAGGGGCTCTCCACCCTCAGCTCTCAGCTCTCAGCCGGTGGCATCTCCGCCACTCATCTCTACATGGCCGGTTCGCCGGCTTTCTGGGCGGAAACGGCCGCGAAGCTCACGGGCTTCGGCCGGGTGATCACCGGCATCGATTCGGTTCCCGTGCTCGAACTCGCCACCCGCGGCGCGCCCGGGCTCGTCCTTCACGCCGGCACCGGTTCCTTCGTGACGGCCCGCGCCCCGGACGGCTCCACCCACTATGCCGGCGGCCTCGGCTGGAAACTCGGTGACGTCGGCAGTGGATTCGACCTCGGCCGCCGCGCCGTCGCCGGGGCGATGCTCGAGCTGCAGGGCTGGCCGCTGACCGGGACGCGGGCTCCCTCCGCCCTGGCCGAGGCCCTGCGCGCGCACACCGGGCTCGCGGACTACGCCGCCAATTCCCGTTTCTTCTACACCAACCCCGACGCCAACGCCGTGATCTCCGCGTTTGCCCCGCGCGTTCTGGAGCTGGCCGAGCAGAACTGCGGCCCGGCGCAGCAGGTCGTCGCGGACTCCGTCACGGATCTCGCGCGACTCGCCGACGTTGTCATCCACCGCCTCTTCCCCGCCCCTGCCAGTGCGGTCCCGTGCGGCGTGAGCGGGCGCATCCTGAACTCCGTCCCGGCCGCCTTCGCCCTGCGCTCCCTCGCCGCCAAGCTGCGCTGGCCGGTGACGCTGGAATTCATCAGCACGCCCCCGATTGAAGGCGTGCGCCGCTTGCTGATGGCGAAATCCTGAATTTCCGTCGCATCGATGCCCGTCCTTGCCCCGACCTCCTTGCTCACCGTCTTCGCCGAACCCGACTGGCTCGCGCGACGGGACGCGCATGAGCGGCGCGTGCGGGCGTGGACCGACCCGCACCAGGCGCGGCAGGCGCGCGGCGAGAAGCATCCGGTCGAGGATTTCCTCTTTGAATACTACCGCTTCCGCCCGAGCTGGCTGCGCCGCTGGCATCCGGGGCCGGACGTCGTGCTGCGGGGCGACGCCGCGCGCGAGTACCTGCGCTGGCCGGAATACCAGGAGCGCGATGGTGGCGTGGCCCTGAATCCCGCCGCCTTCGATTCCGCCCGCCGTGACACCCTCACCTGGCTGCGCGGGTTGCTGCGCGCGACGGCCGAGCGTCCGCCCCAGTTCGCCTGCTTCGGCTTGCACGAGTGGGCGATGGTTTACCGGCAGACGCCGGACGAGGTACGGCACAACGCCTGGCCGCTGCGCTTCCCGCCGGAGGAGCTTGCGCGCATCGTGGAGGCGCAACCCGTGCGCTGCTCGCATTTCGACGCCTTCCGTTTCTTCACGCCGGCGGCGCGTCCGCTGAACCGCCTGCAACCGGAGCGTGCCGCCAGCGCCGACTTCGAACAGCGCGGCTGCCTGCACGCCAACATGGATCTCTACAAGTGGGCCTTCAAGCTGGCGCCGTTCACGCCCAGCGAGCTGGTGGCGGACTGCTTCGCGCTGGCGCGGGACATCCGCGAAGTCGACATGCGGGCGAGCCCGTACGATTTCCGCGCCCTCGGCTACGCCCCCATTGCGATCGAGACTTCGGCCGGCCGCACTGAATACGAGGCCCACCAGCGCGCCTTCGCGGAGCGCAGCCAGCCGTTGCGCGCCCGGTTGCTCGCCTGCCTCGAGCGGATCCAGGGCAATCCCTGACGTCCGCGTGATTCGTCCGGGCCGGGCTTGTCGCCGCGGAGCATTGCGGCCATCCTGCGAGCAGATGGACGACCTCTCCGCCTCCCAGCCGCCGTTTCGCACCCGGAAGAAGCCCAGTCTCCCGGTCAACGAGGAGCTGCGCGGGTATCTCAAAAAATTCCGGCGCGAGCGCGACCTGCCCGTCACCTACGAGCGGCTGCGGCATTTCCATGAGTCGCACCCATTGATGGACAGCAGCGGCCGGAACACGCTGTGGGAATCCGTCGCCTACCAGGCCGAGGAAATCCCGGCGCTCAACGAGGACCTCAAGCGCATCTACGCCCTGCTGCGCGTGGACGGCGACTTCTCGGTCATGCAGCACCTCTACATCGACCGCGTGGATTTCTGCAGCTTCGGCAACTCGACGCCTTTCCGCATCCGGATCGTCAACGCCTTCAACGACAATCCCGACTACTTCTACATCAAGAAGGCCGACTCGTCGCGCATCTATGGGCTGGAGCTCGAGCACCTGCTGTCGCCGAACCGCCTCAACTTCCTCACGCATGGCAACACGCTGGTCGAGGAACACATCGCCGGCGTGCCGGGCGACATCTTCAGCGCGCGCTGGCTGAACAATCCCGAGCTCAAGCCCATCCGCATCGCCAAGGAGTTGGTGAAGTTCAACGAGCGCTGTTTCGTGCGCCTGCTCGGCGACATGCGCAGCTACAATTACGTGGTCGTGCTCACGCCCGATTTCGAGGGCTGGCAGGTGCGCATCCGTGCGATGGATTTCGACCAGCAGTCCTACCACGGCCGGAAAAATTTCTACCTGCCGCAATTCTTCAAGGAGAATGCCCAGCTCGCGCAGTTCTGCGTCAAGCACCTGCACCCGCAAACCGCGCTCCAATACCAGCGCGAGGAGCAGACCCTCATGCTGGCGCGCGCGGAGCTGGCCGCCGCCCGCCTCGAGTCCCTGCTCACGGCGATGGAGCGGGACCCGATCGCCCCCGAGGAGAACGTCCACGCCCTGCGCGAGGGGCTGGCCGAGCATTTCCAGTCCCCCCGCTACCTGCGCTGCGACAGCATGGGCGCGCTGGTGCGCGCGAACCTCGAAACCCTGCGCCATCACCTCGGCACCGGCCAGGGCCCGTGGGCCGGCGGCATGAAACTCTGAGCCCGGCCGCGGGGCCGTTGTGCATTGGACATCCGGGCGGCGTTCCGTTTACCTCCGGCCCACCCCGACCGATGAAGACCCTGTGGTTGTTCCTCAAGAACCTGCTCTTCACCCTGCTCGTGCCCGGATTTGTCCTCGGTTGGGTGCCGCTGCACTGGTTCGAGCGTTATCCCCGCTGGCCGGAAGCATGGACGTGGCCGCACTGGCTGGGCGCGGGGCTGTTCGCGCTGGGCGCGGGGCTTTACCTGTATTGCCAGGGGCTGTTCATGTTCCGGGGCCAGGGCACGCCCGCGCCCTTCGATCCGCCGCGCAAGATCATGCGCCGCGGTCCCTACAAATGGGTGCGCAATCCCATGTATATCGCCGTGCTGACGATCGCGGGCGCCGAGGCGGTGTTTTTTCAGTCGTGGCACATCGTCGTGTACCTGGTGTGCCTGACGTGCGCCGTTCATCTCATGGTGGTGCTCTACGAGGAGGGCGCCCTGCGCATGAAATTCGGCGCGATCTACGAGGACTACCGCCGCGAGGTCCCGCGCTGGCTGCCGCGCAAACCGCGGCCGGCCCTGGCCACCGCCGTCCCGTTTGAAACGAAGGGCGGGAAGCCCGGGAACCCGGCGGCCCGCGACCCGCGCTAGCCCGGAAATTTCCATCCTCCCTTCGGTCGGAGCGACTTTGTCGCGGCCAGCCCCGACGGGGTCGGCCCGACAGGGCGACTATTTTCCACCTCGTAGTGGAAAATAGTCGGGCTAGTCGATCCGGCCCTCGTCGAACTCGATCAGGTCCACCACGCTGACGATCTGGTCCACGCGATCGGCGCAGCCCATGTTGGTCAGCGCCTCCTTCAGGAATTCGCGCCCGCTCGCGGTCATGCCCTTCTGGACATACTCGCGGTTCCATTTTCCGACCCGCAGGTCGGCGGGGAGGATCGCCTGCAGCTTCGTATCGATTTCCGCCGCGGTGGCCGATTCGAACACGATTTTCTCGACGGCGGCCGGGTCGATGCCGAGATGCAGGCAGAGGAACCGGTCCATGCCGCGTTTGTAGTTTTTTGCGTAGCTCGCCGGCAGCGCGCCGTGCGCCTTCACGTACTGGCACTTCGCGAGGAAGCGCGGCAGGTGCAGCAGCCCCGTCGCCGCATGCGGCTGGTAGGCCGACGGCAGCGTGGTGAGAATTTCCCCGGACGAACCGGGGATGGGGCGGGACAGGGGCATGGAGAGCGCCGCTCTGCGGCGCGTGGCTTGGGGTTATTGGTTATTGGGAGGCCTCATTCCGACTCAAGCCTGTGCACGTTTGGTGGTGAAAGAAAAAGGCCGGTCAATGGACCGGCCCCTACCAATAACCCACAACTTTCAGCCAATAACCGTGCGGTTCTCAGAAGAACCGCACCGGCTTCGCCTGCATGCGGGCGTGTTCCTCGTCGGAGCAGCCGGCGTTGGTGGCGACGTCGACCTGGGCGCCGTTGGCCTTCACGAGGTTGTTCGCCAGCATGTAGTTCTCGACCTCCTCGCCGGAGATGTCCGCCAGCATCACACCGTCGACCTCGACGCAGGGCGAGAGGGGCTGGCCGGACTTGCGGACCATTTCCTCGTAGTTCGCGCGGTTGTTGATGATGTCGATGTCCTCAAACGCGAGGCCGTGCTTGCGCATGATTGCTCGAACGCCGTTGGACCAGCCACAAGACGGTTTGAGATAAGCTTTGATTTTCATGGTGTGTGCGGGCCCGGAGGCCAATTTTTCAAGTCGGCACAACTTATGCGGGGGGATTTCTTCTTCAACTTAAACTTTCATTCGGTCTAACTGCCATCCCGTGTCCGCCGCCTTTCCCACGCTGCAACCCGCCCAAGCCTCCGAATTCGCCCGCCTCGGCCTGGCCAACGTCCATCGCGAGTACCCGCACCTGCTCACCCATGCCCTGAACGAGGCGGGTGACGCCCGGCCTCCGCGCGAGCTGCACCCGGCTTTCTATGGCAGTTACGACTGGCACTCCTGCGTCCACCAGCACTGCATGCTGGCCCGGCTGGCCCGGCTCTTCCCCGCCCTGCCGGAGCGCGCCGAGATCGACCGGGTGCTGCGGGAGAACCTGTCGACGGCGAACATCGCGGCCGAGACCGCCTACTTCGGCGGCGCCGGCCGGAGCTTTTTCGAGCGTCCCTATGGCTGGGCCTGGCTGCTGAAACTGGCGGAGGAATTGCTGCGCTACGATGCCGGGCTCGCGAAGAACCTCGCGCCGCTGGTGGCCGTGATGCGCTCGGGCCTGCTCGCCTACCTGCCCGCGCTCATCTACCCGGTGCGCCACGGCGTGCACAACAACACCGCCTTCGCCGTGAAACTCGCTCTCGACTACGCCCGCACGGCCGATGACCAGGAACTGAAGCTTTTCTGCACGAGCCGCATGGCCTACTGGTTCGGCCACGACACCGACTACGGCGCGCGCTGGGAACCCTCCGGGGAGGATTTCCTTTCGCCGGCGCTGACCGAGGCCGAGGTGATGGCCGCCGTGCTGCCGCCCGACAATTTCAGCCGCTGGCTCAGCCGCTTCCTGCCCAACCTGCATACCGGCGAGCCGGTGAAGCTCTTCACGCCGGTGCGCGTGAGCAATCCCTCCGACGCGAAGATCGCCCACCTGATCGGGCTCAACCTCAACCGCGCCTGGTGCTGGCGCCGCCTGTCCCTGGCGCTCGCGGAGTCCGACCCGCGCCAGGAACGCGCTCGCGACGCCGCCCTCCGCCATCTCGAGGCCGCGCTGCCCATGATCGACGTCAACGATTTCAATCGCGCGCACTGGCTGGCGTCGTTTGCGGTTTACGCGCTGACCGAGAGCTGAACGCGGCAACGCAGACGATGCGTCTTGAAATCGCACCGTCCCTTTGCTTACGGAAAAATGACTCTTCGGCGGTGGCGTCGCAGGCCGCGACCGCATCCGGTGGGGCGTGAGCATTACTGTTGAGCAAAAAGCGGCGTTTCGGCGGCGGACCAACGCCTTCGCGAGTTCGGTGATTCGTTTGTATATCAACTTGGACAAACGTCGGGACGAACTCCGCGTTTTGGGCCAGCGACTTTTACGGTCCGGCACCGCGGTCGCCGCGAATTGGCGGGAGAGCTCCCGGTCGCGCAGCCTCGAGGAGTTCGTCGCCAAGGCGGAGCTCTGCACGCAGGAAGCCGATGAATCGCAGTTCTGGCTGGAGCTCCTCCGGGATGATTGCGGTGTCCCGCCTGCCGTCACCGATCCGATCTGGAAGGAAGCCGATGAACTGATCGCCATCTTTGTTACCATGGCCAAGCGCGCGAAGGAGAACCGGGGAGAGACCAAACCTGCGGCCTGAGTTTCTCCGCCCTCCGGGCTGAAGCGCAGGAGGCATCTCGACCGCCGGCCCCGGGCCCCGGGCATGGAAATTTTCAGGTTTCAGGTTTCAAGTTTCAGGTTTTGCCGGCAAAACATACTCCTGTGACTACCATCCTTCTCCTCGTTCTCTCCAATCTCTTCATGACCTTCGCTTGGTACGGGCACCTGAAGTATTTTCACGACAAGCCGCTGTGGGCCACGATCCTCATCTCCTGGGGCATCGCCTTCTTCGAATACTGCCTGATGGTGCCAGCCAACCGCCTCGGCTATGGCAAGTTCACCGGCTACGAGCTGAAGATCATCCAGGAAGTCATCACCCTGGTCGTGTTCGTGGGCTTCGCCTGGGTGGTGCTGGGCGAAAAACTGAAGTGGAACTACGCGGTGAGCCTCCTCTGCCTCGCCGCCGCGGTTTATTTTGCCTTCGGCTTCGGTCGGACGGCCCCGGTGGCCGGATAACGCGGCCTTTTCACCCTCGTCGCCCCTCCTGCCCAATACCGTTCAAACGAACTCCATGCTTGCGGTCGGCCATCCGCTGTTTCATGTCTCCTGACATACCGCTGTCATTCCCCTGCGATATAGTGGGCCACAACCCATCGAATACCTCCCATGTCCAAAGCCGATAAATCCTCCAAAGCCGAAGCCAAGTCCGCTCCCGTCAACCCCGCCCGCGAAAAGAACATCGACCTCGCGCTCTCCGCGATCACGAAGCAGTTCGGCGAAGGCTCGATCATGCGCCTCGGCGACAATGCCAAGATGAAGGTCGAGACGCTCTCCACGGGCTCCCTCGCCATCGACCTCATGCTCGGCGTCGGCGGCCTGCCCAAGGGCCGCATCATCGAAATCTACGGGCCGGAATCCTCCGGCAAGACGACGTTCTGCTTGAGCGTCATCGCCGAGGCCCAGCGCCAGGGCGGCCTCGCCGCCTTCATCGACGTCGAGCACGCGCTCGACCCGAAGTACGCGAAGGTTGTCGGCGTGAAACTCGACGACCTGCTCGTCTCCCAGCCCGATTCGGGCGAGGACGCGCTCAACATCATGGAGACGCTCATCCGCTCCAACTCGATCGACGTCATCATCCTCGACTCCGTCGCCGCGCTCACCACCAAGGCCGAGCTCGACGGCCAGATGGGCGACGCCACCGTCGGCGCGCAGGCCCGCCTCATGTCGCAGGCCATGCGCCGCCTCACCGCCGTCGTCAGCAAGACGAACTGCGTGTGCATCTTCACCAACCAGATTCGCGAGAAGATCGGCGTGATGTTCGGCAATCCCGAGACGACCTCGGGCGGCCGCGCGCTGAAGTTCTTCGCCTCGATCCGCCTCGACATCCGCCGCAAGGACCAGCTGAAGACGCCCGATGGGAAGGTCATCGGCAACCGCACCAAGCTGAAGGCAGTGAAGAACAAGGTCGCCCCGCCGTTCACCGAGGTGGAGTTCGACATCATGTACGACGAGGGCATCTCCGCCACCGGTTCGCTGCTCGACCTCGGCCTCGATCACAAGGTCCTCGAGAAGAAGGGCGCCTGGATCGCATTCAACGGCGAACTCGTCGGCCAGGGCCGCGAGGCCGCCAAGGAAGCGCTCAAGGCGAGCCCGGCCCTCGCCGCGAAGGTGAAGACCGCCATCCTCGAGAAAGTGAGCTCCGGCAAGACCGCCGAACTCGAGGACGCCGCGCCGGCCGCCTAAGGCGGCGAGCCAGGCGAAACCTGAGACCTGAAACTTGAAAAGATCACGGGCCCGTCTTCGGACGGGCCTTTTGCTTTGGTCCAGAATGTAGGTCGGGCTTTATGCCCGACTAGCGCGTCGGGGATAAACCCCGACCTACAGAAACCCGCCGGCAAGGCTCGGCGCAGAAAAATTTCAGGTCTCAGGTTTCAGCCTTCAGGTTTCCTCCGCGGCAGCCATCCTGCCGCGCATGCCCTATCCCTCCGACACCATCGCCGCCCTCGCGACGCCCGCCGGCACCTCGGCGATCGCGGTCGTGCGCGCGAGCGGGGCGGGCGCCGCGGCTTTGGTCGGCGGAATTTTCGGCGAGAGTCCCCTGCCCCGCGCGGCGCGGCATGCGGATTATCGCGATGCCGGTGGCCAGCTCGTCGACGACGTGCTCTTCACGTTCTTCGCCGGGCCGAATTCGTTTACCGGCGAGGACACGCTCGAGATCTCCTGCCACGGCAACCCCTTCATCGCGCAGAAAATTCTCGAGGATCTTTTTGCGCGCGGTTGCCGGCCGGCCGAAGCCGGCGAGTTCAGCAAGCGGGCGTTTCTCAATGGTCGGATGGATTTGAGCCAGGCCGAGGCGGTCATGGATCTTATCCATGCGCGCAGCGAGCGCGCCCTTGCCGCTGCCAATCAACAGCTTCGCGGTTCGCTGGGCCGGCAGATGGATTCGCTTATCTCGCAGTTGGTCAATATCTTGGCGCTGATCGAGGCCTACATCGACTTCCCGGAGGATGACCTGCCGGACGAAAATCAGCGCGTCTTGCTGCACCAACTGGAGCTGTTGAGTCGCGATACCAGCCGATTGCTGGCCACCAGCCACTACGGTGCGATGCTGCGCGATGGCATTCGCACCGTGATCATCGGCGAACCCAATGCCGGCAAAAGCAGCCTGCTCAACCGGCTGGTCGGCCGCGAACGTGCCTTGGTGAGTCCGGAGCCAGGCACGACGCGGGATTACCTGGAGGAGCGCATTCTCGTCGGCCCGCATGCCTTGCGGCTGGTGGACACGGCGGGCCTCAATTTAGCGCCCTCTTCCCTCGAGAAACGGGGCATCGACAAGACGCTCGAGCAGGCCGCCGAAGCGGATTTGTTCCTCT
>Ga0247757_10000774_pt1 | contig 24906 bp, 26 predicted proteins | sample UWRJL126311R4_FD_180929 | JGI IMG/M metagenome (GOLD analysis project Ga0247757, IMG submission 180929) | Plant litter microbial communities from Arlington Agricultural Research Station in Wisconsin, United States - UWRJ-L126-311R-4 | ecosystem: Environmental > Terrestrial > Plant litter >...
GTATATCTAGAACTTAGTATACTAGTCTAGCCAGCTTACGCTATTATATAAGAGTATTATCGTAGAGGGTGTAAGCTCTAATATTATTAGGTAATATTAGAAGGAGAGGGGGGAGGAAGGAAATAAAGACGAGGAACAAGCTTCTAAGCGCTTATTTTATTATATAGGCGAATACTAATTACTCAGCTTAGAGCTCGTAGAGAATCTATATCTATAGGGAGAACCTTCCTACGTTTAAAGAAGCGCTAGGCTTATAACTATAGGAGTAAGTAGAGGAAGTAGAATGAAAGGGTTAATTCTATAGAAGGAGAGCTAAGTGGAAGCTATATATAGAGGAACCGGAGCTCCTAGAGATCTGGTTCCATAGGAAGAACGGAAGACTGAGGATCCGGGCGTTCCAAGGAGCGGAAGACTGAGGTTCCGGTATCAGAATCAAGTCTCTCAAAGGGATGAGCCAGAAGCGCGTAAGGAAGAGCTGCGCGCGATGTGTCTGGGCGCGACAATTATCTATTTCACTGCAGGATGCTTTCTCCCAGGCCATGGCGTGGTCTCTTAGAAATAGCCGCACCTTGTCCTTGTCTAGACACTGATCGATCAGCGCCATCTCCGCGTTCTCGTTGTACGTGCTGGGATCTTCATCTTTGAGCGCCGCAGTGATCGGCCACTCGGGGATCCACACGTCACTGTCTTCCTTGTGCGCCCACCCATATATGCCGTCTTTCTGCTTGTAATCGAACGCCGCCAAGTGTTCTGACTTGTACTGGAAGTCCTTCTTTTCGTGAGCTTGGGACATGTCTACTCGCCATTTGACCGACGGATGCATCCATTCATTGGTCCGACCGAGTTGGTACAAGGGTTTATGGGATTCTGTTGACCTGTCGTCGCATACCCCAGGTGTACGCGTCTTTGGGTTCGAAATGAACTTGTACATCAGGCTATAGCTGTCCTGGGCGCGGAAAAGGGTCCAGTGGGCGGGATTATAGGGTGGGACTACGCTAGGGCTGAAGTAGTATGTTCGCACCATCTTCTCCTTGGCCGCCGCTTTTTCCTTGGACGATCAGAAGGAACTGAACCATTTTTTTGTCGCGCTCAGGTCTTCGATGATGCTGGCGGCCGCTTTGCCCGCCATGCTGGTACTTGGTGCTTCCTTCTTGCGCAGGGTTTGTTCGGCGTCATCTTCAATCATGTGTTGTAAGTAGTTGGCAATTGTCGCGTTAGTGAAGTTGTCAAAAGCGAGATATGGCCGGCATCGCTCGACCATCCATGCGAAGGTTATGCTTGCTAGTCCTGTCACGCAAGTGTCAGAAGTTATATCGGCTTAAAATGGGTGGCTTGGTTCGAAAAGATGAGAAGAAGATAAATGCAAGTTTCTGCTGCTCGAAGATACCACGAGGCTCACCTTCGAAATCTGTTCCTGCATCATCTGTACCTCCACCGACGTTGATGTGAACGCCTATGCGATAGATCAGCTTTTGGTATTACATACAGGCTTGTTTGCTCATCTGTGAACCAGACCTGTATGACGTAGGGCTGATGGTCTTTCTTTTGTTGCTCAAGTTCCTCATCGACTCGTCTCCGGTGCTCAGTCAGCTCTGGCCAATCCACCTCGTCCTTTTCTAGTATCTTGTTTTCGGCTGCGATGACGTCATCGTTTGGAATGTAGTACAGCGTTGGCAAGAAGGGCTCCCGACGGTCATCCAGCGCTAAAGCATGAAAGGCATGCTTGATATCTGAACATGGTCAGTCAAAACATCATGATGCATGCTTCTGAGACAGGCAACTTACATGGATTCCACTTGACGTTGAGCCACTCAAATTTCTGCCGACTTGATGCATGGCTACGAACATAGGTGTCTGCAAGGCCGAGGCTCCCTACGGTATCAAAAACACCGATAAGCTCAACTGACCGTGAGTCAGGATACTCCATCTCGCCCCATACGCCCATGTCATACCGTGGTATTTTGATGTTACAGGTATCTTTCTGGCTTTCAGGGACAAAAGGAGCCTTGCCCGCATACCATTCAAAGTACTCTTTCGTCTTTCGAAAGTTGTATTTGCTCGTGTTCTTTTGGTAGGCCGTAAACAAAGATGTGAAATGTCGCATGTTGTCCGGTTTCATGATACCAAAGTCGGTGATCATACCAGCGATGGCTCGAGCAGTGAAAGCGCCGCGTGAGAAACCAAAGCAGTAGATCTTGTCGCCAGACGAGTAGTTGTTGACCACAAAGTTGTAGGCTTCGAGCACATTGACGACCAAGCCATCGCCAGTGGCTCCTTGACGATTAGACTCAATCCCCGACAAAGCGCCGGTTCCTACACCAGAGTTATAGTAAACCAACTGCTGCTAGACTTTGCCTCCGTCCCGACCAGCTTTTGTGAGGGCCCTGGCAATGCATGTAACGTTGGATGGTAGATTGTGTTCTCCGCTTACAGCGGATTGCTAGGTGCCATCACAACACAGAATAATTTTTTTCGGGACTGCCTCGACCACTTCTTCCATATTTGGTATCGGTAATGGTGCTGTGGAAATTTGCCTTGTAGCAGGCAGAACGACTCAGATGCTTGACTACAGAGGCTGACAGCTGTACCACGCTGCTCAATAGACTAGCTGTCAGTTTCAACCAACCTTCCATGATAATATTATCTAATAGGTACTAGTTAATGAAGTTCGCTTACGGTACAAAAACTAGAATCAGATCAGTTCTTAGCCGCAGTAGCTATATTGTAGCTGACGTCCCCATGTATTGAGTAATGACCCGGCTGTAGTATCCAGGCGCTTTTCATGCGGGGACTGGCAAGTAGAATTCCTATGCTGGAGATCATGTGAGGCTGGGTGCAAGAGTAAAAGGCCTAGAATGGTTATAGAACATGCAAAAAATCGTCTCGAACGACTACATATGTAGCTGATACGCGACGTACCTTCCAGAGTGCGGTCTATCGCGAGGTGGCTTGTTCTCGGCGCACCGGTTTACTGACGCCTTCCTCTTTAAGTCAAAGGCTGTCCATTTAGGGTCCACGGAAGCGAGCGAATGCATAGCCGTCAGCTGAGAGTGCGTATATAGCAATCATAGCGACGAAAGAAAGTCTATCTGGGATATGGGTGCATTATCACGCACTCCGATCACATTCTATACTATAGCTCACGACAGCTAAGACTAATTTACACGAAAGTTTCCCACAGTCATTACTACGCAGCACCAGAGGAGTCTTATCTAGCGACCGAGGGCGAGGAAGCGCCAGAACAGGTTGGGCTTTTTTGTAAGGGGAGACATGCACGGCTATCATAACACATCCCTGACGACCAAAAACAAAACAATAACGGACAAATAGATGAATGGTACAGACGAAAAGCTTATATTCAGCCACAACTTAATGGATAAACGGCGGGAGCCTTATTCTAGACGTACCCCAGCAGCTTTATCTTCTCCAGAGAGGAAAACTCACTGCCCGGAGAATATCAATGGCTTCTTGTGGAGGATCGAGCTAACTTGGCATGGCAGACTAGTAATGCATATTTCATAGTAAGACTGGGAAACGGAACGCCGGGTTTCTTCGGCACTTTATACAAACTCAAGGCCATCGATAGTACTCTTGAATCCCGATAAGCTGCATGCGCAACGTAACAGTACTTTTATTATGCCTGACGGTAGACCAAGCGAGTATACCAACGATGAGGCTTGAAAGGAAGCCAGGAAACAGCGACACCGGGAACGTCGTCTACGCCGACGCTAGGCTCACACCCCCTAAGGGTTTTTACAAATGAGCCTAACCAATAAGATACGAGTTCAGTTTTGAACCTGTATGTGTTATAAGTAATATCCACACGGGAAATCAAACCACAAGAGTAAGGAACTCTAGAAGAAAAGAAGAGCAGAGTAAATGCGAATACAGACCTCTCGTACTAGCTACTCCGGCGAGTACGAGAATGAATAAACATTTGGAGTGTTGCCAGCTGTACGCCACTAACGCAAAGCGTTCACTCAGCAGTGTAATAAATTTGCTCCGTCTGATTCAATAGCTTGTCTACAGAATTTTGCCACTCGACGATAATATTGAAGGCTATACTAACCACGGACAGAGTCTACTTCTATTATTTGGATCCATCCATGGAGTCTGCCCTTCCGGCACGTCAGATACTGCTGGGTTTTTTCCCTCCTTGGTATGACACCATAGGTTGCCACAAGAACTTTGAGGACCCCTGTTGTTACATGCCCCGAATGATAAGCGCGCTGATCCGTAAAAGTCCCACCCATCGTCCGGGTCCGCGTAAGGCCCGTATGCGTAATAACGATAGCGGTCCCAAATCGGGTCGCTGTTGCGGATACCCAGGCTATCGAAAAATTGGACCACGACTCGCATCTTGTATGGGAGCTCGTAGTGACAGTCATAGTTGATCAAACCCATTTGCAAGCACTGACCATCATCGAACGTCTTCTTGAAGTATGGGCCGGACGCGAAGCCCTTGGTGGCGTTTTGGTCGGGCTGACGGAGGATGAATTCGCGAAAAGCATCGAATTTGGTCGTCCAGGGAATATCAACCGCCGTTGGGGTAGGAGATAGAACCGTCGATGTCGCAGCTTGAGGTACACTCTGGCACAGCCCCACCAAGAAGCTGAGGACTATGCCACTACGAATCGTAGAAAGGTCTTTCCACATGATAACGGCTGTAACGTTATGTGCTTGAGTTGAAACGTGAAAATTCTAGTATCGCTACCTAGGTACTTCTTATATTCTCTATAAAGAGATTGGAGTTTCGTTACTTTTCTTTTTTACAGCAGGCTTAACGCCAATCAATGCGCAATGCGGTTTGGCCACGCGTTCGCCGGGGTGCATACTTTCTTGTAGAAACGCTGAAATGTAACGGTGCTACTATTGAAATGAGTTCTCTCGATACAAAATGTCTCCATTTACGAGTGCTTTAACAAATAGCTGCGCAGCATAAATTGCGCGGTCGTATAGTTAATCAAGGTTAATAACGGACGTGGACTTCCCATTAGGCTAGAACCGGATAGCACGAAAGGCTAACTGCATGCGCACAGCAAGCTCTGAAGTAGGCAAATAATAAATGTTGCGACACTTGAAAGTGCGCCAATATGGTGAGGGCTCGTAGATACTAGGATGAAACCGTACCAACCCTTTGGGTCATGAAGAAGGCGCATCCGAATAGTGGAAGGTTGATGTCCGATAGACTCGGCAAAACCCATGACTCGGAAATGCTTTTGAGCGTACATGTGTGTATCTATGAGTCGGATCCATGGCTCTACATGAGTTCTGTAAACTTTTTCATGTCGATAGGTGCCCGCTTGATTATCGAACGCGTATTTCTCTACGACTTCACGTGCCTTGATTGCGGGAGTGCCGCCTCAGTCGTAATCGGGCTGCGAGATGCTCTCGGCAAAGCCAAAAGGTTCGGCAGCGCTGCATGTACCTTCTGCCAGGCTTTTGATGGCGGTGTTTGCAGTAAGCAGGATTAGCAGGATATGCGGCTCTTGTTCCCCGACACCTCAGTGCCAGTGAGTGGGGGCATTGGCGCCTTCGTCTCCCAGCTCATGAGAGCGGTGTTCATCACTAGCTATGCCGTCGATGAACTGCGGGTCGAAGCCAGCTTCGGGAGTGACCTCGGTGCCCAGCGCGCGCAGGCCGGCGGCGGTGAAAGCGATTTGGAGAACTTGCCGACGCCGTGTACGAGCTTTGAATGCGCAGCAGCAGGTAGCAAGCGCCGGTGAGCGAACTGAAGCCGCGATATCGGCGGCGCCGTTGTTGGCGGCCATTTTCATATCTCAGCGATCCAGGCTCGGAGCTCGGAGCCTGTCAGGTTTGCGGTGAGCCTCTTCTCAGCTTATTGTACTTCCTTTGGGCGGTTGAGCTGCAGTCGTTCGCCCCGCAAGTATGCGAGAGTGCACGAGATGGTTCGAGGTATCACTGTCTGGGCCTCCTTATCACCCGCTACTTCCTCCACAACGCAATTGCACTGGCGGTGCCATCGAGTGGCTTGTTGATGATCTCAAGTATTTCAGCTGCTGGCTCCGTGGCCCCCAACCACAATCAAAGACTTTCAGCTGCTTGCTTGCACTCCACAAGCTGTCCGACTAGATTTTGGACTCCCGGCTGCCTGCGTAAAGCCCGCAGGCCGTCCAATCAGAGTTGGGTGCGAAGCGTCGAACACCATGGCTTGTCAGCCACAACTTCTCACCCAGCAAGAACGCATCAGCGCTTGCAGCAGCATGGTCACGAGCGCTCACCTACTGACTGTTGCGGATGCCTTCAGGTCTCAGCTCCGGTGCCACCTACTCAAGGTCGCACCTCGTATTTTTTAGAATACCTAATCCATCAGCGAAATCGCCGCATCTGGCGAAGCAAAGACGTACCCAGTCAACGCCCTGATTACCTCAGACACATGCGCAGCCTCGAAACGTCGCAGTAGAGGTTTTAGTTGTATCCATTTCGTCCAACATCAAGACTCTTACGTGTGACCGGACGCCACGGGCTGAGCATATGTAGCTGGTGTTAACGAACTGGCAAGACACCATCACCAACCACCTCATCCTCAACATCAGTTTTCCAACCTCACTCCCGTCCAGAGCTCCCATAATCTATCAGAAAAGCCACAATGGCGTACACTGTCGAAAAGCTGCTCGACATGACCGATTCCGAGCTCGCCGAGCTCTTCTCGAACGCCAAAGCCGGTCCTGTTCCTAACGGCGAGGGGGAAGGGACGGCGATCGTTGCGCCTGGCACCGCTTTCACGCCCGAGATCGCCAAGTTCATCAACTTCTTCGCTTGGCAGGGCAAGATCTTCAATGCAGAGAAGATGGTCCTTGTGAACAAGATCACCATGTTCGGCCTTGATGCCATCCTCGCTCACATCACCCGCGAGCCTAGCTGGATCGATGGCAAGGAATGCATCGTCCTGGACTACTCAAAGACATCCCTCGTCGCGCACTGGGTACGCGACGAGATTCGCCTCATCTCTCCCGGCTTTTATCTCGGGAGAGTATTCGGGAAGAAGGAGCACCTTATGTATTTTGCGCTGAAATTCTGATCCAGCATGCTATGCTACGGACGGTACCCTGGGCTGCTGGTGGAGGCAGAGCTATATCTTTTTGCGGAATCATCCTGTGGGCTATATCCGTTTGTTCGCATCTATGTTCAACCGTTGGTCAAGAAATTTGCCGAGAAAAGGAAGTTGAGGGCATGAATGTTTGGCATATAGCATTATGAAAACGAGAGTTGACTCTGAACAAGCAATGTGATATGGACGCTATATACGCTTACAGCCTCTAGAACAGTTCCAACATGTCAATTTCAGACTAGGACCCCATCAGGCTTACGGCGCATTTGTCTCGATCCCAGTGTACTCTTTGGACGCTGATAGCTTCTCCCACGGTGCAAAAACGTTCTTGCTCTTTGCGATGACTGGTCCTAGTTCGGGATAGTGTCTAGTCAGGACATCTTTCATCGTCGTGTTCTGAACCCAATGAAATCCTTCGGGCGTGTAAGTTTCCTCGTTCCACTGCGTGGCTATAAATCTGTCGCTCTTTAATCTTCTCGATGCCATAAGGATGAAGATCCGAAATGCAGTATCACTGAAACCAAAGCCATCTGGGAGCGGCTCGCTATGGCAGCCGACCAACGCGTCAACCTTTTCAATGTCATTATCGTAGACATCTTTCAGTTCTTGGGCCAACTGAAGGTTGCCACCGGTAAGCTCCTCAAAGGTCTTTGGGGCGGGCATGTGGAGAAGACGCCGGAACTGATTGTAGCGGGGAACTCCACGCTCCCTGTCTCGCAGGATGTCGACTGTACCCATGTCTCTGACATGCCCGTCTGGAGCCTTGAGATTCTGTAGAAATTCCGGGTAGTTGTTATTGGTAATAGCCCCAGGATAGTTGATGCCAAACGAATAGAAGGCATCCGCAAACGAAATTCCCTTGTCTAATGGTTCCTGCGCGCGCGTAAAAAGTGTATCTTCAAGGCGGATAGTGTTTTGATGTTTGCCATCGGCAATGTTGAAGAAGGCAATTTTATCTAGAAAATCAAATCAGAACGGCTTATTTTGAAAGTCTGTTCGGTGATATCTGCTTACCTGGAAGCAATGAGTGCATCCTGTATACAGACGTGAATTCCTCTGTCAGAGAATAAGGAACACCATCTTGATCGGCCCCAGAGCCTGGAATGCCGCTGATAATAACGCTCTTCTTTGATATCCTGCCCACCAATTTGGTCAATTTTTCACCCGCAAGGCCCCACCAATTTGCATCCATAGCGATCCGAAGAGTTGGGTGAGCTAAAATGGCAGGGGTCCATTCAACGGTGTGAATCTTGGCCATCAAAGCACAGTTGACGAGGCGCGCTTTATCGAATACCTGGTCTCTATGACTTAATTAAAAACTTGGCTGCTTTGTTATGATTCAAACTACTTACCCAGTCCATGAAGGATATTTTTCACGAAGTTTATCGCATATAGCGTTGTGTTCCAGAGCGAACATGGTATGGAGCATCTCCATTCCAATCCACCAGTTATCCTTGAATCCAGTCACAGGATTTCCGTCGCTGTCACGGGGAATAAAAGCCTCTCTGCCTCTTTCTGTGAGCAGGAGTTTCCCATCCGGCTGTGTTGTTCGCAATATTTGTGTCGCTGCTTCGCTCGAGCCATATATCTGCGAGCCATCCCACCATGACGTGTTGGTATTTTTATAAGCGGGACACTTGATATCTGGCGAATCAAGAACTTCATCAGGCTTGCTACGTGGCAGTGTCATATGGCCATCACCATGTGGCCAATGGTCGCCGGGTGGAAGGGGAATGTCGAAGTTCTCATCACTCTAATAGTTCAATGTCAGCTTTCAATAATCAGATTCCCAAGATACAAGCTCCCATCCAAAATTTTCTTCGCGAGTAGGGCGTACAGGAGACTGCGAGAAAGGCAACTTACAGATTCATGAAACACCCAGTCGTGAATTTGGAATTGAATCCAGGCTGCGGCTAGGAGGTTCAAAGAAGTAGCAGGGATAAATCCCTTAGGTTTTCTCGTCATAAACCGCTCGCTGACGAGACGAGGGTTCGGCGTCCACAGCTCTCGGTCAGTAGGTTTTTGAGTATGCTGTCGAGGAAAGTTGCGTCCAAAGCGCATTCCAGCACAGCCCATGCGCGGAAGTTCCAACGAATTGAATTTGCCATCCGAGTTTCGCGCGTTCTGAAAACGCTGTTCTGGCAAGGGTTCTTCGCTTCCATCTCCGTATGCGGCCCCAGTCACATATGTGTCGTAAAGATTTTTGGCCTGAAGCTCAACACGGAGAATTGCGAGATTGAAAGCTCCCAAAATGGGAGGTAGCTTGTGCCATGGAGTGTATTTATTGACGAATTTAAATAATGATATAGAAATACGTTCGGTGAAAGACGGCTGGAATGAATATGAATCCATTGCTGTAATTAATTAGGATTTGAGAATGGAGAACGTGAGTGGATGGGAAAGAGAGTTAACACCTAGTCACTGTATACATGTGAAGCTAGGCAGCGAGGAGCTGACCTCAGCTCAGCATTGCCGAGTTTGGTGGCTTACTGTTTTTGGGGCTAGACACCGCCTCGCTCGAATGAACAACGTCAGCAGTGGCGTTGTTTAGTTGGGCAGCCAGCTGACCTCTGGTAGCTTACTGTGCGGTAAGCTGATTGGGTTTCAGGGAGAGAGCTTGTGGAGGTCCAAAAACTAGAAAGAGGATAATCAACCGCACGTTATAAGGCCTTGGCCGTTATAGTTATTTCGCTCTATAAAACCGACACACACACCATGGTGCATTGTACCCTATTCTCTTTTCTGAAGGGCATCTTCAATTTCAGGTCGCGGGAACGGAGCCAAGAGATTGCCAAAACTCAGCAAGTGGACCATGTGTACATTCGAGGAAATATTGTCAATCGAGGCCCTTGTCCTGGCTTAAATGCGCTGGCAAACCAGGGATACTTGTACGTTGGCCGTCTTCTCCGGGTTCTTTTGTCACTATCCTAACAACTGTATGTACAGACCCCGAGATGGGAAGGACATCAGTACCGCCCAAGTCGAAGCTGCATTGATGGCCGGCCTTCATATGAGCACCACCCTAGCATCCACCCTGGCTCGCGCTCTTCGCCCCATCTGTCGAGCCGATGGCACATTTGACTTGTACGATATGAGAAAGCATAATGTGGTGGAGCACGATCGGTCTTTCACTCGCCTTGACTTTCGGCAAGGAGATAACTACACATTCCAGCCCGCCATGTTCCAAGCCCTTCTCGACGATGCCGAGGGAGGACCCATCACGATAAAGACGCTGGCTAAGACATATGTCCGCCGCAAAAAAGAGTGCAAGGATTCTGGTGCCCCTAGCCTTTCCCTCAGTCTCTGGGGAGTCAACCTCATCCAAACTGTTTCTTTCTACAATACTGCAGCCATGAATCCGCTTACCAAAGAAACAATGACGACATTCTATGTGGAGGAGCGGTTTCCAGACGCGATAATCCAGAACCCGAAGAAACGTACTCTATTTGGCTTGGTTTGGGATGCAGTGATTCTTTGGACCTACATTGTATTCAAGACGTGAGGATGTCTCAGGGAACGTCGACAGTCGCAGATTGCGTATGCAGATATTTTCGTTCAAGTCAAGAATCTATGCCAATTATACTTGAAACAATACAGCTCCACGTACCTCCTTCTGTACATCTTGACTAAGGCCGCCTGTGAAAGGGACAGCTATTCTAACAGAGGTTCAATTCCGAGTGTCAATTGCATGTTGAAATTTGAAGTCGCGCATCACTATACTTAACTTTTGTATCAAAACTACCTGAATAGCGATGCTCAAAATGTTCCTCAATCGCTTTCTATCAAGCATTCTGCTTTGAAGAACGACCTTATGGACGAGTTCTTCAATGCTGCCTTTGCTCAACAGTTTCACGATGGGCACCGTCACGTCCATGGTCTGCGTCACCTAACTGTGCATTTCTATCGCGGACTGCTTGTAGTGCTCCCGTGTGGCTAGTTGGCGTCTCATCGTGATCTCAAAAGCATGGGAGAACGCACGCCTACAGCGCCAACGGCGTGCTGAACGTCTCGCTGCCATCTGGCTCAATGTGCGGTGTGTCGTTCATGTGCCGGCGCAACAACGATAGCTCCTGGTAGATCTTGAGCCGTCCGCGGTTCTGGTTGCCCAGCGGGCGATGCGCCGACAGGCAATTCCACGGGTTGATGGGCAAGCGACTGGTGAAGGCGAGCTGGGCATTGTTGTCGAAACGCTGGCTCGGCAGTTTGAGCGTCTGTGCACCAAGCATCGGTCACCGCTCATGCGGGCGGCGGAGATGTGTGCAGGCGTCCGATAGATATAGTGCTAGAGGTGAAGCCATACGCGTGCCCGCCGTGGGTAGTGCGGCCCGAAGTAATGATCTGTGAAGATGAAGGGTAGGCGCGAGCTACTGTTGACGACCACTAGCTAGGACAAGTAGACTTGTACGTAGACGCATCCGTAAGGAACGGTAAAGCAGGCATTAGGGTATATGCCAGGCCGTCACAAGGTGCATCTCGAAGACAGTAGCAAGCTCTGAACAAGCGGACATACACCTTACAGAACTCCTAGCGATCAGTGAAGCGGCTAACTGGCCGTAGGGCCTGTCATGCGTAGCGCTCGACAGTAGTATTCGTCCTATACTAGTATCAGTTAAAAGCTAGAGAGCGAGTGCCTATCATGAGTTAGTGGCAGAGATTGTCAAGAAACTGGGAATAGTTAACTTCACGCTATATTGGATCCTAAGAGATGCGGGAGTCGAGGGAAACGAGCAGGCAGATAGGCTAGCGAATGTAGCGACGAGAGAAGAGAGCGACGAGTCGCTGCAGCGTGACGGGATACCGTAGTATCTAATAAAACTAGCGCTAAAGAGAGCTAAGGTAGTAGACGGACTACCTCCACCGAAGTAGGTAGAGACGGGCAGGTTTACTCAGAAGATCGATGCGGCGTTTTACCTAGGTAAGTCGGTGGAGATATACCGGCAACCGAATAGTATAGAGGTGGCTATCCTCACGTAGCTGCGGACGGGTAAGACGTTCCTTAACGAGTATCGATATAAGATCAAGGTAATCGAGACAGCAGCGTGCGACTGCGGGTGTATAGGGTCGATAGCACACTTTCTCTTCGCGTGCAGGCGATGGAGGTAGTAGCGAGCAAAGTTGCGACAGCAGCATAGACAGCGGTTCAGGAAGCTATCGTACGCGCTAGGAGGGTACTGAGAGGGAGGAGACGGACTGATCGAGCGGTGGAAGAGCGGGTGGGCTGACCCCTCCACAAACCAAGAATTCGCTCAGCCCTGCAGCCTCGCGCGGGATTATAAGTTTGGCTAGTACTAGAAAGTGAAAAAGAGGCGGGAGCTAAATTAGTGAGAATGTGAGGGGTTGGTCCACTATTAGTAGTCTACGGAAATTGAGCGCTAGCAAGGCTTGTATTAGTTAGGAAGGTATGCGGGGTATCCTTTGTGCTGTTGGTTTGCTGTTCCGAAGAGGCTCCCGTGCTAGCCCGCTCACAACCAATCGCCAATAACCACTGCCGTGTCTAGCTCAGCGCATATACGCATGACGGCTTGATCTAGTCCATTGTTGAAGAGTTCCGATACTTGTAAGGCTCATTACGCCCCAAAACCTAGGGAGTGGGGCACGTAGGCCCACATGGCTGTACGCGCTGACCAGGGTTTTCATTCTGTATCACATAGCAACCATGTCAGTCAGAGCTCCTTATATACATTTAAGTACATAGTTTCTAGTCTCTAGAGCGAGTCCCTTCGCTGATCAACTCACAGCTTGTTACCCAGCTCGTACCTTCTCATATTAGACGCAGCAACAGAAAACGCCTTGCTTACGGCCTACCGTTGATTCTAATTTACTTGTCGCGAGGATTCGAAATGTCTGCCACCGCCACTACTCCCGGGATGCGGAAGGGGCTTGAAAGACCACTCGCTCGATACTCCCCTTTGAAGCCCCAGCTAGACGGTAGGTCTAGCCTTTATTTTGAGGTTCTGTGCCAATTTCAGCAGTTCAAGGTACCGAAATACATACAGCGGTTTCGGAAACCCAGCCTTCTCATGAGCACATGTACAACTGGCCATCTAAAGCTATGGCTCTAGACACCGCGACGTCATCATGGCTTTTACGCCTTTTGCCTCAAACCTTCCTGCTTTTCATTCCGCTCTGCTTTATTGGTAAGTCCAGTGATGTTGCGCTCGGTAAACCTCGGTGCACATGAGCGATGTTGACTAGAAGTGCAGGTCTTGGTATCGCATTGCTCAAATTGAACAACAAAGCCGAATCAAGCGACGGCGAGTCGATTCTGCAAGCAATGTCAGTTATTGCCACCTTGTGGCCTATTCTGTTTGCTGCTGTTGTCGGCCCTCTAGTGAAAGCTGTGGCTTTGTATAAAGCGGAAAAGGGTACCAAACTAGGAGTACATACCCGATCCAAGACCTGCACCTGTCGTCACAAACTGACTTTGGCGTAGATTCTGGAGATGCTCTTGACGAGTCAAACGCTTACGAGCACTCTCCGAAGCTGTTTTTCACTCCGCATCCTTAGTTTCTGGCCTTTGTTACTCATCTTGATATGGGCTTTGAGCCCTATAGGTGGCCAAGCAGCATTGCGTGCCATAGAATCAGAGCCTGATATAGTTGTTTCCGAGTATCCTTTGATATCTTACGCTACTAGCAACAACCTGTCTATCTTCCTTTCAAGTGCGATGAATATCCCAGCTAATGGTGCTGAATTGAAAGGTTCAATGAGAGCTTCTATTGCTGCTGTCTTTACAGCACACGATTCGACCTTATCGCATGCTAATGGTAGTAGTGAAGGCTTCGTTAATTCTGTCAATCAAGGTGGAGGAGATGAACAAGTTGTCAAATCTTGTCGAAGGGATCTATGGCGTAACATCAGGATTCCCTTTTTGCATTCGCTCCCTGGGTACCAGAGCTCTAACAGGTTCGAATGGCTCGATATCTCACAAGACTTCATACCGGACACTTCGTCTCTCATAGGAGTGCCGATAAGAGGGTTCCCATCCACAAAGAGCGGTAATACCACCTTTACTCTTCAAAGTAATTATCAATTGCTTGAGGTAAGGAATTAGCACCTGCTCAAACTGACCTAAATCTGATATTGAAAAGTGTAACCCTACTTGGGTAGACCCCGATACATGGTTCAAAGAAAATAATATATCTGGAGATTGGAACGATTTTGGGAGAGGCTCACAAAACGTGCCAAATGCGCACATCCGATTTTTCTTATTAGACAATGGACAGCCACCAGTCAGGTCGGACCCTTTGACAGGACCATTGACTCTCACATTTCAAGCGAGCAACGATAAAAACAACAGTATGATTTTATGTACGCCTAAGACCGAATACGTAGAATCTTCTATCAACTGTTCTAGGGTCGCTAACGGGGAGGATATGACCTGTTCAGTGACCTCCATGCGTAACAACCCTTCGATGGGCGATGACAGCAGCAACACGGCTTTACACATAGGACGACAATACGATATACTGGATGAAATTCCATGGATCTTGTCCAACGTAAAAGCGGATCAACCCTTATTGCTCGAGAGATGGCTCAGGAACCCACCAACCGCGATGCAAGAGCCAAATACAGGCTTGAAAGCGGTCTGGTACGAGGATATTCCAATGAGTATATTTCAGAATCGCCTCGCAATGGTACTCAATACGTATCTACGCGCATCGCTCAACCTGACCAACAACGTCGGCAGTGACGGGCTCCTACTTGACAACCGCGACAGCGACTGGGCCAACTTGACAGGCACCTGGTTCGAATACACTCCTCCTATCTATTATCTAAACTGGAAGTGGTTTTATCTATATTTCATCTCTTCCTTGGTTTTAGCAGGTTGCGCGCTCGCAAACATCGTACTACGTTGCCTTATCCGCATACCCGATTTCTTAACCAGTGTTTCTGGCTTAACAAGAGATTCTCCCTTTGTTGATGTGCCCACACCGGCAAGTATATTGGGAGGCAGTGAGCGATCGAGGCTGCTGCAAGACAAGCTGGTTATGGTTCAGGATGTGAAACCACAGGATGAGGTAGGAAGGATTGCGTTCAGCGATCTACCGGGCAAGGTGCATATACAACAGGGCAGGTTATACCTATAATACTATAAACTTTAATCAAAACTTTATAGTAGTAGGTATAGTAGTCTTATAAATATTAGTATACGTAAATTTTTTATAGCTTTACTAATTTCTATTTAAATATTAATAAATAAACATTTTCTTTAAATTTAATAATTCTTTATATTTTTATAGTACTACTTTACTACCTTTAAATAAAAGATTAATATTAATAAGTTTTTTATATATCTTTTAAAAGTATAATATTATAGAATCGATTTTATAAATAGTATTATAAAGTTTTTAGGTAGTTATTTTAATATTTATAATATTTAAGTATTTATTAACAACTATTTATTATATATTAAACTATATTTAGCTTTAGGATAATATAAAGATAATATAGAGAATATATAAAGAATATATAGAAGTAGTATAAAAGTAGAAAGGAAAATCTAAAAGAATAATATAAAAGATATTAAAAGGTTTTCTTGTATTTATAATAGACTACTTCGTTATATAATTACTTTTATAATATAGTTTTATTATATAATTAGGATTTTTATCTAAACTCTTAGTAGAACCTTAGCCCTAATAGAATATCGGTAGAACTCTAGCCCTAGTAGAATATTAGTATATTAATAAGTTTAAATACTATATAGTTTTACTAAACCTTTATACCTATTCTTTTCCTTATCTTAATATAGCTAAAATAGAGCCAACCTACCTTATTATCCCTATATTAATATAGGAGCCTATACCTATCCTTATATTATTAAAGGGTATAAGTCTATATTAAATATAAAAATAATAATAAAAAAATTTAATAATAATAATAATAATAATAATAATAATAATAATAATAATAATAATAATAATAATAATAATAATAATAATAATAATAATAATAATAATAATAATAATAATAATAATAATAATAGTTTTCCATTAATTATAGGGCCCTAACGATAACTAGGTACAAATCCATTATCAGTTTCTCCATTCCTGGTCCTGTGATTGTGGTGCGCGCGAAGCGTTCCTGGACTGTTCTTATAGAGCCCAACGTTTCTCATGCTCTGGAATGACAGAGACTGCTTTGCGCTGGAAGAATTCATCAACGGTTTCATCAATGAATTGAAGATCTTCCTCTATCGGAACAGTATCTTTGATTTTCAGGAGCATAACAGGAAGCGCAACGAACAGACTCCCGGCAAGCAAGATCCAGCAAGACGCGAACAGGTCCATGTAAGGTTTCTTCACATTATCCAAACGCCAGATGATAGCTGCGCCTGCGGATTGGATACCCTTATAAAACCCTGCAAAGTTGGCAAGCTTGCGACTGTTGTTCGTGATCGCTCCCATAAACCTAGACTAGTAAATAAAGCTCATGACCATGCGGATGCGAGTTGACTTACCAGTAGACGCAGGTTTGCCAGGCCGCATCGTAGAAACCATAGAATATGTATAAAAACATTGGCCCGATATATCCACTTGATGTCCAATCGTAGACGAAGTGATCTTTGGGTTCCGTGTCCTTGCGAGTGTACTTCCTCTGGAAGACGTAGCCTCCACCCCAGATTCCCATGGTGAGGGCGAGCATCACAACCCAAGCAATCCTCGCTCGAATCGTTCTTCTAATAGGAAAGTCTAGGGACAAGCCAAAAATAAAAGCTCCCAGCATCTGAGCAATCCAGTAAAGGGTGTTGTTCAGTGCGCGAGTACGCAAGTTGAACTGCGCAAGATTTACGCCATTGAACTGGTACGTATAAAACCAATTCGAAGCGAAGAACATTGGGAAAAGTAGGACAATATATGGATCGTTTAGTAAAGTCTCCCACAAGCCGATGATCTCTGTCTTCCATGTCGGATTCTTCATGACGATGATTCTAGTCCCATCACTCCGAATAACATGTTTCGCATCGACAAGTGTCCACGAGAGACAAGCTCCGAGGAAGGTCAAGATCAAAAAACCGATGTACGTAGCATCGTTGACCTTATAATTCTCTTTTTGCCTGATGTTTAGGCCTAGTGTCGCCTAGGATAAGAATTAGCGTCTGAGGCTTTACTTCGGTTTGCATGGTTCTTGACTCACCACACTCCCTATTACAGCACCCAAATTGAAGATGATCCAGAACCACGAGATATAACGTCCTTTACTTTTCTCTGATGGATACGACATCATGATTGTGCCTTGCGCGGACCAAAGAATACCTGCGCAGCAACCCAGCAGCACGCCGGAGAAGACAACGTAGCCAAAGTTATGAGTATGGTTGTAGCACAAATATGAGCTCACGTAAACACAGTACCCAAGGCCGCCAAACGCGAGAGAGCCCCTGACGCCCAGGGCATTGACGACTGTGCCGGAAAAGAAACCGACGACTGCGAATGTCGCATACAGAGCGCTGTTCGATGCGGTACTGGCGTCAACATCATCGCCAAGCTGGCCTGCGCCACCCATGCCATTGAGAGCGTTGAACATGCCTTGCATTGTTAATTACGAAGTTTTAGAGCCTCAGTTTTACAGACTGACTTACCCGGACACAAGAAGCAGACAAAAGAAACCAGAATCAATTGCGACTTAGGTGAGGCATACCAAGGTAAGGTTATGGGGCCAACCTTCAGGCTTTTGTATCTCCATGACGGGGGCAGATTGATCTCTCCGGATTCTGGGTGTTGGCCTCTGGAATGCCCTTTTGCTGCCAAAGCGTCAGGGAAAGGGTCACCTTCAACTTCAGGGAAAGAGTTCTCTCCAGATTTCGCCATGAGTACTGTGGTTTGGGAATCCCTGTTAATTGCAGTGGTGGACTTTAGTATGTCAGGGGCTTGTTATTGATAAGGGGAAAAGCTAATCGATACTCATTAATGAGCGAAGCTTATGGTTCGGATCTAGCTAAGGGAGAGCAACGAATATGAGAGAACAAAAATTGATTCGAAGGCTATATCGCTAGGTCCTATAATCTATTTTTACCGTGCAAGGCATCTAGATCAGTCGCCATGCCAGGTCATCAGGTGATGATCTCCCCGAGTTTCGCCTCCACAATCGGAATCCGGCGTGACGCCAAGTGTACACAGCGCATACATAGCTTTTTTTTCCCCAGCCTTGGCTACACTCACCAAAACAGCATCAGGATAAGAATATAGGTATACTATCTCTGTTTGTGAAGAAATCTTAAGCGAATTTGGTATCGCCCGAATCGCCCAATGCTTGTGAGTCTCGTGGCAATGGGTTTGAGGATTTTTCATCAAGTGCTCAAGGATTTGGTGTGCTTTTGCATACAAGGCTGAAGGATTCATCAAATAGTGGGATGTGCTAAGATCGGAACGCCACCAGCACGAGCAATGCGCCACCTGAACGCCGTGCGTCTAGAGCTATTGAAGCACCAACAGTATCCCGCATGCGTAATAGAATCTTTTATCTTAAGTTTCGGTCTAAGCCTTGGCTTGCGACTCCGCCTGCGACCCCACCTGAGTTGTTTACCATTTCGTCGCAAGTCTTACCTCCAAGCCTCCATCTTTTACGGTTTCTCGGTTTCCCTTCCATAAACTGTGACGTGGACTATCCCTGTGTATTTTATTCTAATCTGTGGTGTACCTATCGATCTGCCGATATGATGGTGGTGCCATACAGTGTTGTATCTTCAGCCTCATCCTTCCTCGCCCTCGGCAAATCAGCTTGGAGAATTGGAATCGCACTCCAACGACTCAATCAGAACGGCCTTATATTCGACATCCCAGTAAGATATTTGACCTGGGAAGTCAAGTCGCTAGGTGCTGAGTGCGACCATGTATACGCAGAGCTAGAAGAAGTCCTGAACACAAGCGAGACTGGGTCGCCTTATCCTCAAGATCCGGACAATAAAATGTGGAATTGTCTCGCAATGCAAGTGGAAGAAATCGGCCGTACAATACAAGAGCTTGATCAATTTGTTGGAGGTAGAAGAGTCGAAGAGACTGTTATTGTCAGCAAAGCCGAACACCAGAGGCAGGAAACAAACAGGATTTCAATTGCGGGCATTAGGGAGTGTCTCTGTAGGCAAACTCAAGCTTTACATACTACTTTACTATTGATAAAGACGTAAGTCATGGCTTTGGCCCGCAAGAGACCTGGCTGACCTGAGTGTAGAGTTCTCGCACCAAGCCGATCCGACGGGAGAATCACTACGGAGATGGACGACTTAAAGCACATAGTTGAGAAGCTACAAGTTTCATCTGAAATAGATCCACAGTTTCAAATCTCTCGAACTGAGACTATCCTAATGCAATGCGCACGAGAAGTCATTGCAAAGAGTATGACTAAACATGAGCCAAGCCTAGCCACGGGGTCCGTGGCTGACGAAGAAGCAGCGGCAAATAGCAACACTCGAGTAACAAAATGGGTGGATACAATTCAGTCTCTACGCCAGACCCAGAGATATCCAAGTCATACGGACGTGAGCTCCAGGTCACTGCCCAATCCTCTAGGAAAGGATGCGCCTGTCATTGAACGCAAACATGTTGGTCAAGTTGCTGAGGAGGACGAGGACGATTTAGATATCGACCTTGCTAAAGCAGCCCTTGAAACTGGTGCCCGGTATTTTCAAGCGCAGGATTGGGAGGAAGCTGACTCCCTCCTCCAAGAGGCACTCCGACTAGTTCAACAATTACCAAAACATCAACGCATATTTTGCGATCTTTTTAGCCTACACTACAAGCTCGCTGTCTGTGCCTACCATACACAGGAGCCTGCTGATGCCGAAGAAGCTCTCAAGAGTCTTGCACAACAGCCAGCTGGGTCAGACGAACAGCGCGAGTGCACCTGCACAGTAACACATCTACTTTCTCAACTATACATTGTTATGGGCCAGACTGAGCGTGCACGCTCAGAATGCGAGAAGACACTTAACGCTCGAAGAAGATTGCTAGGTAAGCAGAGCAATGCATCCATGGAGTCCATGGCCCTCATGGCACATATCTATGTCTTGTTGAATAAGCTTGCTCGTGCTAAGCTCTACCTGGCGATGATTCCGGAAGACAGTAGGGATGTAGTCTTAAAACGGATTGAAGATGGCCTAGGTGGGAATGTTCAACATCTCAATTTTGAATCGCTGCTGTCAAAATTGGTCCCTGATGATTCTGCGTCGGCCATAGGTGACATTCGCTCGGATGCCGACGCCTCTTCGATCAGAGGAGCTCAATCAGTTTATGGAGATAGTGTGTCAAATGCTGGAGCCCCGCCACTGCCAGTGAAGCCTAGCCCAGAGGATACATATTCTGGATATACTCTTGTCTCGCCTACCTCTAGTTCTTTTTACAAAACAGCATTGCCGCGGCCACAGTCGTACGATGCTAGCGTTCAACAACACGAACGCATTTCGTCCGGTAGAATTATTCTAGACGAGAAGTCCTCTCCGAGAGTGGAGTCGGTGTTGCCCACGGAATATGTTAAAATCCCGCAGCCGGAGACACAAAGTGAGGACTATCCTCCCAATCGACCGAACAAGAATCCATCCCGAGCTCCAACAATACAAAGCCACACCTCGCGAAGCGTGACCGAGCCCTCTACAACTCCACCCATCCTGAGGCCCCAAAGTCTGACTCGACAAGAGATCCTAGACAACATAAATTGCCAACCTAGAGACGCAATTGAGGAAGCCGTCTGCTCTGGCGATTCTGTAACCTTGGCCAGCCTCCTCAATAAGAGAAAACATTCCTGGCGATTCAAGCTACGAGGCCATGTCCGTCCAGAGCGCGTAACGGCACTTCACTTCGCCGCTCTCTTCGGCGAAATCGACATGATGCGTCGGCTTTTGAGCGCAAGTTTTCGCGTTAATGATGTCCCGTACGGATACTCCACGTCTCTTACTCCTCTGAAATTTGCTATTGGCGCTAGGCAGGTTGAGATGGTTAACTTCTTGCTAAACAACAATGCTCGTCCGACAGAATCAGACACGTGGGCAACTCTGGCAGGCCAGTTGATGAGTGCCTCCTGGCTCAAGAAAACTGTGTCGGATGCTGAGAAGGAGGTTGCATCAAGTCGAATCATCGCGATCATGACAATCCTTCTCAAGCACGGTTGGAATATCAACGAGCCCTACGAGAAATCTGGTAGAACGGTACTTCATCAAGCTGTTACTTTCTGGATGGGCGATTACCAGTGGGATTTGAATCTTCGTGCTGCTGTGACCGCATTTCTGTGTGAACGTGGTGCCAATCCGTGGCAATCGAGTAACGAGGGAAAGACGCCGTATGACCTGGCGAAAGCTAATGGGGATCAAGACTTATTAAAGGTTCTGAATAAATATACGAAAGGAAAACTAATTCCTATAGTTGGATAACTCGCGAGGATAGTCTACTAAGCTTGCTAATTAATTATATAATATAAAGTACTATAGTATCCTTTGTTGGCACGGCAATAGGTGCACGGGTTGAATCGTCCTGCAGCTGCAATAACTTTGTATAAGAGAAGACGATTGATTCTATAGAGAGAGAACTATGGAGGAGTTTATATATACAAGGACGCGATTCCTTCTGCAACGCACGGAGCGCTATAGGACCTAGCTCGCGCGCGTGATGACTTATAGCGAAGGGAAAGAAAGGGGGTGTAGCAAGGGGCGCAGCAAGGGGCGCAGCAAGGGGTGTAGTAAGGGAACGCAGCCAGTGAACGCAGCTACGTTTACTAGCTACGTTTACTAGCTATATTCCCTTACTATACCCCTTACTACGCCCCTTACTACGCCCCTTACTACGCCCCTTACTATACTCCCTTTCTTTCCCTTCCTTACTATAACTTATTACGCTTATACGCGCGAGCTAGGTCCTATAGCGCTCTATATATTATAGAAGGAATCGCGTCTTTATATATATAAACTCCTCTATAGTTCTCTTTAATAGAATTAATTATCTACTCTTAAACCTACTTTATAGCTATAGATTAATTCAACCTATATACCTATTACTTATAAGGGGAAAGAGTAGGTAGGCGTAAACAGTATATATTAAAATAGTATATAAGATAAATCCTTAGAGGGTATCTAAGGAATTAGGGGGAACTATATAGAGATAGAGGGGACTATATATAACCTAGGGGTAACCTAGGGGGTTCCTATAGAGTCCCTAAGGGAGGGATAGAAATACCCTTTATAGAGCCCCCCCCTTTATTTAGAATCGTCCTAATTCTAGGGGCGTAGCTATAGTTTAGGTTTCTATCCTTAGCCTACTAAGCTCTAGAAAACCCTCTATACCTAAAAGGGAAAACCTTTATTAGAGAAGTCGGCTATAGGCTATAATAAGTATAGGGAGTTACTAGGTACTACTTATAAGCGGTGTAGCTCGTCCTTATAAGCTTAAATAATTACTTATAAGTAATATAATTTACTTATACGTCCTATACTAAGTATTAGTCTTAGGGTATATTAACTTATAGGCTAGTTTATAGAGGGGTCTTATAAACCGCTTAGTAAGTAGTTAGGTAGGTTATTTACCTATACCCTACCTTACTAGCTATATTAGTTTATCTATAGTATCTTTATAGAGTTGCTATAATAACTATATATTTATTAATATACTATAGGGTTGATAATATATCTATATATCCTTAGATACGTTAGTATCCTAAGCCCTTAATAGGAGGTTTCCTATTACCTTATAGGGTATATATTACCTTATAAGGTATATAGTATTTTCCTTATCTACTAGGTTATAAAAGGGTATTACTTAAGGCTTCTTCTCTTAGTTTAAGGTATAAAGGGGTATTATAAGGTGATTTCTTTAAGCTAGATTCTTAGAGGAGGTAGCGTTTATATAAGTATGCACGTTTATCTCTTCCTTATTATACTTATAAAGTCCTTAGGTAGCTATTAGAGAGAGGGTAGAGAGCGTTTACTTAAGGTAGTATAAGAATATACTATTCTCCTTTTACTCTTATATTCTATACTTCTTCTATAATACCTATTATAAAGTATAAGGTAAGTAATATACCTATCTTAATAGTAGTCTACGCGCTTCCCCTCTACCTTAAGCCTTAGCCTCCTTTAGTATAGATATAGTACTAGGGCTGCCTTAACTTATACGCTTTAGCCTCTACTAAGTTAGTTAAGGATAATATAGTACTAAGGGCTACGTATCCTTATATAAAGGTTATACTTTTCTACTTTTATTCTAAATATAGTAGCTAAAATATTAGCTATTATATCGAGGTTTAGATATTATCCCTTTTATTTTACTTATTTACTAACTATTTTATAGCCTACTCCTAAGTTCTAGCGAGTTTTTAATATACTTACTTTTTATATTAAGTATATTTACTTAAAGGCTAAGTAGCTTAATTAGCTTAAGGGTAATAATATATCTTCTCCTAAGGAATTAAGAAGGGCTAAAACTACTTTAATAGAGATATAGGCTATTATATATAATTATACTATAACCCTATATATTACCTATAACTCTTATAACCTTTAGTTTAAGAGGAAGCTTAGTATATTTAAGTAGGATTAAGGTTAGTAGTAGTATATATATACTAATTCTCGCGAGTATAATATAGCTTATTACTAGGTATATCTATAGACTATCTAGTAGGTTTTTATTACTAACCTATAGGTAGGCTAGTCTTAGAGGGGTTAGGGAGATAATACTAATAAATATTATTATTAATAGTAGGCTTAAAAAGTTTTTCTAGGATTATTAATTTATAAATAAGAAGTTGCGCTAGTTCTAGTATAGCCTTAATATTTCTACTATAGTTTTACTACTACTACTATTACTATATACTCCTTACTTACTAACTATATCTCTAATTACTTTTTATAGTTAGCCTATAATACTTATATTTTAGGAATATACTAGAATATTATCGCCTTAGGGGTTATTTAGTAGTATAGATATCTCCTAGATATACCTAGTAGTTAGAGTATATAGATTTCTATAGGTAATTTATATATAGGTATATATATAAATCGAGATAATTATTATAGGTAATTATTATAGATATTTAATAGTTAGGTTGTTTTCTTCCCCCTCCCCCTCCCCTTTTTAGGAAGTACTTACTTCTAAGGGTTTAGATTATTATAAATTATCTCTTACTTATTACTATCGTTCTCTATAGAGTATCTAGCTAGTTTATAAGCTTTATATATATTATATTATAATAAAGGTTATAGGTTTATATCCTAGTATACCTATAGAATCTTATTATACTTATCTAGGTAATCTTGGTATTCCTATATAGAGAACTCCTCTAGCTATCCTATCTATTTAATAAAGAAGCATATTTTACCTTTTACTTACTTATACCCTAGGATTCTTTCTACCTTATACCTATTACTATCCTTAATATCTATAGGTTCTAGTTAGAAGTTCTATATAGGGTCTAGTTATACCTATAACTTTAGTAGACCTATATAGAATACTAGGTAAATTCGCGTTATTAATAGGGGTAAGTATAACTTATATACTATCTTTCTAATATATTCCTATACCTAGAAAGGTCCTAGATACTTTATATTAAACTTTTTTAATAGCTAATAGATCTTTATATTCTTTACTCTAAGAATAACCTCGTCTCCTTTATTAAAATATATATAGAGGTATTTTTTATTATACTATACCTTTTAATATTCCTTAGCTTTAAGGAGTATACCTATAGCTATATCCTATTTCTCCTTCTATCTACTAAGGTACTCTTTTATCTACCTTTAAAGTTCCTAGGACTCTTTCTTAGAATTCTAGAGGTCTTCCTATAGCTATAGTTAGTAGTTATCTACTATAACGCTATCCTACCTTTATAATTAAATACTATATATTAGTTTAATA
>Ga0247757_10000775_pt1 | contig 24902 bp, 23 predicted proteins | sample UWRJL126311R4_FD_180929 | JGI IMG/M metagenome (GOLD analysis project Ga0247757, IMG submission 180929) | Plant litter microbial communities from Arlington Agricultural Research Station in Wisconsin, United States - UWRJ-L126-311R-4 | ecosystem: Environmental > Terrestrial > Plant litter >...
ACTCGGCCAGCGAGGCCAGGACGTCGACGTAGGGGGTGATCAGGTATTTCTCGGCGTCGTCGGATTCGGCGACGTAGATCTTGGCCGCGCCTGCGGACTTCAGTCCGTCGACGAGGCCCTCGGAGGTGCCGGGCTTGCCGACGACGACGGCGGAGGGCTCGCCGAGCGCGCGGGCCGCGGTGATCAGTTCGGAGGTGACCTTCTTGAGCGCACCTTCGGCGTGCTCGACGAGCACGAGTACTTCAGCCATTGTTTCGTTGCCTTCGAATGTCGATGAATGGAGGGAGGATGGGGGGACGCGCTGGACGGTCTGCCTAGACGATCTTCTGGGCGACCAGGTACTCGGCGATCTTGGTGCCGCCCTCGCCCTCGTCGCTGACCTTCTCGCCCGCGGTCTTGGGGGGCTTCGGCGTCGACGACAACACCTTCGATCCGGCGTTGGCGACCCCGACCTCGTCGGCTTCCACGCCGATCTCGGCCAGTGTCAGCTTCGTCACTTCCTTCTTCTTGGCGGCCATGATGCCCTTGAAGGACGGGAAGCGGGGCTCGTTGATCTTCTCGTTGACGCTCACCACCGCGGGCAGGGTCGCCTCGAGGGTGAACACGCCGTCGTCGGTCTCCCGCTCGCCGGTGACCTTGTCGCCGTCCACGGTGAGCTTGCGCACATGGGTCAGCTGCGGCAGGCCGAGGTACTCGGCGATGATCGCCGGTACGGCGCCGCCGGTCCCGTCGGTGGCCTCGTTGCCGGCGATGACCAGCTCGGTGCCCTCGATGGTGCCCAGTGCCCGGGCCAGCGCCCAGCCCGTCTGCACCATGTCCGAGCCGTGCAGTCCCTCGTCGACCAGGTGGACGGCCTTGTCGGCGCCCATCGACAGGGCCTTGCGAATGGCCTCGGTGGCCCGCTCGGGTCCGGCGGTCAGCACGGTCACCGTGCTGTCACCACCCTCACGCTCCTTGATCAGCAGGGCTTCCTCGACCGCACGCTCGTTGATCTCGTCGAGCACGGCGTCTGCGGCCTCCCGATCCAGGGTGTAGTCGCCGTCGGAGAGTTTGCGCTCGGACCACGTGTCGGGAACTTGCTTGATCAGAACCACGATGTTCGTCATGAGTGTTGTTCGTCCTTCTCCAAGGGGCCGGTACACGGCCCGCCATATCACGTCGGGAGCTCTCGACCCCATGTTACCAGTGGGTAACTTAAGCCGCTTCGCAAAAACACCATAACCGGTCGAGCACGGCGTTTGCCCCCGCCGGGGTCGGACGAACAGTTCGTCATCGGTCGGTTACGGGTTAGCCTGCCTTCCAATGAGCGCACATGTGACCAACTCGTCGGTCGGGAGGCCGAGTCGGACGGGGACCGAGATGTCGCCCGCCGACGCCACCCTGCCGCTGACCGGCGAACGAACGGTGCCAGGCATCGCCGAGGAGAACTACTGGTTCCGCCGCCACGAGGTGGTCTACCGCCGTCTGGTGGACCGCTGCCGGGACCGTGACGTGCTCGAGGCGGGCTGCGGTGAGGGTTACGGCGCCGATCTGATCGCCGATGTCGCGCGCCGGGTGATCGGGCTGGACTACGACGACTCCGCGGTCGCCCACGTCCGGTCGCGCTATCCGCGGGTGGACGTGCGTCAGGGAAATCTGGCCGAGTTGCCGCTGGCCGCCGGGTCGGTCGACGTCGTGGTCAACTTCCAGGTCATCGAGCACCTGTGGGATCAGGGCCAGTTCATCGCCGAGTGCAGGCGCGTGCTGCGCCCGGGTGGGGTGCTGCTGATCTCCACGCCCAACCGCATCACGTTCTCGCCCGGCCGCGACACGCCGGTCAACCCCTTCCACACCCGCGAGCTGAACGCCGCGGAGCTCACCGAGTTGCTCACCGATGCGGGCTTGGAGATCGAGGGCGTGCACGGCGTCTACCACGGTGCCCGCCTGGCCGAGCTGGATGCACGCCACGGCGGGTCGCTGATCGACGCGCAGATCGCCCGCGCCCTCGCGGACGCGCCGTGGCCGGCCGACCTGCTCGCCGACATCGCGTCGATCACCGTGGACGACTTCGACTTCGACATCGAGAACGGCAGCCGGGACATCGGCCGCCGGGACATTGGCCGCCGGGACATCGATGAAAGCCTCGACCTCGTCGCGATCGCGGTGCGGCCGTGACGCAGGCGCACACCGGGCGCCCCGCGGACCCGGTTCCCGGACTCTTCACCTTCGTGCTGCACACCCACCTGCCGTGGCTGGCCCACCACGGCCGCTGGCCGGTCGGCGAGGAGTGGCTCTACCAGTCGTGGTCGGCGGCCTACCTGCCCCTGGTGCGCGTGCTGCGCACCCTGGCCGCGGAGAACCGGCGCCACCTGGTCACCCTGGGCGTCACCCCGGTGGTGGCCGCGCAGCTCGACGACCCCTACTGCCTCCAGGGGATGCACCACTGGCTGGCCAACTGGCGGCTGCGGGCGTGGGAGGCCTCCACAACCCGCACCGCCACTGGCCCCTCCCCCGCCTCGCAGCCAGACGCGTTGCGCCGCTTCGGTTCCCGGGAGCTCGCCGAGGCCGACCGGGAACTGGCCGAATTCGACGCGCTGTGGCGCCACGGTGGCAGCCCGGTGCTGCGCGAGCTCATCGACGCCGAGACCATCGAACTGCTCGGCGGCCCACTGGCGCACCCGTTCCAGCCCCTGCTCAATCCGCGATTGCGCGAATTCGCCTTGCGCGAAGGACTTTTCGACGCCCAGCAGCGTTTCGCACACCGTCCGCGCGGCATCTGGGCGCCGGAATGCGCCTACGCGCCGGGCATGGAGGCCGACTACTCCGCCGCCGGGGTCGGCCACTTCATGGTCGACGGCCCCTCCCTGCGCGGTGACACCGCGCTCGGCCGCCCGGTCGGCTCCTCCGACGTCGTCGCGTTCGGCCGCGACCTCGCGGTCAGTTACCGGGTGTGGTCGCCGAAGTCGGGTTACCCCGGCCACGCCGCCTACCGCGACTTCCACACCTACGATCACGCCACCGGGCTGAAGCCGGCCCGGGTCACCGGACGCACCGTCGCCTCCGACGCCAAGGCGCCCTACGATCCCGACCGCGCGGACGCGGCCGTCGCCGGTCACGTCGCCGACTTCGTGGCCACCGTGCGGGAGCGGCTGATCAGCGAGAGCGCCCGCATCGGCAGGCCCGCCCACGTCGTCGCGGCCTTCGACACCGAACTGTTCGGCCACTGGTGGTACGAGGGCCCGCAGTGGCTCGAGCAGGTACTGCGCGCGCTGCCCGCCGCAGGCGTTCAGGTGGGCACCCTGTCCGACGCTCTGGCCGGTGGCTACGTCGGCGATCCGGTCGAATTGCCGCCCAGCTCTTGGGGTTCGGGCAAGGACTGGCAGGTGTGGTCGGGTGAGCAGGTGGCCGATCTGGTGCGGCTCAACACCGAGGTCGTCGACACCGCGTTGAGCACCGTGGACAAGGCGCTCGCGCACGCGGCGGCACTGGGTTCGCCGGGGCCCCGCATGTTCGTGGCCGACCAGATCCTGCGGGAGACGCTGCTGACGGTGTCCAGCGACTGGCCGTTCATGGTGAGCAAGGACTCGGCCGCCGACTACGCCCGCTACCGCGCCCATCTGCACGCGCACGCCACCCGCGAGATCGCCGACGCGCTGGCGAGCGGGCGGGCCGAGCAGGCGGTGCGCCTGGCCGAGGGCTGGAACCGTGCCGACGGCCTGTTCGGTGCGCTGGACGCGCGCAGGCTCCCGAGTCGATGAAAGTCCTTCTGCTGTCCTGGGAGTACCCGCCGGTCGTGATCGGCGGGCTCGGGCGCCACGTGCACCATCTGGCGACCGAACTCGCCGCTGCCGGACACGAGGTGGTGGTGCTCAGTCGTCGACCGTCGGGCACGGACCCGCTGTCGCATCCGACCACCGACGAGATGAGCGACGGGGTGCGGGTGCTCGCCGCGGCCGAGGATCCGCACGAGTTCGCGTTCGGCACCGACATGATGGCCTGGACGCTGGCGATGGGCCACGCGATGACCCGGGCCGGCCTGACGCTGGCGCCCTTTCGACCCGATGTCGTGCACGCCCACGACTGGCTGGTCGCCCACCCCGCCGTCGCACTGGGCCAATTCTTCGATGCGCCTGTGGTTTCCACGATCCACGCCACCGAAGCCGGCAGGCACTCGGGGTGGGTGAGCGGCACGGTGAGCCGTCAGGTCCATGCGCTGGAGTCCTGGCTGGTGCGCGAATCCGATTCGCTGATCACCTGTTCGGCGTCCATGCGCGACGAACTCACCGCGCTGTTCGGGCCCGGGCTGGCCGAGATCGCGGTGATCCGCAATGGGATCGACACCGACGGTTGGCCGTTCGCGCCGCGCAAGCCGCGGTCGGGTCCGGCCGAACTGCTCTACTTCGGCCGGCTGGAGTACGAGAAGGGTGTGCACGACGCGATCGCCGCGCTCCCGCGGATCCGCCGCACCCATCCGGGCACCACCCTGACCATCGCCGGGGAGGGCACGCAGTTGGCGTTCCTCGCCGAGCAGGCGCGCAGGCACCGGGTGCGCACTGCGGTGGATTTCGTCGGCCTGGTCGACCACACGCAGCTGCTGAACCTGTTGCACCGTGCCGACGCCGCGGTGCTTCCGTCGCGCTACGAGCCGTTCGGCATCGTGGCGCTGGAAGCCGCGGCCGCGGGCATCCCGCTGGTCGCCTCGACCGCGGGCGGACTCGGCGAGGCGGTGCTCGACGGGCGTACCGGCCGCAGTTTCCCGCCGGGCGACGTGGCCGCGCTGGCGGCCGCGGTCCGGGAGGTGCTCGACGCGCCCGCGGCCGCCCAGCGGTCCGCGATCGCGGCGCGTGAGCGACTCACCTCCGACTTCACCTGGCAGACGGTGGCCGCCGAGACCGCTCAGGTCTATCTGGGCGCCAAACGCGGGGAACGACGGCCGCAGCCGCGCCGCCCGGTCGCCGAACGGGCGCTACCCGACCGCACCGGGTGAGTCAGCGGGTCGCCTTCTTGCGCTCGATGTCGGCCAGCGCCGCAGCCAGCTCCGCGCGCTGAGCCGCCGACGTCTCCCACGAGGTCTTGCGGTTCTTGACCACCTTGGCCGGCGCGCCGACCGCGATCGAGAAGTCCGGGATGTCGCCGCGCACCACCGCGTGCGAGCCCAGCACGCAACCCCGCCCGACCGTGGTGTTGCGCAGCACGCTTACCTTGACCCCGACCCAGGTGTCCGGTCCGATCCGCACCGGGCCCTTGACGATGCCCTGGTCCTTGATCGGCAACTCGACGTTGTCCATCCGATGGTCGAAATCGCAGATGTAGCACCAGTCCGCCATCAGCACCGAGTCGCCGAGCTCGATGTCGAGATAGGTGTTGATCACGTTGTCACGGCCCAGCACCACCTTGTCGCCGATGCGCAGCGACCCCTCGTGGCAGCGGATCGTGTTCTTGTCGCCGATGTGCACCCACCGGCCGATCTCCATCTCCGACAGCTCCGGCGTGGCCTGGATCTCCACTCCCTTGCCGAGGAACACCATGCCGCGCGTGATGATGTGCGGGTTGGCCAGCTTGAACTTCAGCAGCCGCCAGTAGCGCACCAGATACCACGGGGTGTAGGCCCGGTTGGCCAGCACCCATTTCAGCGACGCCAGCGTGAGGAAGTCCGCCTGACGGGGGTCGCGCAGGCGCGATCCGCGCCAGCGCTTGTGCAACGGCGCGCCCCACATCGTCGTCATGGCCGGAAAGCCTACGCGAGCTGACCGCAGGCAAACGGTTACCCTCACGGGGGCCCGACTCCACCCCGACCAGAAGGGATCCTGTGCTCCGGCGAATCATCGTGGCAACCGCCACCGTGCTGCTCACCGGTGCGATGGCCGGTTGTGGGACCACCGATTCCTGGGTCGACGCCCGGGCCGGATCGGGCTGGCCCGCGCAGTACGGCGACGCCGCGAACAGCAGCTCCTCCCCCGTGCGCGGCGCCGACACGCTACGCCTGGACTGGGTGCGCTCGGTGAAGGGCGACCTCGCCGCGCAGGCGGCGCTCGGATCGGGTGACTACCTGGCCGTCAACGGCCAGACGGCTGCGGGCTGCTCGCTGATGGTGTGGGAGACCGCCAATCGGGCGCGGCAACGCTGGTGCACGCGGCTCTACCCGGGTGGTGGCCTGTCCAGCCCCCTGTTCGATGGCTTCGACAACCTCTACGTCGGTCAGCCAGGTGCGGTGCTGTCCTTCCCGCCCACGCAGTGGGTCCGCTGGCGCCAGCCGGTGATCGGCATGCCGACCACGATGCGCTTCCTGGATCCGGGCAAGCTGCTGGTGATCACCCATCTGGGCCAGGTGCTGGTGTTCGACGCCCACCGCGGCACCGTGTCGGGCAGCGCGCTCGATCTGGTGGCCGGTGTCGATCCACGCGATTCCGAACGGGGTCTCGCCGACTGCCGCCTCGGCGGCCCGCAGTGCCCGGTCGCCACGGCGCCGGCCTACTCGGACGCCTCGGGGGCCATCGTGCTGACGCTGTGGCAGCCCGGCGCCCCGGCGCCGATCCTGGTGGGGCTGCGGTACCGGCCCGACCAGACCCCGCAGATCACCCGGGAATGGACCAGCGACGCGGTCGGCCGGGGGCCGCTGAGCAGCCCGGTGCTTTCACCGGACGGCAACACCGTCTACGTCGACGGCCGCGACCAACGCCTGTGGGCGCTCAACGTCTCCGACGGGTCGGTGAAGTGGTCGCAGCCGCTGAACTACCAGGCGCAGACGCCGCCCGCGGTCACCCCGGAGGGCCTCATCGTGGCCGGAGGCGGACCCGGGGCGAAGCTGACCGCGATCCGTGACACCGGTGGCGGACCGGAGCGGATCTGGCGGCGCGACGACGTGACGCCGCTGACCACCGCCAGCCTGGCCGGCGTCGGTTACACGGTGACCGAGGACGGCGACGGCATGGCGCTGACGGTGTTCGACCTCGGTGACGGACACACCGTGCACAGTTATCGGCTGCCTGGGGCTACCGGGTGGCCGGTCGGGGTGTCGGTCGGGCACGACCGCCGGGTGGTCACCGCGACCAGCGACGGCCGGGTCTTCGGCTTCGCGCCGGCCTAGACGAGCAGTCCGGCCAGCGTCGAGCGAGGTACCGATGCGGTGAGCGCCCCACCGGCGCCGCCCATGATCTCGCCCTGGCCGAAGTAGAAGATCACCGCGTCGTCGGTGAGCGTGAACTGCTGGTATTTCGAGGGGTCGAGCCCGTCGGACGCGGTGATCGGGGTGTCGACGCCGAGCTGGCGGGAGACCTCGGACTGCACGACGGGGAAGATCACGTCCAGGGGCCGGGTCCCTGGCCGGAACAGCGAGTCGAACGTGATCGGTGTCTTCGCGGCGAGGTCCCAGTTGAATGCCTTGTACCAGGTCTGTGGGTGGGCGCCGCCGACGTTCTCGTAGACCTCGAACACGACGCTGCGGGTGCCGGTGTCGTCGGCTCCGCTGCGGAACCCAGACCCCTTGGCGTCCAGGACATACGGCAGGTTCCACGAACCCGGCATCTCGGCGACGTTGACGAACCCGTCCCGGGTCTGGGTCAGGTAGGCCGACAACGCCTGCTGGTCCGGATAGTCGGCGGGGAAGACGTAGTCGAGCGTGTAGGTGGGGTTGTCCGTGTGCACCCGGCACACCTGCTGGGCGTCGACCGCACCTCCGAGGTCGGTGCAGGCCCCCGGCTGCGCGCCGGCCGGCGGGGCCAGGGAGCCGGCGAGGACGCCACCGGCCAGCAGTGCAGCGGCGAGAATGCGCATCGTCGGACGTCCTCATCGTCGGCGCCGCGGTCGGCGGCGCGTGGTCGGATCACCGCAAGGGTACGTGAGCGCTCACCGTGACGGACGGCATACGAATGCTGTTGCCCGGCTTGCCGCCCCGGAACCGAGCCGGGTGATCACCACCGAGGCGTGCACGTCGCCGTGCAGGCGCAACTTCGCCCGCAGCGCGTCGGGGTCCACGTCGACGCCGCGCACCAGGATCTCGAGCGCCCCGACCCCACGCGCCGAAAGCGTCTGGCGCAGGTGACGTTCCCGCAGGGGCAGTTGCTCGAGGATCTCGAACCCCCGCACGCCGTCGGGTAGCCGATCGCCGGACAGGTAGGCGATGTCTGGATCGATCTGCCACAGACCGTGCCTGGCGGCGTACTGGCGGACCAGACCCGCGCGCACGATCGCACCGTCGGGGTCGATCAGCCACCGGCCGGGTGGCGCGACGCCGCAGTCGTCGGGTTCGGTGTCGGTGACCTGTTCACCGGTGTCGAGCACGGTGGCACGGCGGCGCACACCTCGGCGGGTCAGCGCCCGAGACCACAGGCACGCCTCGCGCACACCGCCCGCCGACGAGACGAGTTCGATCTCCCCGTCGAAACCCATGTCCGCGAGCACCGCGAAATCGATTCCAGGAGAACACTTCACGACATGGTCCCGGCGGCGCAGGGCGTCGAGCAGGTCGTCCAGCGGCGGCGCGAACGCGCGCGGGTCGAACCGGCGCCTGGTCCCGCTGCGCCGCGCCGGGTCCACCAGCACCACCGCGTCACCGGTGACAGGGCGCAGGGCGTCGGCGCGGCAGAGCAGCACCCCGGCCCCGATGTTGTGCCGCGCCATCGCCAGTCGCACCGGATCGAGGTCGCTGCCCACCACGTCCGACGCGTGGGCGCGCAGCGCCGCGAGTTCCGAGCCGATCGAGCAGGTGGCGTCGTGCACCGCCATCCCTGCCAGCCGGCGAGCGCGATGCTGCGCCACCGGCGCGGCGGTCGCCTGCTGCAGCGCCTCGTCGGTGAACAACCATCCCGAGGCGTCGGCGAACTTCGCCGCGGCCCTGCGCCGCAACTGCACGGTCTCCACCAGAACCGCGGCCCGCTCGGCGAACCGCGTTCGCACCGTGGCGATGTCGGCGACCAACCCGGCGCCGTGCAGATCGAACCGGTCGACCTCGGCGAGCGCGGCTGCGCCGGCGTCGCTGCGCAGGTAACCGACGTCGTCGACGGTGAAGGCTACGACGGCGTACCCGCCGGCTTCACGCCCGTCACCATGACGTTGTAGAACCAGCCCTTGGGCACCACCCGGCGCCACACGTTGGAGTCGACCCAGGACAGCGTGGTCCAGCTGGTGAACGCGAATTTCGCCCAGCCCCAACCGAGTCGGCCCGGCGGGACCGCCGCTTCGAAGGTGCGGACCGGCCACCCCAGCATCGCGGCGGTGAATTCCTCACTGCGCGTGCGGACCTCGACAGCGCCGGCGCTGGTGGCCATCCGCTCGAGATCCACCGGGTCGAAGGTGTGCAGATCGACGACCGCCTCGAGCGCCGCGGCGCGCGAGGACTCGTCGAGCTCGGCCTGCGGCCTGCGCCAATCCGAGAGCCCGGGCAGCTTGGTGACGTTGGTCGCCACCCGCCACGTCAGCGTGGACAGTTCGCGGGCGTACCGGTTGCCGATCGTGGTCGGCTCACCGGCGAAGACGAACCGGCCGCCCGGCTTGAGCACCCGCAGGACTTCCCGCAGGGACAGTTCGACATCGGGGATGTGGTGCAGCACCGCGTGGCCGACCACCAGGTCGAACGTGTCGTCCTCGTACGGGATGCCCTCGGCGTCGGCGACCCGCCCGTCCACGTCCAGACCCAGCGACTGCCCGTTGCGGGTGGCCACCTTGACCATGCCCGGCGACAGATCGGTCACCGATCCCCGCCGCGCCACGCCGGCCTGGATCAGGTTGAGCAAGAAGAACCCGGTGCCGCAGCCCAGTTCCAGCGCCCGGTCGAATGGTAGGTCGCGCACCACGTCGTCGGGCACCGCCGCGTCGAAGCGGCCGCGGGCGTAGTCGACGCAGCGCTGGTCGTAGGAGATCGACCACTTCTCGTCGTAGGTCTCGGCTTCCCAGTCGTGGTAGAGCACCTGGGCGAGCTTGGTGTCGTGCATCGCGGCTTCGACCTGCTCTTTGGTCGCGCGCGGCTGCGGCGCCGGATCGATGACGCCGGGGGTGGCGCCGGATTCCTTCGTTTCCGTCATGCCGGGAGCCTATCGGCCGCCGTCACCGCGGTGTCACCGCCGGTCGAAGGACGCCTTGGCCGCGGCCAGCACATCCGGCGGGTAGTCGGTGAACCGGCGCGCCCAGGCCAGGGCGGCGTCGTAGACGGCGTCGGGCGCCACGAGCTCGTCGACCAGGCCCAGGTTCAGGGCCTCGCGGGCGTCGACGAACCGGCCGCTGAACACCAGGTCCTTGGCCTTGCTGGGGCCGACGGCCGCGGCCAGGCGCGACGCCCCTCCTGCAGCCGGGGTCAGGCCGGCCAGGATCTCGGTGGCGCCGAACTTCGCGTTGTCTCCGCTGACCCGCCAGTCGGCGGCCAGCGCGAGAGTGAGCCCGGCACCCAGCGCGTATCCGGTGATCGCCGCGACGGTCGGCGCCGGCACGGCCGCCAGCGCGTCGACCGCCTCGCGGCCCAGTTGGTCGGCCGCCGCCGCTTCCCCGGCGTCGAGCAGCTGGCGCTCGGGCATGTCCTCTCCGGCGCAGAAGATCTCGTGGCCGCCGAAGACGATGACGGCGGCGAGGTCGTCGCGTGCGGTGAGGCCGGCCGCGGCGTCGGCGATCTCGCGGTACACCTGCCGGGTCAGTGCGTTGGTGGGCGGCCGGCTGAGCAGCAGCGTCGCGATTCGCGGCTCGTCGGGGGCTGTGTCGGGGGCTGTGTCGGGGGCGAACACGACGCTGACGAATTCGCTCACGACGGCGCCCGGCGGTTGCGGGCCGCGTTGTAGCGCTCCCCGTCGAAGAACTCGATCTCCCAGTTGCCACCGGGGCCGACCGTCAGTGACGGCTCCACCGCGACGATCTGGCGCTGCACGGCCAGCACCTCGGCGACCGTGCGACCCTCGAGCGCGTCGAGTTGGGTCCAGGTCGGGGGCAGCAGGAAACTGCGGCCCTGGGCGAAGTCGTCGAGGGCCGCGCGCGGCGTGACCCAGCCGGCCTTGTCGGTCTCGGTGTTGTCCCCGTCGGCGCGCTGGCCGTGCGGGAGCGCCCCGACGAAGAAGTAGGTGTCGTAGCGGCGGGTGCGCTCTTCTTTGGGGGTGACCCAATTCGCCCACGGTCGAAGCAGATCGGCGCGCAGCACCAGGTTCTCGGCGCGCAGGAACTCGCCGAACGACAGCGACTTGTTCTCCAGGGCCACGCGCTGCTCGCGGTACACCGAGGCGTCGTCCACGAGCAGATCAGGGTCGTCGGCGGGGCCGGCGAACAGCACCCCGGATTCCTCGAACGTCTCCCGGGCGGCCGCACACACCAGCGCTTCGGCCAGCTCGTCGTCGGTGCCGAACCGGCCCGCCCACCAGCTGCGGTCGGGTCCGTGCCAGGCGATGCCGGCGTTGCGGTCGCGGTCGTCGACACCGCCGCCGGGGAACACCATCACCCCGGCGACGAACTCCATCGCCGCGTGCCTGCGCATCAGGAAGACCTTGATGCCCTCGTCGGTGTCGCGGATCAGGATGACGGTGGCAGCGGGCCGGGGCACCAGCGGGTCGGCGTGGCTCACGTCGATCTCCGGTGCGCCGGGCGCCCGCGGGTGCGCCGCGCGAAGTAGCGGCCGTCGATGAGGTCGAGCGCGATGGACTGCCCGAACGCAGCCGACAGGTTCTCCGCGGTCAGCACGTCCTCGAGCAGCCCGGCAGCCACCACCCCGCCCTCGGCCAGGATCAGGCAGTGTGTGAAGCCCGGCGGGATCTCCTCGACGTGATGGGTGACCAGCACCATGGCCGGGGCGTCGGGGTCCAGCGCGAGATCGCTGAGCCGGGCGACGAGTTCCTCGCGGCCGCCCAGGTCGAGGCCGGCCGCGGGTTCGTCGAGCAGCAGGAGTTCCGGATCGGTCATCAGCGCGCGGGCGATGAGCACCCGCTTGCGCTCGCCCTCGGACAGGGTGCCGTAGGTCCGGTCGGCCAGGTGCTCGCCGCCCACGCTCTCGAGGATGTCCAGCGCGCGGGCGTAGTCGACGTCGTCGTACTTCTCCCGCCACCGGCCCAGCACCGCGTACCCGGCCGACACCACCAGATCACGCACGATCTCGTCGTCGGGGATCCGCTGGGCCAACGCCGCGCTGCTCAGCCCGATGCGGAACCGCAGTTCGGACATGTCCACGCGGCCGAGCCGTTCGGCGAGCACGAATGCCGTACCCGAGGAGGGATGCTCCATCGCGGCGGCGATGCGCAGCAGCGAGGTCTTGCCCGCGCCGTTGGGGCCGACGATCACCCATCGTTCGTCGAGTTCCACCGACCAGGTCACCGGGCCCACCAGCACCCGGCCGTTGCGGCGCAGCGTGACCTCTGCGAAATCGATCAGCAGGTCTGGGTCGGCAGCTTGTTCTTCATCACCGGCTGGCACGCGCCCATCGTAGTCAGCCCGGCCGGATCGTCGGCGCGGCGCGGTCGGCGACGGTCACGCACGCTCGCCCATCCGCTGACGGCGAGCAGCCGCGGTGGGGTGAGACGGACGAACAGCCCGACCAGTGGCCCGATGCCCAGCGCGTAGACCAGCGTGCCGACGCCGACGGTGCCGCCCAGCAGCCATCCGGCGGTCAGCACCGTCAGTTCGATGGCAGTGCGCACCAGCCGCACCGAGCGTCCGGTGCGGGTCACCAGTCCGGTCATCAAGCCGTCCCGGGGTCCGGGACCGAGCCCCGCGCCGATGTAGAGCACGGTGCTGAGCGCGTTGAGCACCACCGCACCGACCAGCAGGGCCGCCCGGGCGGGCAGCGCCGAGGGCGCGGGCAGCAGCCACAGGGCGGCGTCCACCGTCACGGCGATCACCACGACGTTGGCGACGGTGCCGATGCCGGGCCGGTTGCGCAGCGGAATCCAGGCCAGCAGGACCGCGACACCGACCACGGCCGACGCCGCGCCGATGCTCAGCGGAGTCCGCAACGCCAATCCCTGGTGCAGGACGTCCCAGGGGTCCAACCCCAGGCCGGCGTGCACCATCATCGCCATGGAGGTGCCGTAGCCGGTCAGCCCGGCCAGCAGGGCGGTACCGCGCAGCACGGCCCGTCGGGTCCGACCCACTACGGGCGGTCGGTCTGGTGCATGCGGATGGCGTCGAGTTCGCTGCGCATCCGGCGGGCGTCGGAGTCGCGTTCGTCGAGCCCGCCTCCGAGCGAGGGCATGGTGTAGAGGTCGGCCAGTCGATGGCCCAGTCGAGACATCCAGTGGTTCATACCGCCATGCTCCGCGACAACTGGCTTGCCAATCAATAGCCAGTTGCCGCAGACTGGCCTCAATGAATACGGTGATGGCCGCCAGATTGCTCGATGTGGACCTTTTGGCTCGCGAGTTGGGCCAGTGGCGAACGTCCAGTCGCAGCGGCCCCGCCTACCAGGGCCTCGCCGACGCCATCCGGTTGCTCATCGTCGACGGCCGGGTGCCGGTCGGCGCCCGGTTGCCCAGTGAGCGCGCCCTGGCCGAGTCGCTGCACGTGTCCCGGACGACCGTGACCGCCGCATACGCCCAGCTGCGGGACGACGGCTACCTGCTGGCGCGGCAGGGCGCGCGGAGCACCACGGCGCTGCCGCTGTCCTCGCCGCCGCCACGCACCCCGTCGATCCCGACGGCCAACCTGGCCGCAGCCACCCTCGCCGCCCCCGCGGCGGTGCTCGCGCGGGCCTTCGCCGAGTCCGCCGACGCGGTCACCCCGTACCTCGGCGACATCGGCATCGAGTTGCGCGGCCTGCCGCCGCTGCGCGAAGCGATCGCCGAAAGATATTGCGCACGAGGGCTTCCCACCGATCCGGACGAGATCATGGTGACCACGGGCGCCCTGCACGCGATCACCTTGATCCTGGCCACCTACACCCAGCCCGACGACCGGGTGCTCGTCGAGCAACCCACCTATCACGGTGGGCTGGCGGCGATGGCCACCCGAGGCCTGCGGCCGGTACCGGTGGCGATGACCGCGGACGGTTGGGAGCTCGACGCCGTCGAAGCGGCGATGCGCCAGGTCGCACCTGCCCTGGCCTACCTGATCCCCGACAACCACAACCCGACGGGGATGACGCTGCCACCCGCGGGCCGGCGCCGCCTGGCGCAGGCGATCAGCGACACCCGCACCCGCACCATCGTCGACGAGACCGTCACCGACATGTGGCTCGACGAGCCGGTTCCGGCGCCGCTCGCCGCGTCGATGACCACCCGCCACGACCTGGTCCTGACCGTCGGTTCGATGTCGAAATCGTTCTGGGGTGGGTTGCGGATCGGCTGGATCCGCGCCGAGCGTGCGTCGCTCGCGACGATCGCCGCGATCCGGCCCGCGATGGACATGGGCACGCCGATCTTCGAGCAGCTGGCGGCCGCGCGGCTGATGGCCGCCCAGGACGAGGTGCTGCCGGAGCGCCGCGAGCTCCTGCGCGCCCGGCGGGCGCTGCTGATGGAGCTGCTGGCCGAGCATCTGCCCGACTGGCGGCCCGCGGTGAGCTCGGGCGGGTTGTCACTGTGGGTGCGGCTGCCCGCCCCGATGAGTTCCGCGTTGTCGGCGGCCGCCTCGCGGATGGGGCTGGAGATCCCACCGGGACCCCGCTTCGGCGTCGACGGCACGCTGGAACGCTTCATCCGGGTGCCCTACACGCTGCCCGACGACCAGCTGGTCGAGTCGATCGCGCTGCTGGCCCGCGCGTGGCACGCCGTCACCGGCTCGGGCGGCGTCGAATCCACCGCTGTGGTGGTGTGAGTCAGTCCGGGATGTCGACGCGGCGCACCACGCCGTCGAGCGCGTCGGCCGCCTCGATCTCGCCGCGGGTGATGCCGAGGATGAACAGCACCGTGTCGAGGTAGGGATGGCTCAGTGATGCGTCGGCCACCTCCCGCAGCGCGGGCTTGGCGTTGAAGGCCACACCCAGTCCGGCGGCGGTGAGCATGTCGATGTCGTTGGCGCCGTCGCCGACGGCCACCGTCTGCTCCATCGGCACGCCGAACTGACTCGCGAAGTCCCGCAACGCTTTTGCCTTGCCCGGGCGGTCCACCACGGTGCCGGTCACGCGACCGGTCAGCACGCCGTCGACGATCTCGAGATGGTTGGCGGCCACGAAATCCAGCATCAGGTCTTCGGCGAGGGGTTCGATCACCTGCCGGAAACCGCCGGAGACGACGCCACAGTGGTAGCCGAGCCGCCGCAGCGTGCGCAACGTCGTGCGGGCGCCGGGGGTCAACTCGATCTGATCGGCCACGTCGTCGACGACCCCGGCGGGCAACCCGGCCAGCGTCGCAACCCGCTCGCGCAGGGACTCCTCGAAGTCCAGCTCACCGCGCATCGCGGCCTCGGTGATCTGGGCGACCTTGGCCTCCACGCCGGCCCGGGCGGCCAGCATCTCGATCACCTCACCCTGGATCAGCGTGGAATCGACGTCGAAGACGATCAACCGTTTGGCCCTGCGGGACAGGCTGGAATCCTCGATCGCGATGTCGACACTCTCGTCGACCGCCACCCGCGCCAGGACGGCCTGCAGCTCCTGGTAGCGCCCCACCGGCACCGACACGCGCAGCTCCAGGCCGGTGACGGGGTAGTCGGACACGCCGCGGATGAAGTCGATGTTGACGCCGAGGGTGGCCGCCTCGCGGGCCACCACCCCGAACGCCTGGGCGCTGATCGGCCGCCCGAGCACCACGATCGTGTGGGTCGACGGCTCCCGCAGCACCGGCAACCCGTCACTGCCTTCGATCGTGACCTCGAGGCCCACACCGTGGATCGCCGCCTCGACCTCGGCCCGTAGCTGCGGCCCGGCGGTCACCTCGGCGGCGGCGGCCACCAGGACACCCAGCGTCAGCCGGCCGCGAATGACCACCTGCTCGACGTTGAGGAGGTCGACCCGATGCCGGGACAACACCTCGAACAGCGCGGACGTGACACCTGGCTGGTCGCGACCGGTCACCGTGATCAACAACGACGACCGGTTGCGCGACGAACCGTTGGCTACGTTTCCGATGCGCTCACCCCCGAGTGCCTGACCTGCGCGAGCGATCAGGTGCGGACGTCCGCTTCGCTGAGCCGCGTCACGTCGCCGTCCTCCGGACCGTGCGCACGACCGACGTGCGCCTCCTGGCGCATCCGCTCGACCATGTGCGGGTAGTGCAGCTCGAATGCGGGCCGCTCCGAACGGATCCGGGGCAGTTCGGTGAAGTTGTGGCGAGGCGGCGGGCAACTGGTCGCCCACTCCAGCGAGTTGCCGTAGCCCCACGGGTCATCGACGGTGACCGGCTCGCCGTAGCGCCAGCTCTTGAAGATGTTCCACAGGAACGGCAGCGTCGACGCGCCGAGGATGAAGGCGCCGATGGTCGACACGATGTTCAGTGTGGTGAACCCGTCGCTGGGCAGGTAGTCGGCGTAGCGGCGGGGCATGCCCTCGTCACCGAGCCAGTGCTGCACGAGGAACGTGGTGTGGAACCCGATGAACGTCAGCCAGAAGTGCAGCTTGCCCAGCCGCTCGTCGAGCAGGCGGCCCGTCATCTTGGGGAACCAGAAGTAGATGCCCGCGTAGGTCGCGAACACGATGGTGCCGAACAGCACGTAGTGGAAGTGCGCGATCACGAAGTAGCTGTCGGTGACGTGGAAGTCCAGCGGCGGGCTGGCCAGCAGCACACCCGACAGACCGCCCAGCAGGAACGTCACGATGAAGCCGACCGAGAACAGCATCGGCGTCTCGAAGGTCAGCTGCCCCTTCCACATCGTGCCGATCCAGTTGAAGAACTTGATGCCGGTGGGCACCGCGATCAGGAACGTCATGAAGGAGAAGAACGGCAGCAGCACCGCACCGGTCGCGTACATGTGGTGCGCCCACACCGCGACGGACAGCGCGGCGATGCCCAGCGTCGCGTAGATCAGCGTGGTGTAGCCGAACACCGGCTTGCGGCTGAACACCGGGAAGATCTCGGTGACGATGCCGAAGAACGGTAGCGCGATGATGTACACCTCGGGGTGGCCGCAGAACCAGAAGAGGTGCTGCCAGAGCAGCACACCTCCGTTGGCCGGGTCGTACACGTGTGCGCCGAGGTGGCGGTCGGCGGCGAGCCCGAACAGCGCGGCGGTCAGCAGCGGGAATGCCAGCAGGACCAGGATCGACGTCACCAGGATGTTCCAGGTGAAGATCGGCATCCGGAACATCGTCATACCGGGTGCGCGCATGCACACCACGGTGGTGATCATGTTGACCCCGCCCAGGATGGTGCCGAGACCGCCGACGGCCAGGCCCATGATCCAGAGGTCACCGCCGGGGCCGGGCGAGTGGATGGAGTCGGTCAGCGGGGAGTAGGCCGTCCAGCCGAAGTCCGCGGCGCCGCCGGGAGTGATGAAGCCGGCGGTGGCGATCATCGCGCCGAACAGGAACAGCCAGAACGAGAAGGCGTTCAACCGTGGGAACGCGACGTCGGGCGCGCCGATCTGCAGGGGCAGCACCAGGTTCGCGAAACCGAACACGATCGGCGTCGCGTAGAACAGCAGCATCACCGTGCCGTGCATGGTGAACAGCTGGTTGTACTGCTCATTGGACAGGAACTGCAGACCCGGGACGGCGAGCTCGGTGCGGATGAACAGCGCCATCAACCCGCCGATGAGGAAGAACGCGAAGCACGCGACGCAGTACATGATGCCGATCAGCTTGTGATCGGTGGTGGTGATGAGTTTGTAGATCAGGTTGCCCTTGGGCCCGATCCGCGACGGGAAGGGACGCCGTGCTTCGAGCTCTCCGATCGGGGGCGCTTCGGCTACCAACTGGTCCTCCAACCTTCCTTGCGCACCGGGTCGTCACAGGGGCTTCCCGAGGATGTTCGCCCTGAATCCTAACGCGCGGATCCGACAGAAGTCGGGGTGGTCCTACAAACTGTCGTAATTGACACCAGATCTGTGTCGACGGCGCGTGTGACCAGCGCCGACGGGCACCGATCCGTGGCGCACACCTGCGGGTACCTGCAGATGTTACGGTCGGCGACGTGTCGGTGCGGGCAGCCTGGATCAGTCGTCGGCTCGGGCCCGCCGCGTCCGCCGCTGCCGCCGTGACGCTGGTGGTCCTGGCCGGCTGCGGCTCGCAGGACTCCGGCGCGCCCGCGCAGGGACCTCCGGGCTCCGCCCCCGTCACCAGCACCACCCGCATCGCCGGTGCCGGCGTGCTCGGTAACGACCGCCGACCCGACGAGTCCTGTGCGCCCGACCCCGCAGAACTCGACGAGGGACCCGCCGAGCGCGAGGTCCCCAACGCGACCGGTCACGCGATCTCGCCGCCGATCCCGGCGACCACGGCGGTGCCCGCCGACCCGCAGCGCATCGTGGTGCTCACCGGGGATCAACTCGACGCGCTCTGCGCCCTGGGGCTGCAGTCGCGCATCGTCGCCGCGGCGACCCCGGACGGCTCGGAGGGCCAGCCGTCCTATCTTGGCACCGCGGTCCGCGATCTGGCGCCCGCGGGAAGCCGCTCCGATCCCGACCTGGACGCCATCCGCGCCGCCCGGCCCGACCTGATCCTCGGCTCGGTGGCATCGACACCCGAGGACCATCCTGCGCTCGCGGCGATCGCGCCCACGGTGTTCGGCGGACCGCCCGGTGCGGACTGGAAGGGCGACCTGCGCACGGTCGGGGCCGCCACCGGCCGGGCCGCGGCCGCCGACCGGCTGATCGCGGACTTCGACCGGGCGGCCGATCAGGTCGGCCGGGACAGCGACGCCGGGCACTACCAGGTCTCGGTGGTGCAGTTCACCGACACCGTGCTGCGGGTGTTCGGCGTCGACAACTTCCCCGGCAGCGTGCTCGCGGACGTGGGCGTGGATCGCCCTGCCGCCCAGCGGTTCACCGACAAGCCCTACCTCGACATCGGGATCTCCGACGAGGATCTCGCGAACTCGCCCGACTTCTCCGCCGCCGAGGGTGACATCGTGTACGTGTCGTTCGCGACCGCCGAGGCCCGCGAACGCGCCCCGAAGGTGATGGGCAGCGATGCGTGGCGACGCCTGTCCGCCACGCGGGACAACCGGGTGTTCGCCGTCAACAACGAGATCTGGCAGACCGGCGACGGCATCGTCGCCGCGCGCGGCATCATGAACGATCTGCGCCTGGTCGACGCACCGATCAACTGATCCCGCCGGACTGCAGGGCCTGCCGGCCGAACTGGTTGGGCGCCAGCGCATGTGCCGGCAACCGCAGTTCGCCGCTGTCGATGCGCCGCCGCAGATAGGCGAAGGTCTGCGCGGTCTGCGCGAACAGGTGCTCACCAGCCCGCAGCGTCGGGCGCTCCTGGTCGCCCGGGGTGACGAACTGCGGCAGCGGGCTGACCAGCGTGTCGTAGTCGACGTTGAAGAACAGCGGGAACGAGTAGCGCTCCTCGGTGACCTTGCGGACGCGGTGGCTGGTCGCCACGAACGCGCCGTTGGTCCACAGTTCGAGCAGGTCACCGATGTTGACCACGAAGGTGCCCTCGATCGGGGGGACATCGATCCACTCGCCCGCCCCGTTGAGCACCTCCAGACCGGGCGCGGTCGGCCTGAGCAGGGTGAAGCATTCGTAGTCGGTGTGCGCGCCGATGCCCGGTGCGTCGCGGGCCTGCGGATCGTAGGGGTAGTGCACCAGGCGCAGCTGACTCGGCGTCTTGGTGGCGTGCCGGGAGAACACATCCGGGTCCTCACCCAGCGCGACGGCGAACGCCCACAGCAGGCGACGGCCCACCGCCATCACCGCGTCGTAGTAGGCCGTCACCGCTTCGGCGAAGCCGGGCAGCGCCGGCCAGGCGTTCGGGCCCAGCATCGGGTTGCCCGCGAGGTGGTCCGGATCGTCGGGCGGCAGATCCAGGGCGGTGTCGAACGCTTCCTTGAGGTCACCGGTGCCCGCTTCCACCCCCTCCTCCCCCACCGGCACGTACCCGCGGTGGCACCGCGACAGGCCGATGTAGGTGCGCATCTTCTCCTCCAGTGGCAGGGCGAAGAATTCCTGTGCCGCAGTGAGCAATCCGTCGAACAGTGCGTCGTCGATGCCGGCACCGCTGACGTAGAAGAAGCCGACGTCGCGCGCCGCTGCGCCGATCTCGGCGGCCACCCGTTCCCGGTCGGCACGTGTCCCCGACCGCAGGGCGCCGATGTCGACGACGGGTATCGAGGTGAATGCCCGAGTCGACCGGACGTCGTTCACAGGTGGAACTCCCCTTCTCTCATGGTGATCGACCACCGCAGCCCCTCGGCTACGACGTGATCGTCGTGGACCTGCCAGCCCGCGGTCGACGACGGTGAGCCGATCGTGGCGCCGGCCGCGGTGGCCCAGCCGACGAGGTCACCGACCCGCACGCCGACCGCGCGGCGCCCCGGCTCGGCGCTCAGCAGTACCGCTCCCGCCGGCTGGGCCGGCCCGTATTCGCGCACCCAGTGCTCCCGATAGTCCTCGTGCACCCCGGTCTCGACCAGAACGCCGCCCTCCCAGTGCATCCGGCCGGCATCGACGGTCGCGCTCGGCGCCACGTCGACGTCACGCCGCCAGGTGAAGACGTCGCCCGTCTGCGCCAGGATGCCGGCGAAACCACGGGAGTCGACGTAACCGGTCGGTCCTTGCAGCCACCTCACCCCGGTGCCCGTGTCATGGCGGCCGTGCGCGTCGACGAGCAGGACCCGGTGCCACAACCCGACGCACTCGGCCACCGAAACCCCGGTCACCGCGCCTGCTCCCATCGCGTCTGCAACCGGTGCATCCCGGCGGCGGTCGGTGTCCCGATCGCGCGGACGCGGGCCAGCCCGCCGTCGGGGTAGGCCTGGACGCGCAGCGCACACACGTCGGGGACGTCGACGGTGAACACGTGCCGGGTGTCGGCGGCCAGCGCGGTTCGGGGCAGTACGGTGACATCGAAAGGCAGCTGCGCCCAGCCTGTTTCGTCGGCCGGCAGCTGTGTGCAGCCCAGCACCGCCACTGTGCGCGAGGCGTTGAACACGAAATGCGTGGTGTCGATCTCGAGCCGGCGCAGATGTGCTGCGGCGGCGAAGGACACCAGCACCGCGTCGTGGGTGTCGGGCTCGATGTCGCGCGTGCGGCGGGTCTCCCACCCGTCGCCCATGGTGCGCGGCCGGTCCGGGTGGATGAGCGCGCGGGCGTCCGAATAGTGGGTGTCGCTGCACCACAACACCCGACCGCCCTGTTCGACACCGGACACCTCGACGCTGACATCACGCCACGTGTCCGGGTCAGGGATCACCTCGCCATAGGCGCGCACCCGCGCCACCCCGCCGTCGGATCCGATCCGCAACCGCAGATGCGTCCATCGCCTCGGGTCGCTGACGGCCAGCAGGTTCGACGAGTCCGGCGCCAACCGGGTCCACTCGGTGAGCTCGGCCCACTCGACACCGGGTGCGACGGGGTCGTCGGTGAGGCCCAGGACGCAGCCGTCCACCCGGGCGGCCGTGGGTTCGTTGCCTGCGAAGAAACGGGTGTCGACGTCGACGACATGTAGCCGCCCCGGCGCGCCGAGCCGGATCACCACCCAGTCACCGTCGGGCCCGGCGTGCCTGCGGGTCTCCCACCCGTCGACCACCTCGCCGCGCAGGTCGAAGGTGCCTGGCACGAAGGCCGGTTCGGCCGGGTCGATCAGACGCTCCTTGAACCCGAACGATTCGTCGCTCGCGGCGACGACACTGCCCCCGAGCACCCGGGAGGCGAGATCGACGGTGGGACAACGGGTCACGAACCCACTCCGAGCACCGGCGCCACAGACGTGGGGTGTGCCGGGTCGACGTAGGCCGGCCTGCCCCCGACCCAGGACGCCAGCACCCGTCCGCGCAGCACCTTGCCCGCATACGGGCTCACCGGACTGCGGTGCCGTATCCCGGCCGGTTGCACGGTGTCGGTGGCGTCGGGGTCGAAGGCACACAGGTCGGCCCGGGCGCCGACGGCGATGCGCCCGCGATCGTCGAGGCCGGCCAGGTCCGCGGGGCGCTGCGACATCCAGCGGCTCAGGTCGGCGACCCCGAAGCCGCGGTCAGCGGCCTGCGTCCAGACCGCCCGCGGGCTGAACTGCAGCGAGCGGATACCGCCGGTGGCACGGCCGAAGTCGGTGCCTTCTGCCGCCTCCGGCGCGCCCGGTGAGTGGTCGGACACCACCATGTCCAGCGTGCCGTCGGCCAGGGCGGTCCACAGCCGCTCCCGGTTGGCGCCACCGCGGATCGGGGGGCAGACCGCGAACCGGGTGTCACCCCGCGGGACGTCCTCGGCGGCGAAAACCAGGTAGTGCGGACATGTTTCGGCCGTCACTGCCACGTCGTCCGACTTCGCGGCGGCGATCGAGTCGAGCACCTGCGCGCTGGACACGTGCACGATGTGGATGCGGGCCCCGGTGCCGCGCGCCGCGTCGATCGCGGACTGCACGGCGGCGACCTCGGCGGCGTCGGGTCGCGAGGCGAGGAACGAGGCGTGATCCGGGCCGGCCGGTGGTGCGCACCTCGCCAGCACGGCGTGGCTCTCGGCGTGCACCAGCAGAACCGAATCGAGGTCGGCGACCTCGGCGGCGGCGGCGCGCAGTTCCTCCGGCGACAGCGGAGGGAAATCCGGATGGCCGGAATCGGCGAGGAAGCATTTGAATCCCCGCACCCCGGCCGCGGCTAGGGTGTGCAGTGTCCCGAGGTTCGCGGGCACGATCCCGCCCCAGTACTCCACCGATACCCGGCAGTTTCCCTCGGCCACAGCCTGTTTTGCCTCGAGCGCGGCGACGGTCGTGGTCACCGGCACACAGTCAAGGGGCATGTCGACCAGCGTGGTGACGCCGGCGCACGCCGCCGCGTCGGTGGCCGTCGCGAAACCCTCCCAGTCGGTGCCCGGTTCGTCGATGTGCACGTGGGTGTCGACGAAGCCCGGCAGCAGGATCGCCGATGCGGGCAGCGCGATCTGGTCACCGGCATCGTGATGCGTGTCGAGCGGTCCGATATCGGCCACCCGGCCCTGCTCGACGGCCACCGCGGCGGGGCGGATGACCCCGTCGACCAAGACCCGATCGGCCCGCAGGACCAGATCCATCAGGAGGGGAACCGTTCGTGGAAATGCTGGGACCAGTGCGGCCACGCGTGCGGATCGTGGCCGGGGATCAGCGGAAAACCCCTGTCCTGCGCCAGTTGCTTGAGCCGGCGGATCGGCTCGACCGTCTCCTGCGGGTCGACGCCGATGTACCCGCCGATGGCCAGCTCCTGCTCGATGTTCTCGGTCAGGTCGGCCGCGTCGAAGGCGAACACGTAACCGCCCCCACCGACGGACTCGTCGAGTTCGACCACGAAGCTCTGGTGCCCCGGGGTGTGACCGTAGGTGGGCACCGCGGTGATGCCCGGTGCGATCTCGGCCTGCCCGTCGGCAAGGCGCCAGTCGATGGCGGGGTCGTCGAAGTCCACCCGGAAGATCGAATGACTCTCGGGCTCCGGGTGATTGGACAATCCATAGTCGAGCTCGCGTTGCTGGGCGTGGACGGGAACCCGGCCGGCGAACAGCTTGAGCCCGCCGGCGTGGTCGACGTGCAGGTGCGACACGGCCACCGACGCGATGTCGTCGACGTCGATCCCGATGTCGGACAACGCTTCCTCGATGGGCTCACCGTGCCCGGGCAGCACCGGCTGGTATTCGATCTGCGGGTAGTAGCGCCGCCGCAGATACGGGTCGCGGATCAGGGCGGTGTTGAAACCGGTGTCCAGCAGCATCCAACCCCCGTCGGTCTGCACCAGCACCCCGGGCACCGGTTCGCGCAGCCGTACGTCGTCCGGGGCGCCGTACACCGACACCGACTTGGGTAGGTCCTCCCAGCCCAGGGTCAGCAGCACGATCCGGCGGACGCCGGCCTTCCTGACCAGCGTGGCCATCAGCCAACCGACAATGCGGCCAGCCGCAGGGAATTCGGGTTGGTGACGACGTGCGCCGCCTCGACGCCCTTGAGCCACGGCTGGGCCACCATGAAGTCGTTGACGTTGGCGATGTTCAACCAGCACCCGGTCTTCGCCGCCTCCACCCCTGCCGTGGAGAAGTCCTGCACCGAGCCGCTCGGCAGGCCCTTCGCCAGCGCATCGGTGATCGGCGGCGCGGAGCAGCCGAGCAGGTTCAGCCCGCCGTCGGGGTCCCACGAGATGTGGCCCCAGGTGTACGGCGACGGCGCGTCGGGCCAGCCCAGATACGCCAGGATCTCCGGTGCGGCCTGCCCGTCGCCGCCGATCCAGCCGTAGATCTCCGACGTCGGATAGGCCTGCACCTTCGCCGTCAGGCCCGCCGCCGCCAGCTGCGTCTGCACCAGGTTGCTGATGAGCTGGTTGTCGGGGTTGCTCGAGTCGTAGCCGATCGTGATGGTCTTCTGGTCGGCGGGCAGTCCGCCGGCCAGCCCGGTCAGGACCGACGGGTCGTGCGTCACGGCCTGCTTGCCGTACTCCGACGCCATCATGTTCGAGGGGTAGATCTGGCTTGCCACCTCACCGCGACCGAAGTACGTCTGTTTCACCAACTCGTCGACGTTGACCGCCTGCAGCACCGCGCCGCGGGTCTTGATGTCGGTCATCATCCCCTTCTTGGGGTTGAGGTAGAGGTAGTTCGACATCATGGTCGGCAGTGAGTAGTTCGCGAACGACTTGTTGTCGAGGTAGGACTGCACCGCCGAGGACGGGAGATCGTGCAGGATGGCGGCGATCTGGCCGTTGTTGAACTGCAGCTGCTGGGCGGACACGTCGGTGATCACCGGCATCTCGACCTTCTCGAAGTACGGCTTGGCGCCCCAGTAGTCGGCGAACGCCGCCATCTCGTACTTCGACCCGACCTCTGCGGCCGTCAGCGTGTACGGACCGGTGCCCAGATCGTGGTTGGTCAGATACGTCTGCGCGTTGTCGGTGCCCGCGTTCTTCTTCAGACCCTCGGGGCTCAGCATCCGCGGCCCGTACGGACAGGCCAGGTAGTCCAGGAACGCGGAGTTGGGC